>OIXW01000282.1_pt1 | contig 15048 bp, 9 predicted proteins | sample 1587951 | NCBI WGS metagenome assembly OIXW01 (sample SAMN03283239) | human gut metagenome | biome: human-associated habitat; material: feces | host: Homo sapiens | place: Peru | collected 2012
CCTCTCCATAATAGAGCACCGGCTGGCCTTTTGCGGTAATCTGAAGTGTTGCTGCCACTTTCATCAGGTTGTAAGCTTCTTCTTCGCTGAGTTTACTCTCATTTACAAGCTTATACTGAAGGCTGTCCTCATCATGACTGCTCAAAAAGCTTCCCATTGTAGCAGTGTTATTGATCGCACCATTTCGTTTCTGTAAAGAACTTTCCACACCAGAAATATCTCCGGTTACGAATTTCTGTGCAAAATCATTGAAATCAAAATCTAACAGTGCATCCATGCTTCCGGTTCCAAGTTCTCCCGCATTATTGGCATATCCTGCACCGGAATACTCTCCTATCATTTTAAAATCAGGATTTACTTTGGTCAGCGAGTTTTTGAAAGCTTCCCATGTCGTTGTCTCTACATGTTTTACAGTATCCACACGATAATAGTCAATACTGTATTTTGACATCCACTCGGTCTGCCATGTAACAAGCTGGTCTGTCACTGCTTTGTTTTCTGTCACAAAATCAGGCAGATCTGACAATGAATCATATTTATCATCACCGCTGATCGTGTTGTTGGAGTCACGGATCATGGAAATACTGTTTCCATCTGCATCTGTTAAAATACTGTTGAAGTATTTTTCTGTACCGTAACCTGCATGGTTTAACACAACGTCCACCATGATTTTCATTCCCTTGCTGTGAGCGGCATCCAGTAATGCTTTGAACTGCTGCTCTGTTCCAAGATGTTTGTTTAACTTTGTGAAATCGCTTGCCCAGTAACCATGATAGCCATAGGTAGCGGTATCTGTCTTATTATCATGCTGATCTTCTGTGATATTTTCTACGATTGGAGTGATCCAGATTGTGTTCACACCCAGATCTTTTAAATAATCCAGTTTCTGGTTTAATCCGGCAAAATCTCCACCGTGATAGCTGGAACCGCCTTTTTCGCCAATATTGTAATCGCCCACTCCATATGCGTCATTATTTTCTGCATCTCCGTCAAAGAAACGGTCTGTCACTGCAAAATAAATCACTGCTTCATCCCAGTCAAAATCTCCGGCACTTTTTTTGCGCTCTGTGACGGTAACATTTGTCGCTGTTGTATATACATTTCCATAAATATCTTTCACTGTGACAGGAATCGTTTTTTCTCCTGCGGCTACCGTATTCAGGCAGGAGATTGTTCCTTCCATGAGTGTCGGATCAATCGCAAATTCCCTGTTTAATCCTAATTCACTCAAATCGGCTGTGATTGCAGCAATTTCAGATGTTTCAAGACCTTCTCCGTCTTTTGCAGTCAATTTTACGGATAACACATTGTTGTCATTGTAGTCCATTGCATACTGTGATAAAGAAGCCGTTACGCTCACATTTGCTTTTTTGAAGTGGCATACGCTGCATTCTTGTCCGCTGTAATCAGCTTTTTCACTGTTAAACGCATCTAATTCCTCGGTGCCGTCTACCACATAGTAGTAATAGTAATCACCCGTGGAAACGCCAGTGAAATCATATCCAAAGCGGTCATTTGCTGCATCATAAGTCATCGCGCAGGTCTGTCCGTTGACAACCACACTGACTTTGCCGTCTAAAGAAGCAAGGTTATTCTCTGCTGCCAGTGTATCGTTCCTGTAGTAAAAATGGATCGTATCATTAGCTCCATCCATCTCGTAACCTGCGTTGTATGGCAATACCTCTGTGATTCCCTCTCCCTGCGTAAACACTGCTTTGACCAGTGACTGTCCTGCCGGGATCGTCACATAATGATCTCCGCCGTCTTTGTTTGCCCACTCATTGTCAGCAGTACTTTGTCTCATACAGAAAGATAACATCAGATCTGCCTGCGAATCTTTTACCGGAATTTTGGCAACCATTTTTCCATTGATGTCTGCAAATGCTACAGATACATCAGAGCCGAATCCGCTGTTCCAGGTAAAAATGTTCCAACCCTCATAATCCTTTGCCGGTCTGTCGTACTCGATCATGATGCTGCGTGATTTTGGCTTAACCAGTTCTGGAAGTGTTGTGTACGCCTGATTGCTGTTGGATACAATATAGAGTGTGACGTTTTCGGCTGTTGCGCTGTTATTGTATAAAACCGTATCTCCCTGCCATTTCCACTCGTCTTTAGATCTTGGAATTATCTGGACGTCGGTATATGGGAGTGTCACATCTGCACGCAGCCACTCATTTCCATCGGAAAGTTTTTCCTTTGCAGTGAAAAGAGTTCCTGCTGTTGCACCCGCACCGGATTTCTGCCATATCCATAAATCAGATGCGTTTTCTGACATATGTGTTGCATCGAAATCGTAATAGTAAATGGTGTAATGATAAACTACCTCAACCACTGGAATTACTATCTCTTTTTCAATTCCATGATAAGCAGCTACAACCGTCACTTCCGTTCCCTCATAAGATATAGGAACTGAAATTTCGTTACCATTTAAAGTAATTCCCTCTGTTTTTGCTGTATATGTAACACTCACTCCATTCTGAACATTTCCATCGCCACCATAATAAGTTCCTGTTGCCGGAAGTTCCATCGTAACGCCTTTTTGAATCTGTGCAGGTACTTCTACTACAAGATCTTCTATATATGCGATATCTACCTTTGTTTCCTTTGTCTCATCTGTTTTGTCCAAGGATAATGTGACATCTGCCGGTGCATTAAGGTTCAAACTCAAATTGTCATTATTTTGTGCCCAAGGTTTATCCCATCCTTTCGTTGCCGCATCTTCTAAAATTTTATATTGATACTTTCCTGCCGGAACAGCATTCAATGTAATACTATAAATATTTTCATTTTCGATTGATTTTACAAAATTTGGCTTTGCACTTGGATCCCATGCCATTCCCGGAATATTTCCTACTAAAAGAAAAGTTGTTTCTGTCTTCGGTAAATCCGGAACAGATGTTGTTCCAGTTGCATCTAGATAATAATCCCATTGTCCATCTTTCTGAATATAATAAACATCGGTCGGAGTATCTTCCGTATATTGTGATATTTTGCTATCATATGCTGGATTCACCGTGTTACCTGTATTAGCAAAATCCAGAAACTGAAATCCCGTAAAAGTTCCTTTCACACTAAGCGTGTACTCTGTTGTATCACCCGCAACATTTCCTTTACTCATAAAAAAGCCCTTGGCTTCACCCCAGCCCGGTATCTTTGTACCGTCCACACTTTCCGTATTCGTATTGCCCGTCACTGTTGCTGTTCCACCCCAGAACTGTATTGCCGGCGTTGTCCAACCCCAATTTGACGGCATCATAAAGTGGATCGTCAGATTCTTTTCTGTCTCCGCTGCCTGAACCGTACTGTTTCCGCCGCCAAGCGCCGGAACCATTGTTACTACCATTGCAAGCACTAGCAGAAAACACAGTACTCTGCTTGCAATGCTTTGCCTCTTTTGAAAGCTTTTCGTTAACTTTCTCATTCTTCCTTCTCCTTTTTCTCCCCTACTTACATGTGATTCTATAACAATCCCCCTCTTCACATGTTTTCGTTTTTTTTCGCATTTCTATTGTATTCTAAAATATTGTATTATTCTATACGTAATAAATCCCGAAATCTCGTCCAAATTTTTGTGAATTTTAACCAATTAAAGTATAAAAATGCTCATTTTCTTATTTTGAACATAAAAAAAGAATCCGGCATCGCACTAAAAAATGCGAATAACCGGACTGTTAATGATTATATGTTTTTATTTTTCTCAACTTGACTTTTAGATGTCTCGTTGCTATTATAATAGTAAAGGTGCTACCGATAGACGGTTAGCCCGGTTATTGATTAATTATCTTAAATAATCGCCAATTCCCAGGTTGGCGGTTATTTTTTTTTGCTAATTTTATAAATAAAAGTAGCAAACGCAATCAGCATTATAACAAATTCAAACAAGTCTGAATATGTAACCATCTTGCATCCCTCCGTCAACAAATTTCCTCTTTCGAAGATCTCTATGTAATCAGAGGGTCCAGTCCCTCTGTTGAGGGCTTAACCGCCTACCGTTTTCTCGTAGCACCTCATTCATTATACCAAACCAATAAAATCAGTGCAATTTATTAAATTTTTAAAGGAATGCTTTTAATAAGCAAAATTCTGTACCCAGTAATAAGTGTATCCATCATAATAGCAAGAAACAGAGATTTTTGTGTAACTTGCATTTAAAATATTGGCACGGTGTCCATCACTTCGCATCCATCCATCCATTGCCATTTCCGGAGATACTGCACCTTTTGCAATGTTCTCTCCTACGTTCATTTCTCCACCTGCAGAATTATGGCTAAAATCCGTAGTGATTTCCATTGCCCTCCGATCAGAGTATGACGCCATACTGCTATCCCATGTTAAAGCAGCCACACCATTATCTGCTCTTTCCTGATTGACCATTGCAAATACCTGCTGAGCATAATCGCTATTATAATATCCTGATTGATTAGTGCCATTATCTTGATCATAATTCCATAGCGAATGTAAATAAGCATCTTTTTCATCTGGTGTCATTGCTTCAAACATAGCTACCCATTCATCATCTGTCATTCCAAAATCATCTACATCCTGATTTTCACCAGTTTTTGCAACTTTCTGGTTATTTATTGTTCCAGATTTACTATCACTATTGCTAGAATTTTTTTCATTCTCATTATTATCACTTGTCTGTAAGATCAAACCTGTCTTTTCCAACAAAGCCTCTGCATCCAGTCCAGTGTATGTAACCGTCACTTCGTAATCTGCCTCGTTTTCGTTTCCAGCCTGATCCTGCACTGTGCAGTGTACATTTAATACTTCTACAGGGTTCTCTTTCTGCAGATTAAATGATTTCTGCTCAAATTCGTAGCTGATCACATTGTCTCCGCAAAATGCATCACTGGCTGCCGCCCACTCCGCATTTGAAAAATCCGGAAGCTCATGCAGCATGGCTGCAATCTTTTCCGCATCATCCGTGTTGATGTCATCAATGCTAATTCCTGATGCATCCACCTCAAGATTGATCACATTCTGTGCCAGCTCCGGAGCTGTGCCATCCACGTAAACGTTTAATGTTATATCTGTAAAATTGCCTTCACTATCTTTTACCTGGGCTGTCACTTCATAGCAGCCTTCTTCATCCAACTGAACACTTTCTTGATAGTCTGCTCCATCATACGAATCAGTAGTATCTACCACCGCTTTTTTCTGCAGCATATCATCATAATCACAGGCTGCAAGATCATCCTTCCTCTCACAAGAAACGATCCCACTGGAAGTTTCCGATGCATCTTTGATCTCCGTTACCAGATCATCCACGATCAGAGTTCCCGGCTGCATGTAGATATAATCTTTTGCTTTGCATTGCGGTGAAGTCGTATCCTTCACTTCTACCGTAAATGGATAATTTTTCCCATCATATGCAATGGCAGCATTGTACGAACCAACTTTTGTTTCATCTACTGCTGACAGATCAAGGCTTGCACCCTTTAAGATTTTCTCATCCGGATCCTGCAGATAATCTGCAACATTTTCCGACAGCTCATCGCCAAGCTCCAGTGTCACTGTGCTCTGCGCGAGTTCCACCTTGGAACATCCGGCAATGCCAGCCACGCTTAAAAAAGTCATTCCTAAAAGTACGAATTGTTTATTTTTATAACTTGTGTTCTTCATTTTGTGACCTCCAAATGTATTTTCTTATTATAATATAAATGTACCACAATATCAAGAACATTTGTTCTGTCACAAAAAAGAGAAGCAAAAATCATTTTTCCTCTGATTTTTGCTTCTCTTTTTTGTGAAAATTTCATTTTAAAATTTATAGATATCCTATAACATCACAATCGGCATATGCCAAAATGCTCCAAACTCCGCTTACTGTGCCACAGTTCCATCCGTTGTCTGCGCTGCCGGATCCGCAGGAGCAACTGTTGAGCCATCTGCAGGGGCTGTTTGGTCTGCCGCAGGCTGCTGTGCAGCCGCTGCAGCGCCACTCTTTAAAGCTGCCAGTGCCGCCTCATCATCCACAAGTGTCTGATAATTGGTAACATAACTCTTTGCTGTATCCGATAACGCATCGTATGCTGTTCTTGCTGCCACGATAACAGGTTCGCTTTCTAATGTAACAGTTCCGATACTGTTGATCGTATTGACAACCGCAGCTGCCTCTTTCTGTTTCACACTGTCACTTTCCGTTCCCGGAAGATTATAAACCAATACGCAGTAACCCTTGTCGATCGTCTCATATATCTTCTTTGCTGCCGCATATGGAAGATTGATACATCCATGGGAACCTCTTGTCTTATAAATGTCTCCACCAAATGCTTTTCTGGATGTCAGATCATGCATTCCGATATCTCCGTTAAATGGCATCCAGTATGTAACCGGCGTCTCATAATCCGGTCCGCGCAGTACGGCATTCATGGTTTTATAGGTAAGCATAAATGCTCCACCCGGTGTTGTATGCCCTTTTGCCACGTTTCCGGATACAAAATCAGACTCTGTCACAAGCACACCATCTTTATAAAGGAACAAATGCTGTGCAGTAAGGTTAATCTCCACATAGGAATTACCGTAATCATTTTCGCCATGGCTGTTCGCAGTCTGGGAATAAACCGGTTCACGTTCCACTTTTTTTCCGGCTTTCAGATCATCTAAAATCTGTGCCACTTCCTCGGAATTGTTGATTTTCCATCCATAAGGTCCATTGGAGATCGTCACAGTGGAACCATAAGATGTTTTCAACTCTTTCGGTTTATAACAGGTATTATATTTACTTGCAAGCTCCTTTACAAAGGAAAGAACACCTTCCTCGTCCACCACAAGATTTAAATCATCGTCCACGGAAAGCCACTCGGAAATACGCTCCCCATCCAGCACTTCTTTTGCAACGTCAAAATCATAAGTGATCGTAGTTCCCACATAGCTGTTCATCTCATCAATGACTGCCAACAGTTTTTCATTATCGTCTTCAACCTTCGGCTTCACATAACAGTCTGCCTCATCCAGATCAAGTTCATCTGCGAGAACTAAAATGGAATCCTCCACCGCTTTTTTGAATGCACTTTTATCAATGGTCGTACCATAATCTGCCGGAACTAAAGAATATCCATCTGCTGTGTACGCTGAAACCGTTGCATCCACGGGTTCACGCTGTGCACCAGCCTGCATACAGTTTAACGCCTGAAGCTCGCTGTCCAATGCATTCTCATCAAATGTCACAACCTTAGCCAGTTCCAGATTCTCATGTTTAAACAGTGTAACCACCCATGCGAAACCATTCTGTCCATTCAATAATTCTTCCACTTCGCCATTGAACACCGGTGCAATTTGAATAGCATCTCCTGCAATGCTTTCCTGTCCCTCCTCACGTTCCACGAGATTCAGCACATAGCTGTCAATCTCCTCTGTGATGAGCTGCTCCATCTTTTCTACCGACTTACCACCGGCTTTTATTCCATCGATGGTCGTACCAAAGCAGAAATGGCTCTGGAAAAAGATTCCAAATCCAACATAAACAACAGCCAGACATGCCACGACAATTCCAATCGTCATAAAAATCTTCTTTTTGTCTCTGGATTTTACTGCCGTATTTGCCTGTGTCAGATCCTTTTTTTCTTTTTTCATAATTTTTCCTCTCACTCTTTTGTAGCTTATTCAAAAAGACGTATCAATATGCGCCTATTTTCAGCAAAACCATACTCTATTATAGGTAGAAAAAGGGCTTTGTCAACAATTTGCGGCAATCGTAATATTTGCGTAATGAATTTGTTTCAATTCGTAACAATGATGGTAAAATTTTTCTTCTGAAATTGTTTGTAAGGTTGCACAAAAACCAGACATTTACCTTAAGAAATCTTTAAATATTCAATAATCTTTCTTAAAAAAAGAGAAAGGGAATTGTTTCCTAAAAATCACTATGCTATAATCGCACAATGTAAGGAAAAAGAATTTATTTTTTATAAAAATGTGTTAGGAAGGTGATATTTTGAAGACAGATATGAAAAGCAGGCTCAATGCTTTTATCGAGAAAAACAGACATGGTTTTTTGCTTCTTTATTTTTGTATCTATTTTCCATGGTTTCATCATCTGGAACGAACTGTGACCACACATTTTCATGTGATCCATACCGCATTGGATGACATGATCCCATTCTGTGAATACTTTATTGTTCCTTATCTTTTATGGTTTGGATATGTCGCATGGGCAGTCGGATATTTTTATCTCAAAAATAAAGATGAATATTTTAAACTCTGTGCAATGCTTTTTACCGGAATGACCGTTTTTCTTGTGATCTCAACGATCTATCCGAATGGTCACTATCTGAGACCAGCTTATTTTGAACATAATAATATTTTTATCCAGATGGTAAAATGGCTGTATGCAACGGATACACCGACAAACCTGTTTCCAAGCGTACATGTCTTTAACTCCATCGCCGTGAATATTGCCGTATGGCACAGTGACAATTTCAAAAAGAACAAAGCTGTACGCTATGGTTCCGCTGTTTTGATGGTACTCATTATCTTATCCACAATGTTTTTGAAACAGCACTCCGTTTTCGACGTTGTCACCGGTATGGTACTTGCCGTATTTATGTACTCCGTTGTATACACAACCAACTGGGCTGCTGTCACCGTTGCAAAACCGGTGCGCAAGCCAGGACAGATCTAACTATGTTTTTACCACAATTTCAGTAGCTGGATTCCTGTTTTCATAACTTTATACTTCACATCCTCAAGTTCTGCTGCGGCATTTTTCAGCTCCTTGCGGATCTCAATGTGCTGCGGGCAATGCGTCTCACACTTTCCACAGGAAATACACTGGGATGCACTGCTCGTATCTTTTCGAAATGCAGTACACTGCAGGTAATCTCTTCTTCCCGATTTTTTTCCTTCGGAATACATCGCATTATAGCAGCGGAAAGTTCCCGGAATATCCACTCCACGCGGACATGGCATACAATATCCACATCCGGTGCAACCGACCTTCACATTTTTCTTAATCTCATCTTTTACCTTTTCGATCAGCTCCTGATCGGATTGTGTGAGACATCCCACCAGTGACTCGCTGGCAGTTTTTACATTCTGTTCCACCATCTCCATGGAATTCATGCCGGAGAGCACACAGGTCACTTCCGGCTGGTCGTAAAGCCATTTCAACGCAACTTCTGCCGGAGTGCGATGTTTTTCATCCCTGCGGAATAACTCTTTCGCAGATTCCGGGAGAAGGTTCACCAGACGTCCGCCACGAAGCGGCTCCATGATAATAACCGGAAGTCCTTTCCGGTTCGCATAACGCAGTCCTTCCACACCAGCCTGAGAATGTTCATCCATATAATTGTACTGGATCTGACAGAAATCCCAGTCGTAAGCATCTACTAACTGACAGAACATCGCGGAATTACCGTGATAGGAAAATCCGATCTGCCGAATCTGCCCGGACGCTTTCTTTTCCCTGATCCACTCTTCCATCCCCAGTTTTTTCAATTTCTCCCAGGTTGGAATGTCCGTCAGCATATGCATGAGGTAATAATCAATGTAATCGGTCTGCAGGCGGCGCAGTTCCTCCTGAAACATTTTTTCCACACCATCGATCGACTTGATCAGATAATGCGGAAGCTTTGTGGCAAGGTTGATTTTCTCCCTGCAATGATTCCGGTGTAAAATTTCTCCCACTGCCACTTCATTTCCGGCATACACGTAGGCAGTGTCAAAATAATTGACCCCCGCCTCAATTGCCGCCATCACTTCTTTTTCTGCTTTGTCAAGGTCTGCGCTGTTCCCTTTTTTCGTAAAACGCATACAGCCGTAGCCAAGCGCAGAAATATCGTTTCCATATTTATCTTTCCGATATTGCATGCTGCTATCTCCTCTCGGTGTTTAATGCCTCCAGTTCTTCCATCCAGATCCGTGCAGACGCATCCGAAGGCATACGCAGATCTCCACGCGGAGAGACAGCAACGCTTCCGACTTTTGGTCCATCCGGCAGGCAGGAACGTTTGAACTGCTGTGCAAAAAATCTGCGGTAAAAAGTTTTTAACCATTTCAAAATGGTTTCATCATCATAAGTTCCCACAAAAGCAACTTTCGCCAGACGGTAAATCTTTGCCGGCGCATAGCCAAGACGGAGCATATGATACAGATAAAAATCATGTAATTCGTAAGGTCCGACCAAATCTTCGGTCTTCTGGGAAATCTTCCCATCCTCCGGTGGTAAAAGTTCCGGTGAAACCGGTGTATCCAAAACATCGAGAAGAACCGCTTCTAACGCTTCATCGCCACAGGTATCTGCGTAATACCGGACAAGATGGCGGACCAGTGTCTTTGGCACAGACGCATTCACCGCATACATGGACATATGATCTCCGTTGTAAGTCGCCCAGCCGAGTGCCAGCTCCGACAGATCGCCTGTGCCGATGACCATACCACCGGTCTTATTTGCAATGTCCATAAGAATCTGGGTTCTCTCACGTGCCTGTCCATTCTCGTAAGTCACATCATGCACTTTCGGATCCTGTCCGATATCCCGGAAATGGATATTGACCGCATCCTTGATACTGACTTCCATAAAATCCGCATTGAGACATTTGATGAGGCTGACCGCATTATCGTAAGTACGATCCGTTGTTCCGAATCCCGGCATTGTCACAGCCTTAATATTTTTATGATCCATGCCGAGCAGATCAAATGCACGCACCGTCACAAGCAATGCCAGTGTAGAATCCAATCCACCGGAGATACCGATCACGGCAGATTTGCAGTGTGTGTGCTCCAGACGTTTTTTCAGTCCCATCGCCTGAATGGATAAAATCTCATCACAACGGCGCTCTCTGTCTGTCTTACTGCCCGGAACAAACGGCATTGGATCAATGTATCTGGTCAGTTCCGTCTCTTCTATTTTCAATGCAAATGGAATTTCCGTGTAACCGTCCATTCTGGTTTCAAATGTAGTCATTCTGCGGCGCTCTGCATTCAGACGCAGAACATCAATTTCCGAATAAACTGTTTCATTCGCAAAACGTTTCGCTTTCTTTAAAATCCTTCCATTTTCCGCAATGATATTATGCGCGGAATAGACGACATCCTGCGTGGATTCCCCATCTCCGGCACTCGCATAAATATAGCCGCACAGTAGCCTTGCAGACTGTCCGCCAACCAGCTCCTCGCGATATATGTCTTTTCCGGTCGTCTCATCCGATGCTGACAGATTGACAATGACATTCGCACCGTTTAACGCATGACGGATACTCGGTGGTTCCGGCGTCCAGAGATCCTCGCAGAGTTCCACACCGATTTTCAGTTCCGGCATGGTCTGGCAGGTAAATAATAACTTTTTGCCCATTGGAACCACTTCTTCTCCGAGGCTTACCTGCACCGTTTCTTCCATTCCTCTTGTAAAATGTCTTGCCTCATAAAATTCATTGTAATTTGGCAGATATGTTTTCGGCACAAAACCAAGCACTTTTCCATTGCTCACAGCGGCAGCCACATTATAAAGCTTTCCGTTGTATTCGAGTGGAAGTCCCACAAACACGATGCAGTCCAATGCAAAGGTAAACGCAGCGATCTCAAGGAGCGACTGTCTTGCTTCACGCAGCATTTTTTCCTGTAAAAACAGATCACTGCATGTATAACCCGTAATACAAAGTTCCGGGAGTACAATGATCTTTGCCCCTTCCTTCTCTGCCTTTTTAATCTCTGCGCAGATTAATGCGGTGTTCTCTTTTGTATCCGCAACTACAATTTTCGGGGTGACGGCTGCCACCTTGACAAATCCCTGTTTCACTACTTTCTCATCTCCTTCAGTTCGTCCACTTCAAAATGATATGCCTTGTTACAGAACTGGCATTTTACTTCAATCGCTTCACCATCGTTGATAATATCGTCTAAATCTTTTTTGCTCAAGGTTGAGATTGCACGGGAAACGCGCTCTTTGGAGCAGTCACACTGGAATGCTGCCGGGAGTGTATCCGTGATCTCAAGTCCAAAATCACCCAGAATGATCTCCAAAATCTGTTCCGGCGTATTGCCCTCTTCCAGCATCTCAGTCACAGATGCGATTTCACTGATTTTTTTCTCCAATGCATCCACAACTTCATCCGGGGTAAATGGCATCAGCTGAATGATAAATCCACCTGCCTGCTTTACAGAACCGTCCACATCTACTAAAACACCCAGTCCTACTGCGGAAGGAACCTGCTCCGAAGTCGCAAAATAATAGGTTAAATCCTCTGCGATCTCTCCGGTCTGAAGTGCGATCTGTCCCACATAAGGCTCTTTTAAGCCCATATCCTTGATGACGCTCATGACACCAAGCCCAAGTGCCCCGCCTACGTCTAATTTGCCCAACGCATTCGGTGGCAGCGCCACATCTGCAACTCTCGGAAATCCTTTGACATGTCCTGCGGAATCCGCTGTCACGGTCAGTCCCTGCGCCGGTCCCTGACACTGGATCTGTACTGTGAGAAGATCCTTCTCACCCTTCATCATGGTTCCCATCATGGCCGCACCAGATAATAATCTACCCAGAGCTGCTGTGATCACCGGACTTGTGTTATGGTCTTTTCTTGCCTCTTCCACAATGTTTTTAGATGTGATTGCAAATGCACGGATAGAATGATCTGCCGCAGTTGCTCTTACAATATAATCGTTCATGTTTTTCCTCTTTTCCTGTTATTTTATATTAGGCAATCGCCTGTTCTGTTATATCATATTCCTTAAATCACCTTCGGTCTTGCAATGATATACATGCGTTCACTCTCTGCCGTCACCGGATCATGGGTAAATGCGTCATACGCTGCCACAAACTCCATGCCTGCCTGCAAAAGCAGCTTTTTCACCTGCTCTAATTCGTAGGCTTTCTGATAATGAAGTTCCTCGTATTTCCGATAGAGGTCACTTTCCTCCCGGATAAAAAGCGTCAGGTCGTACTCATTGACCATCTCATCCTCATAAAAATAGTTTTCCCAGATGAAACTGCTCTCCTCCCGGTTTTCGCTGATGGTACATTCTCCCATCAGATCCCGGTATTTATGCACGGTGTTCAAGTCAAAAATAAACACACCGTCCTCTGCGAGATATTCTTTTACCAGCTCAAATACTTTTTTCAGATCTTCCGGTTTCAAAATATAGTTCATCGAATCGCAGACACTTACAATTGCCCGGATATTTCCAAACAATTCCAGTTCCCGCATATCCTGAAGAAGATATAAAATATCATTCCGCTCTTCTTCCTCCTGACGTTCTCCTGCAATCTCTAACATTTCGGCAGAATTGTCCACTCCCACCATATCATAGCCTGCATCTGCCAAAAGCCTTGTCATTTTTCCGGTACCACAGCCGAGTTCCACCACGGTGCCATCTGTCACCTGATACTCCTTTAACAGACTGATAAGATATCTGCTCCACTCCTCATAAGGTACATTATCCATAAAAAGATCATATACCTGTGCAAAACTGCTGTATGCTTCCAATGTTTTCTCTCCTTGATTATTTTTTCACGAACCTTTATACTACTAGAGAAGCAAGATCCAATATTCTTAAGGTTTTTTCCTTTTGATATCCCGATAGTATAAAGCGAGGTTTTTTATGCCCGAGAATTACGACCATTATATCACAAAAAATATAAAAGCATTATATAAACGGCGACTTTTTTCACCAATTGTATATCTGATCATCGTGATCGTCCTATGGCATGTATTTTCACTGACGGATCTTTTATTTCCAGTGCAGCTGACGGATGATGTCCCACTGGAATCTGCCTACCGGAATGACGCTGCCAACATGCATACCACACTGACAGATTTAAAATTCACAGGATACACCAGAAATAACTTTTCCGGGACTTCCGGTTATTATTATTACACGATCCGGAATGATGAATGTATCATCGTACTGCTTTCTCCTTCCACCTGTGAAGAGGGACTTCCTTTCATTGACGAGGTAAAATTTACCGGAAAGATCAAAAAGTCCACCGCTTCTTTCCAGTCACTTTTGAAAAATATGTCGGACGATCTCGGCTGGACAGAAAGCGGGATCACAAGCAAAGTTTCCGGATATTACATCAGTGAACCGGATTATAATCGTACCATAAATACGATTCTTTTTACAGTCATATTTGGCACAGGTATTTATGCGATCCTTTGTATCGTACTTTATATCCTGTTTATTTTCTTCCCGGTACTCTCTCCATGCTGCCAGGATCTCGCCTTATTTGGCAATCCGAAAAAGCTGTTAGACCAGGCGGAGGAGGAACTTGCAACGCTGCCTCAGCTCGCAACGGAAGATATGTTTATCACAGAACACTTTTTTATCGAGACCTCCATTTACGGAAATGCGATCATCCCGATCGACCAGATCATATGGATTTACAAGTACTCCACACTCCATAAATTTTTCTGGTATCATTTCAGTATTTCCTACACACTGCATATCAGCGCCAACAGGCATTTGTATATCCAGTGCCCAAAGAATATAAAATCTGACATTGATGGTATCATGGATTACCTTGCGGAGGCAAATCATAACATTCTGGTCGGATTCAATGAGAAAAACCGGCTGGAAGTACAGAAAATACAGGGAACGCCGATGAACTTTGAAAAATTTATCGCCTTCCTGAAAAAGCGGATCTGATGTAACCGGAGTTTAACTTACGTAGTGTCGCAGATTTTGTGGTGCTTTCGCAGGGTGTGAAGGGGCAGATATAAGCGTCCTCTCACAAGTCAATTAATTTTACGTAATGAAAAAGAAAAACGGTACAGACGAAATATGATGTTCCTGCTCGCCGGGCATTCCGCTGGGCTTCTGAGCAAAAATTTTGTGAAGCAGAGGCTTCACGAAATTTTTAGAATCCCAGCTCCATGGCTCACGAAGGAAATCATATTTGTCTGTACCGTTTTTCTTTCATTTACGCTGTGAATGACTTGTGAGAGGACGCTTATACATGCCCAATTTACGCTATGAATTGCACCACAAAATCTGCAATTTACGTTATGGAACTCACGGTTATGGGATGGGTGCCTATGAGGGAATGGCAAAAATCAATTTTAATAGAATGAAGTAGGATTGTAAGTGTAATTATGGTAGAATGAT
>OIXW01000284.1_pt1 | contig 14981 bp, 12 predicted proteins | sample 1587951 | NCBI WGS metagenome assembly OIXW01 (sample SAMN03283239) | human gut metagenome | biome: human-associated habitat; material: feces | host: Homo sapiens | place: Peru | collected 2012
TGGTGCCCGTTATCTATTTTTGCATGATGTTTCAGTTGCGCAACTTTACTTGGCGCAGCTTCATGGCAGGCTTATTAGGATTGGCTACACCTTATTGGATTTATGCTGCTTGGAACATTTGGAACAACCAGTTAGACACAGCTTTCCTCTATCTTAACGATTGGCTACACCCTCATTGGCTCAGTGCTGACACATGGAATATGCACCAATGGGTAAGCGTGAGCGTGATGATGTTTTTTGCCTTATTGGCTTTTATTCATTTGTTTCGTACAACATACGACGATAAAATTCGTACACGCATGCTGTCGTATGTCATGGCTTCGTTCGAAGTGGTATTAGCTGCGGGCGTATTTGTATTTCCACAACATTATAATGTGCAAATGCGCTTATTCATTGCCAATTCATCGCTAATTATTGCCCATTATTATGCTTTAGGTCGCGGTCGCTTCTTTGACCTTTGGTTCTACATTTCGTTTTGGATTATTGTGGCATTGGGCGTATACAACTTTTTCTTCTGATTTTAGGGGGAATTACAAACTTCGTCAAACTGTCCTTACTTATGAGTGGGTGTTCATTCCGACTTTGATTTTATAAAATAATTTTGAATACCTACTTACCAACTAAACAACACATGGATGCTTTCATCTCTCTTTTAGCAGAACACGGTGGCGTAGGCATGTTTTGTGCCGCTTTCTTAGCAGGAAGTTTTTTCCCTTTTAGCTCTGAGGCTGTGATGTTAGCGCTATTGGCTGCGGGTGCTAATCCCAATGAGATTTTATTGTGGGGAACTGCGGGCAACACATTAGGCTCGCTCTTTAACTATGGTGTAGGGTCATTAGGACGCGAAGAATGGATTGCACGTTGGACGAAAGTGTCACCCGAAAAACTTGAACGTGGTAAACGATGGGTGCGACACTATGGTGTATGGGCTGGGTTATTGGCTTGGTTACCTATCATTGGCAGTGTCATTACTGTGGCTATGGGCTTTCTGCGCGTCAAGATGTTCTATGCAATGGTTAACGTGGCTATTGGCAAGTTTGTGCGCTATTGGCTATTATTGCAGGCATATAATATAGTGTAGGTAAACACACACTAAGATGTGCATGCCTCGCTTTCCCTTCTCTCCCAACAAAAACTACTTATCTGACTTATGCACAAATTCTTTATACAACCTGTTATTGGATGGCTCTGTACCCTCTTTGTGCTGTGTGTTTGCATAGGCTGCAACCATCGTCAACAAGACGAGCGTCCTGTGCTGACCGTAAGCATCGAACCTTTACGTTATGTGGTAGAGGCTGTGGCTGGCGACAAATATCGCGTAGCCGTGCTAATGCCACAAGGAGCAAGTCCTGAAACTTATGAACCTACGCCCCGACAAATGATGGAATTGGGTAAAAGCGAACTGCTTTTCAGAGTAGGTACGCTGGGATTTGAACAGACTCGCTTGCCCCAAATGGTGCAAACGGCTCCACATACCCGCATGATAGATATGGCGCAAGGCATTACGCCAATTATTGACACCCATCACCATCATGCAGATGGTCCTGATAGTAGTATCGACCCTCATGTGTGGATGTCTACACAAAGTTTGTGTCGTATGGCAGAAAATACATGCCAGGCTCTGTGTCAAACAGACACTGCAAACAAGGCATACTATCAACAACGTCTGAACCTCTTTTTAAAACAAATGGACACGCTTGATGTGCAACTCCGACAAAACTTGCAACAGTTACCCTCGCGTGCCTTCCTTATTTATCATCCTGCATTGGGCTACATGGCACGCCAATATGGCTTAAAACAATTGGCTGTAGAACATGATGGTAAGGAACCTTCGGCTGCTTACATGCAACAACTCATCAATATGTGTCGCTCTGAGGAGGTTGGCACCGTTTTCGTGTCGAAAGAACATAGTGGAAAGGCTGCACAACGCATTGCACAAGAAATTGGCGCACGCATTGTAAGCATTAATCCTCTTGACTATAACGTACCTGCACAAATGCTTAGCATTGCCCAACAAATGAAGGAAACGAAGAAGTAAAAGTACTGAATAGCTGGGCATTAGGGTGACTCTAATGAATGGCTAATAGTTCTAAAAAATCTGACTGAAAAGAATATGGCGGAGCAAGAAATTCTGAAAATCAACAATGTTTGTTTGAGCTATGGTGAGAGACATGTGCTTTGTCACATCAACCAAGTGCTACATGCCAACGATTTTGTGGTGCTCACTGGACCCAATGGTGGAGGAAAAACTACCTTGTTGCGCCTTGTAGCAGGACTACTTAAACCCACCTGTGGCAACATTGTGCGCAAGCCTGGAGTTGTAATAGGCTATTTACCACAATACCGCCACATCGACCGACAATTTCCGATAACAGTGTCAGACATTGTATTATCGGGCATGGCATGCCGCAAGAAACTCTGGCAAAAGTTTACAAAAGCACACCGACAACGCGTGAAGGACACCTTACGCAGCTTTCATCTTGATGACTTGGCACAACGTCCCATTGCTGAGCTTAGTGGTGGACAATGGCAACGCACGCTTCTATCACGCGCCTTAGTGTCGGAACCTGAACTGCTTTTGCTTGATGAACCCGAAACGCATCTTGATGAGCAATCGCGCACAGAACTCTATCACATGTTGGAACAACAAAGTAAGAAACGCGCTATTGTGGTGGTGAGCCATGACGAGCAACTCTTTCCGCACATCCCCAACCGACGCATTTGGCACGTTGAGAATGGAGCAGTAATTGAAAGGAACGAGTGGTAAGTAGAAATAGCAAGTTCGTTGGAATAAAATGTGTGCAAAACACTTGATTTGCAAGAATAATACAAGATTCTCGCACATTTTAAAGAAAAATGTGCAGCAAATATCATCTTTTTGCCGTAAAAGTTTGCGAGTATTAGGAATAAGCATTACTTTTGCACACGAAAAAAAATAAAAAGTACACATATTCATTAAATTCAAAATAAGAAACTATGTCTGATATTGAAGCAAAAGTAAAGGCTATCATCGTTGACAAGCTCAGCGTTGACGAATCTGAAGTTAAGAACGAAGCAAGCTTCGCTAACGACCTTGGCGCCGACTCTCTCGACACCGTAGAACTCATCATGGAGTTCGAGAAGGAATTCGGTATCACTATTCCTGATGACAAGTCAGAGAAGATCTCTACCGTAGGTGACGCTATCGCTTACATCGAAGAGAACGTCAACAAGTAATCAAAGCTTGTCAAGCTTGACGATAACTCACACAACACATTTAACGTTTAACGCGTATCGCATCTGCGTCGCTTCCTGAAAAGGGTGTGAGGCAAGGATGCTGCACGTTAAACGTTAATTGTTTTTGTTGGACTTTCACGTCCTACAAGTAAACTTTTACTCCACACTCATTCATCATTTAAAGGTTGGTTTCAACCCGATTGTACTGCACGCTCAAACGTGTGCAAGGTATCTTCATGTCATAAAATGTGACGGGCAAAAAAAGACCCACATAAGTCTGTTAGTAGATTAGTAAGCAGCCTGAAACGACAGTGGATGGACAAGAGCATAGTATAATATACAGGATTGCCTCTCTAACTTGAATATTAGCATCTAATATATTATAATATGGCATCGCATCCCGCGCGTATTAATCTACTAAATGTTATGCCCATACACGGATAGACATTTGAGGGGAACCAGGTTACACACAGACTGTAAGCATTGCAGTGTACACGAGGACACCATACCTTTATAATAACAAAAACTTATTTTTATGGAACTCAAAAGAGTTGTTGTAACTGGCCTTGGTGCCCTTACTCCCGTTGGTAACACAGTGCCCGAAACTTGGGAAAACATCAAGAATGGTGTTAGCGGTGCTGGCCCTATCACTCACTTCGACGCTTCAAAGTTTAAAACTCAGTTTGCTTGCGAAGTTAAGAACTTCAAAGCTACCGACTTTATCGACCGTAAAGAGGCTCGTAAGATGGACCTCTACGAACAGTATGCCCTTGTTGCCGCTATGGAGGCTATTAAGGACTGCGGTTGGGACCTCGAAACTATTGACAAAAACCGTATCGGTGTTGTGCTTGGTGTTGGTATCGGTGGTATTCACACTTTCGAAGAAGAAGCTGGCTACTATGCTATGAACAAGGAGAATGGTCCTAAGTTCAATCCCTTCTTCATCCCCAAAATGATTGCCGACATTGCATCAGGACAGATTTCTATCCAATATGGTTTCCATGGTCCTAACTATACCACAACTTCAGCTTGTGCCTCTTCAACCAACGCTTTGGCTGACGCATTTAACCTTATCCGTTTGGGCAAGGCTGACGCTATGGTTACAGGTGGTGCTGAAGCTGCTATCTGGCCTTGTGGTGTAGGTGGTTTCAATGCTATGCACGCTCTCTCAACTCGTAACGACGATCCTACTCATGCTTCACGTCCTTTCAGTAAGAGTCGCGATGGCTTTATCATGGGCGAAGGTGCTGGTATCCTTATTCTTGAGGAATTGGAACACGCTAAGGCACGTGGTGCTAAGATTTATTGCGAAGTTGCAGGTGTAGGTATGTCGGCTGATGCTCACCACATCACGGCTTCTCACCCTGAAGGTCTTGGTGCTAACCTCGTAATGAAGGCTGCCCTTGAAGATGCTGAAATGCAGCCCGAAGACATCGACTACATCAACGTACATGGTACTTCAACTCCCGTAGGCGATATCTCTGAGGTTAAGGCTATCACCAAACTCTTTGGCGATCACGCTTACGAACTCAACATCTCTTCAACTAAGAGTATGACAGGTCACCTTTTGGGTGCTGCTGGTGCGGTTGAAGCACTTATCTGCTGTCTCTCAGTGCAGAACGACATTGTGCCTCCTACCATCAACCACGAAGACGATGACCAGGACGAGAATATCGACTACAACCTCAACTTTACATTCAACAAGGCTCAAGAACGCCCCGTTCGTGCTGCTTTGAGCAACACCTTCGGCTTTGGCGGTCACAACGCTTGCTGCATCTTGAAGAAGTACAAGGACTAATTTCTCCTTACGGATGTGCAAATGTAAAGTGCTTTATGCGCAAATGTACTGATGTGCGAATGTGCAGATGAACACCTCTTATATATATAATAGGTATAATAGGTAGGCGTTCATCAGCACATTCGTGCATTGCGCATTCATACCCTAAGCTTTTTTAGAACATTATTTTTTATAAAAAAGCCAAAGCATTTGCCATCATTGCAATTCAAAACTATGATACTCAACTTGTTTGACCGAATGAAACTCCCTTTCCGTAAAAATAAGGAGTTTCTTTCGGCCTTATACGACATTTTGGGCTTCTATCCGCACAACCTCGATATTTACCGCATTGCTTTTTCGCACAAATCGCTGAGTTATCACCGCGACAACGATGCAAAGGTTAGTGGTAAAGACCGTAAAGGCGGGGCAAAAGAGCGTCGTAAACCACGCACGGAAAATACATCGAAGCCCCTTAATAACGAACGATTGGAATATTTAGGTGACGCTGTACTCGAAAGCGTAGTAAGCGACATCTTGTTCCGTCACTTCCCCAACAAACGCGAAGGTTTTCTCACCTCAACCCGCTCAAAGATTGTTCAACGCGAAGCTTTGAACCATTTGGCAGCTGACATGGGACTCGAAAAGCTCATCTTAGCAGCACAAGGCACGCGCATGGCACATACCAACATTGGCGGAAATGCTTTCGAGGCACTAATGGGAGCCATCTATTTGGACCGCGGCTACAAACATTGCCATTGGTTTATCTCAAACCGTGTGATAGGTAGATACGTTGACTTGGAAAATGTGGCACAGAAAGAGGTAAACTTCAAAAGCAAACTCTTGGAATGGAGCCAAAAGAACCGCATCAACATCTCGTTTAAAGATTCGGCTGACGACAACAAAGGCTTTAAAACCATCATTGTGATGGAAGGCATTACCTTGGCACGTGGCAATGGTCGCTCTAAAAAGGAAAGCCAGCAAGAGGCTTCGAAGGAAGCTCTCACCCGCATGCGTCGTGAACCCAAAACTTACGACAACATTTTCCGCGCAAAGGAGAAACGTACGGCAATGGAGGCTGAAGAATCGTTTGCTTTGCCCAAAATAGATGAGATTGAAAATTCAATCTCTAAGGGTAAAAAAACTAAGGCAGCTAAAAATGAAGCTGATGCGCCCGTGCTTGAAGACAAAAAGCAAGCTCCACAGTCGGCATCAGATGCAGCCTATGACACGGCTTACGATGAAACAGCAACCTTTGAAGTTATTGACACTCCCCCCGAAGAGCCTCAACTCTCTGCTGAGTATTATGAGGAAAAAGGTTTGCCAGCTCCTCCTGAAGAAGATGAATTACGTGCTGCTGACGAGAAACTTCGCAAAAAGCGTGCACGTAACCGAGGTGCTAAAACCGTGGGCGATGCTGTGAAAGGTGTAAAGAAAGGGGTATCTACTCCTGAAGAGAAAGCTGAACGTCGCGAAGCAGAACGATTGGCTGAAGTTGAACGTCAACGTGCCAAGGCTGAGCGTAAACGTAAACAGATTGAAGCTCAACAAGCAGCTGATAAAACTGCTGCTAAAGCCCAAAAGACTGCCGAAACTTCTATCGAAGAGACTATCGTTGCGACAGAAGATATACCCGAAACAGGTGTGGAATTAGCAGCAGAAGAAGTTGCTAAGCCCATTGTAGAAGAGGCTGTTGTTACAGAAAAAGCCCCTGAGAGAGTTGTTGAAGAAACAATTGCTGTTGAGGAAGAGCCTGAACAGGTGATTGAAGAAACAATTGCTGTTGAAGAAGAACCTGAGCAAGTAATTGAAGAAACAATTGCTGCTGAGGAAGAGCCTAAGCAAATAATTGAAGAAACAATTGCTACTGAGGAAGAACCTAAGCAAGTAATTGAAGAAACAATTGCTGTTGAGGAAGAACCTAAGCAAGTAATTGAAGAAACAATTGCTACTGAGGAAGAACCCGAACAGGTGATTGAAGAAACAATTGCTGTTGAGGAAGAACCCGAAGAAGTAATTGAAGAAGCTACAACAAGCGAAGAAAAACTTGAAAAAGTTGTAGAAAATCTCTCTCCGCTTGCTGCATTGGTCGAAAGCTTGGGCGAACATGCAGCCGAAACAAAGGAAACGACCAACAACATCCCTACCGAAGTTGCAACAGATTTCATCATTAAAGAAGATATTCCTACCATCGATGAAATTCCCAACAAGAAAGAAGATGTTCAGACCGAAGCAGTTGACGAAGTTGTTGATGCAGCAGAAAAAGTTTCCATTGAGGCAGAAGATATAAAGCCTACAGCTGCGAAAGAAACCACAACCGACACAACTAACGAGGTCACAACCGAAACTAAGGTTGTAAGCACCCTCCCACCCATATCATTCGATGCTATTGTTTTTGGCAGCGACAATGATGACAACATGGGATATATGCACGATGATGCTGCAAGCCTTGACACAGATGACGACCTATTGGCAGAGAATTCAGAAAGTATTTCGGATGCTTCAGAAGCGTCTCAAGCCCAACAAAAAGGAAACGGCAACGTTCCATCTAATAAGAAGAAGCACCGCCGTCGTCGTCCTGCTCATGACAACGCACAAGCTGACAAAGAGGGCAAAGGCAATAAGGGAAATAAGTCCCCCAAGCCCAACGAACAGACTTCTCAGCATAATGCTAAAGCATCTAAGGGCAATGCCAAGTCTGCTAAGCCCCAAAGTTATGCGTCTAAGCAGAACATTGCAACAAAAGAGGGTGAGCATGCGCCACAAGGTGATGCCAAACAGCAAAATCCTTATAAAAAGCGCAACAACCATCGCCGTCGTCCCTACAAGGGGAAAAATAATAACAACAATCCCGAAGCACCCGTTGCTTAAATAGTTTAAAGGTTTCGGATTTAGCTTGTCTTTGCTAAATCCGAAACCTTTTTTTAGGGTGGTTCTAATAATTCTGATAAATTGATTTGTGCCCTATCGTGTGTGTATTTTTGTTAGTGAACGAAGGAGCATAGCGGGCTATGTGACTGAGCGAACTGACCAAAAGACACATGCGAGAGGGTACAAAGCAACTTATTAGAATTTTAAAATCAGAATTTTTAGAACCACCCTTTAATAAAACATAGTCTGTTTTTAATCCACAAGACCAATCCTTTATGCCATGCACACACTATACTTCGGTAATATACACAACATAAACGCGCACATAAGTGGCATTTCGCAAATAAAATAGTAACTTTGCCCATTGAAAACTAAAAAATAATACAACATAACAAGATATGAGTTTACAATGCGGCATTGTGGGACTTCCTAACGTGGGTAAGTCCACCCTTTTCAACTGCCTAAGTAATGCCAAGGCACAGTCTGCCAACTTCCCCTTCTGCACCATTGAACCCAATGTAGGCGTAATTACCGTACCCGATGAACGCTTAACCAAATTGGCTGAGATTGTTCACCCTGGACGCATTGTGCCTACCACAGTCGAGATTGTTGACATTGCTGGTTTGGTGAAAGGCGCATCAAAAGGCGAAGGTCTTGGCAATCAATTTTTGGGTAATATCCGCGAAACAGATGCCATTATCCACGTATTACGCTGCTTCGACGATGGTAACGTAGTACATGTTGATGGTAGCGTTGACCCCGTACGCGACAAAGAAATTATTGACACCGAACTTCAACTTAAAGACCTTGAAACCGTTGAGAACCGCATTAAGCGCGTAGAAAAGATAGCCAAAGTAGGCGGCGACAAGAATGCTAAGTTAGAATACGAGGTTCTGTTGGCATTTAAAGCAGCTCTCGAAGAGGGTAAGAGCGCACGTAGTGTAGAATTTGACTCGCTCGATGAACAAAAGGTAGCCAAGAACCTCTTTTTGCTCACCTCAAAACCAGTGCTTTATGTGTGCAACGTTGACGAAGCTTCAGCAGCTACAGGCAATGCCTACGTAGAGGCTGTACGCGAGGCTGTAAAGGAAGAAGGTGCAGAAGTCTTGGTACTTGCAGCACAAACTGAAGCAGACATTGCCGAACTCGAAACTTACGAAGAACGCCAAATGTTCTTGCAAGACGTAGGTTTGGAAGAGAGTGGTTGCAATCGCTTGATTAAAGCAGCCTACCACATGCTCAACCTGCAAACCTTTATCACTGCTGGCGAAATGGAAGTAAAGGCTTGGACATTCCACAAAGGATGGAAGGCTCCTCAGTGTGCAGGTGTTATCCACACCGACTTTGAAAAGGGCTTTATCCGTGCCGAAGTGATTAAGTATGCCGACTACATCCGCTTAGGCTCTGAAAGTGCTGTACGCGATGCAGGTCTGCTGCACGTTGAAGGCAAAGAATATATCGTTGAAGACGGCGATATCATGCACTTTAGATTCAATGTCTAAATATTTAGGAGTTAAGAGTATGCTTTTGAAAATACATAAAGCAGCTCTTAACTCTTAAAATTCTCATAAACCATAAAACCACTTTTCCATGACCATTTGGAATCCTTCAATTATCGCCTTTTCAGTAGGTTCGCTTGATGTGCGTTGGTACTCATTATGTTGGTGCATCGGTTTGGCATTCGCCTACATGGTGGTGTATAAGCTCTATAAGCAACAACAAATTCCACAAGAGAAGTTCGACCCGCTCTTTCTCTATTGTTTTATAGGCATATTGGCGGGTGCACGCTTAGGACATTGCTTGCTCTATGAGCCAGGCTACTTTTTGAGCCATCCGCTCGAAATGGTGCTACCTATACATAAAATGGCAGATGGATCATGGAAGTTTACGGGCTATGCAGGATTGGCATCGCATGGTGGAACCTTAGGACTAATGATAGCCCTTTGGCTCTACGTAAAGCGCACGGGGGTAAATATTATGCGCGTACTCGATAATATAGCCGTAGCTACCCCCATTTGTGCATGCTTTATTCGTTTGGGAAACCTCATGAACTCTGAAATAGTGGGCAAAATCACGGGCAGCGACATGGGCTTTGTGTTTGTGCATCTTCATGAAACCCAACCGCGCTATCCAGCACAACTTTACGAGGCTATAGCCTACTTTGTATTCTTTGTAATAGGATTGGGGCTTTACGCCAAATTTAAAAATCGCATAGGCACAGGTTTTTTCTTTGGCTATTGTCTTACCACCATCTTTGTGTTCCGCTTTATTGTGGAATTCTTAAAAGAAGTGCAAGAACCTTGGGAACTCCACATGCAACAACTCATTGGACTTAACCAAGGACAGCTATTGAGCATCCCCTTTGTAGCACTTGGCATCTACTGCATGGTGGGTGGAAAATGGTGTAAACGCTTTGCTGAAAAATAAGTTGCATCAGACAACTTTTTTGTATATCAAATGTATATATTTAGTATTAACATACTTTGTGAACGCCAAAAGGCTCAGCAATGTTTTTAATGCTTAACTTTGCAAGAGTTAGGCTACACATAGCCCCATTTGAAACTTGAAACAAAAAACACATTCATAATAATGCAAACTAAATTTTTATTCTTAGCACTGGCAGGAACGTTGGCGCTTGCTTCATGCAGCAAGATGGGAGAACTCACTGCTGACAACTTTACAGTTACTCCCTCGCCCATGGAAGCTGTAGACGGAAAAGTACCCGTAACCATTAACGGACGCTTCCCCGAGAAGTATATGAAGAAAAAAGCCGTGGTTACCGTAACTCCCGTATTGCGCTATGCGAACCAATCAACCAGCGGACAGTCTGCAACCTTCCAAGGTGAAAAAGTGCAAGGCAATGACACTGAGGTTTCATACAAACTCGGTGGCAACTACACCATGAAGACGTCATTTACCTACGTACCCGCTATGCAACAAAGCGAGCTCTACCTTACATTCGATGCCAAGGTGGGCAAAAAGAAGGTAAACATCCCCGACGTAAAGGTAAACGATGGCGTACTCGCTACCGCTACTCTTATCAGTGCAGCAGCCGCTACCACCAACACACAAGAGGCTACCGACAAATTTCAGTATGCCATTAAACAAACCAAGCAGGCTCAGATTAAATATCTTATCAACCAAGCCAATATTCGTAACAGCGAACTCAAGAGCACTTCAATAAAGGACTTCTTGAAAACACTTCAGGACATCAAAGCCGACCAAAAAGGCTTGATGCTCGAGAATATTGAAGTTTCTGCCTATGCTTCGCCCGAAGGCTCTACGAAGTTTAACACGGCATTGGCACAAAACCGCGAAAAGACATCAAAGGGTTACGTTAACAAGCAACTTAAGAACGCTAAGATTGATGCCGATGTTGACTCTAAGTACACCGCTGAAGACTGGGAAGGCTTTAAGGAACTCGTTAGCCAGTCGAACATTCAAGATAAGGATGTAATTTTGCGTGTACTCTCTATGTACCCCGATCCTGAAGAACGCGAAAAGCAAATTCGCAATCTCTCAGCTGGTTTCAAAGAGTTGGCAGATGAAATTTTGCCCGAATTGCGCCGCGCTCGCATGACCATTAACTATAACGTCATTGGTCGCTCTGACGATGAAATTCAGGAGCAATATAAAGCTGACGCAACCAAACTCTCTGTTGAAGAATTGCTTTACTCTGCAACGTTGAGCGAAAACCCTGCCGAGCAGAAGGCTATCTATGAAACCACTGTGAAGCAATATCCTAACGACTACCGCGCTTACAACAACTTGGCTACCTTAGCATACAAGCAAGGCGACTTGGCTGCTGCTAAAAACTACTTGGCACAAGTGCCCGCAGCTAACGCTAATGCAGCTGAGGTTAATGCCAACAAAGCACTCATTGCTTTGGCTGAAGGTAAGGATGAGGAAGCTCACAACTATTTGATGAAGGCTACCACAGCAGGCAACTACAACGAAATTTTGGGTAACTTGCAAGTCGCCTCTGGTAACTATGCCCAGGCAGCTAACGCCATGAAGGGTGTTAACACCAACGCTGCAGCCTTGGCACAAATTATGAACAAGGACTATGCAAGTGCCACTAACACCTTGAAGAATGTAACCAATGCCAACGGCTTAACAAGCTACCTCAAGGCAATCATAGCTGCTCGCACCAATCAGGAGAGCGCAGTTATCTCGAACTTGAAGGATGCCTTTGCCAAAGATGCTAACTTGAAGAAACGTGCTGCTACCGACTTGGAGTTTGCCACCCTCTTCAATAATGCTACATTCCAAAGTTTGGTAAAATAACACCATCTCACAAACACACATGTTTCTCAAGGAGAGGAGGTGAGGACAACACAAAATGCCTCGCTTCCTCTCCTATTGTTTTTTATATATGAAAAAACTTATTTCATGCCTCTATACCCTCATAACCTTGCTCTTATTGTCGGCTTGCGGTCCAGGCAAGGACAAAGTGCGCATTGAGGGCAAATTTGCCAATATCAACGATGCCGAATTTTATGCTTATAGCGAAGATGGCACCTTCAATGGCATTGATACCATTAAGATATCCGATGGAAAATTTACTTACGAACGTCCCCTCACAGCTCCCACTGTGCTCACACTGCTCTACCCTAACTTTACGCAAACCTACATCATTGCCGAACCTGGACATACCATTAAGATTAAAGGCGAAGCTTCTAAAATTGGCGAAGCAGAAGTAACAGGTACCGAACAAAACGAACAACTGTCAGACTTCCGCATTAAGCACGTCAACGATGCACCCAGCAATCTGCGTTTGGCTGCAGCCCAGTTCATACGCGAACAACCAACCACACTGGCAGCCGTAGCAGTTTTTCGTAAGTATTTTGCCAACGTGCAAACACCCGATGCAACCTTAGCGCTTTCTCTACTCGATTTATTAAAGAAAGCACAACCCCGCGAACGTGCGGTGAATAACCTCGACACCTATTTCCGTCCTTTCTTTAAAAATGCGGAAGGACAACCTTTGCCCACCTTCAAGTGCCAAACATTAGATGGACGTACCATAACCGCTGAAACCTTTAAAGGTAAAAACTTAGTGATTGCCTTTACTGCTACTTGGCAAACCGACAGTCGTGCGCTCTTAGTTTCGCTCAAGCGCAAATTAGCTACCTTAGGCGGTAAATGGCAATGTATGGTTGTTTCACTCGATATGAATCGCGAAACATTGCGCACAAGCATACAAAACGATAGCATTACCTACCCCGTGGTATGCGATGCACAAGCCTTTAATTCACCCCTCGTTCAAAAGTTTGGCATACACTACGTTCCCTCTCTCCTACTCGTCAACGCACAAGGACGCATTCTACAAAGAGATGTAACCAAAGTAGACGAAGCCAGATGGTGATGTTCTAATACCCTCTATCTCCCCCATACCTAAACCATCATTAAAATGCTTAGTACCATCCACACCTCGGCAGTCAACGGATTAGCTGCCATGCCCGTTTTTCTCGAAGTTATAGCTACAGAAATACATACGCAAGAGGAAAAAACAATCTTCCAAATGGTAGGACTCCCCGATAATGCCGTGCGCGAAAGCAAACTGCGTGTGGAGGGTGCCATGGAAAACAGTGGTTTAAGACTACCCCTACGCATAAAATACACCGTAAACTTTGCCCCAGCTGATGTACGCAAAGAAGGGTCGGGCTACGACCTTCCACTTGCCATTGGCATGCTTTCAGCCCTCAACCTTTTAAAAGGGTGTGAGGAAAAAATCGAACGCAGTGTTTTTGTGGGCGAATTAGGTTTGGATGGATCTATACGTCCCATAAAGGGCGCACTTTCCATTGCCATTAAAGCCCGCGAGCAACAGTTCGATGCCCTCTTCGTTCCTAAAGAGAACGAGCGAGAAGCTGCTGTAGTCAACCGTCTTAAGGTGTATGGCGTAGAGAACCTTGCACAAGTAATAAACTTTTTGCAAGGACGCATCCAACTTGAGCCCACTGTTGTCAACACGCGCGAAGAGTTCTACACAGCACAGTCCGAAGCCATAGCCGACTTTGCTGATGTTAAAGGACAAACAACTGCTAAACGTGCCTTTGAGGTGGCAGCAGCAGGTGGACACAACATTATACTTATAGGTTCGCCAGGTTGTGGTAAAAGCATGATGGCAAAGCGTGTGCCTGGCATCTTACCTCAACTCACTTTGGCAGAAAGTCTTGAAACCACACAAATTCACTCTATTGCCAACGTCCCTTCCGTGCGCCCCACCACACCATATCAGACGTTGCACTGATAGGAGGTGGAAGCACCTACAAACCTGGCGAAATTAGTTTGGCACACAATGGCGTTCTTTTTCTCGATGAATTACCCGAGTTTTCAAGAACAGCCCTCGAAACACTGCGCCAACCTCTCGAAGACCGAGAAATAACCATCTCACGCGCCAAGTACTCTGCCACCCTCCCTTGCTCATTCATGCTCGTAGCTTCCATGAACCCTTGTCCTTGTGGTTACTATAACGACCCTAACCACGCATGCACATGCAGTCCCATGCAGATACAACGCTACATGAGCAAGATTTCAGGTCCTCTACTCGATCGTATTGACATTCAACTCGAAATTGCTCCTGTAAGCGTTACCGAACTTGCCACAGCTCCTCGTGGCGAATCGAGTGCCGAAATACGTCAGCGCGTCATAGCTGCACGTGCCATCCAAACCGAGCGATACAAAGACATTAAAGGCATTCATTGCAATGCACAAATGACTCGTCCCCTTCTTGAACAATACGCACAACTCAATGAAGAGGCACAAAGCACCCTTACACGTGCCATGAAACGCCTCGATCTCTCTGCCCGTGCCTACGACCGCATTCTTAAAGTCGCTCGTACCATTGCCGACCTCGATGCTTCCCCCAATATTCAAGCAGCTCACATCAAAGAGGCTATTAGCTACCGCAACCTCGATCGTGGAGATTGGGGAGAGTGAAAGTCTGAGGTACACAACCCTATTTTTGCGCCAGCCTCAGCCTGTTAGGTAGGGTGTTCAAAATCCGCATTTTTTCTGCATGAGATTTGATAGTCTTATCAGGAAATTTCACGAACCAATCTCACCCCATTCGGTAGGGTGTTCAAAATCCATGATTTTTTTCTGCACGGTTTTT
>OIXW01000290.1_pt1 | contig 14903 bp, 5 predicted proteins | sample 1587951 | NCBI WGS metagenome assembly OIXW01 (sample SAMN03283239) | human gut metagenome | biome: human-associated habitat; material: feces | host: Homo sapiens | place: Peru | collected 2012
AGGTGACACACTCATCCATGCAAACCACGTAAGACTTAACGTGAAGCTGCTTCCCCTCTTTCAAGGACGTGCCGACATAGAGGGGGTAGAAGTGTATGGACTAAAACTCGACACCAAAAGCTACATCTCTGACACACACATTGTGGGTACTGCCGAAGAACTCACAGCCTCTGCACATGGCGTGGATTGGCAAAAAGAAATTGTGAATGTTAACCACGTAAAGCTTCGCAATGCCGACGTTAACGTGGTGCTAAGCGACACAGCTCAAAAAGACACTACCCAAAGTAAAGCAAAATGGAATATTGGTGTAGCGAAAGCTGACATCGAAAATTCTAAAGTACACTTGCAAATGCCTGGCGACTCCATGCGTATTTTTGCCAACATCGGCAAAGCAGCTTTGCGTGGTGGCATTTTTGATATCGGGAAAAACTATTATGCAGTAAAACGCTTCAACCTACAACGTTCGGCAGCCAACTACGATTTACCCTACATCCCCCCCGTAAGCGGAATGGATGTAAACCATTTGGCTTTAACACACCTTTCGGCACGCATCGACACATTGAGCTATAATGCCGATGGCGTGTTGCGTGTGGGAGTTCGAAATCTTACACTCAAAGAAAAATGCGGACTACACGTCACCCACCTTTTAGGTAGCATCTATATGGATTCTACCCAACTCCGTGTGCCTAAACTACAACTACATACCACAGCCTCACGCATCCATGCAGCTGTTGCCTTCAACTTTTGCGCATTGCGTGCCAACAAGGGTGGACATTGCCAGGCAAAGTTAGATGCTGAGATAGGCTACAAGGATATAGCCAATCTCAGCGTGGGATATGTTGACAAAAAATATTTGCGCGTATTCACCCACCACCCCCTCATAGTTAAGGGTGAAGTAAGCGGAAACATCGACCATTTGCGCATGGGCAACCTCACAGTGAACTTACCAGGTGTAGCCCATCTCAGCGCAAACGGACACATTAACTATGCACTCAATAATTGGCGCAATGCACGTTTCAACTTTAACTTGCGCACACAACACATGGCTGCAGTACAACAACTGTTGCCCAAACGTGTGCAGCAAACCCTACACATCCCCAATGGCATAGCAGCACGCGGTTCTGTTACATTGAATGGCAATAATTACGCAGCCAACCTAAACGCTACATGTGGAAAAGGAGCGTTAGCAGCAAAGGCAAAAATCAATACACAAAGCCAGGCTTATCAACTGCAAGCCCGCGCCAATCGCTTCCCCATTGCTCACATTGTGCGCGGTATACCTGTGGGTCCTTTTTCTGGGAGTATACAAGCTACGGGACGTCATTTTGATGTGCTTTCTGCCTATGCCACACTTCGTGCCAACCTGCGTGCAGAAGCCCTGCAATATGACCGTTACGACCTGAGTGGACTTCATTTGGAGGCAAACCTACACGGTGGACGTGCTTGGGCTGACATAAATATGAACAACCCCTTGCTGCAAATGAATGGCAACCTCGAGGCATTGATTCATGCCCATGCATACGATGCCAAACTCAACCTGTCCATTCCCCACATCAACTTACAACGCTTGGGATTGATAAAAGACACATTGGCATTAGGCACAGACCTCGACTTACATTTTAAAACCAACCAAAAGCTAACCGCATACAGCCTCAACGGTAGCCTACGTAACAACCACATCATAACCCCCAAGATACATGCCCAAGCCAAAGACATTTACTTAGACTTTGGCACCAACCGCGACACCACAACAGCCATGCTCTCGGCAGGCGACTTATATCTTAACGTAGGCGCCAAGGGCGATGTACCCTATCTTACAAGGCATATCACCCATTTTGCTACCGAGCTAAACAAAGAACTACAAACCTACAACCTTGACCAGGAAAAGCTAAAGACCATTTTACCCCACATCAATCTGAAGCTACGCGCTGGGCAAGATAATCCGCTTTACAACTTAGCACACCTAAAAGGCTACACCTTTAACTCTGCCTACGTTGACCTATGTGCCAATCCCACCATAGGCATGACAGGCGATGCGCGCATGGGATCTATTCAAGTAGGTGCTCTTTTGCTCGACACGGTAGACATGCACATTTTTCAAGACTCAACGGGTGTGCAAATGGCAGGATGGGTCAAGAACAATCGCAAAAACCCCAATCCGCTTGAAGTCCGCCTCAAGTCCTATCTAATGAAAGCAGGTGCAGGTGCTTGCTTGAGCTATTACGACCGCACAGGACGTTGCGGAGTAAACTTAGGCTTGCAAGCCTCATTGCAAGACCATGGCATCAACATCACACTTTCTCCGCACAATCCCGTGTTGGCATACCGCAAATTCACCGTGAACCCTAACAACTATGTGTTTATTGACAAAAACAACTTTGTGCGTGCCAACTTAAACCTATTAGCCGACGATGGAACAGGTTTGAAAATTTATGGTGAGCCAAAAGACTCAGTGAACGATATCACCGTGAGTGTAAATCAACTGAATCTGAATGAACTCACCACAGTTATGCCTTATCTGCCTAATTTAAGCGGAATGCTGAGTGGCGATATTCACGTAACCGAAGATCGCAACACACAGCAACTCTCAGCCATGGCGTCGTTGCAAGCCGATGGTTTTAAATACGAAGACACACCGTTAGGCAACATAGGCATTGATGCACTGTATCTGCCCAAGACCGGGGGCGAACACCATGCCTCAGTTTTTATTAACTCGAACAACGAGGAGGTATTGGTTTGCAACGGCACCTACTTCGACCGCGATGGAGGTATATTCAAGGGCGATGCGCAGTTACACGACTTTCCGCTGCAACTGCTTAATGGTTTTATGAGTGGAACGGATGTAGCACTAAAGGGTATAGCAGGTGGAGAACTCGCATTAAGCGGTTCAATTAGCAAACCCGAAATCAATGGCTCGCTCGACTTAGATAGCACCCACATCTACTCAGACGTCTATGGCTTTGACTTCTTAACCGATGAACGTGCCTTGAAAATAGAGAACAGTCGGCTCATCTTCGATAACTACAACCTTTATTCCACAGGTAAAAACCCATTGGTGCTGAACGGTGTGTTCGACATGTCAAACTTTGAGCACATGCGCATGGACTTCACCATGAAGGCAAACAACTTTGAGCTGATTAACACACGTAAAAAGGCGAAGTCAATGGTATTCGGCAAGGTTTATGCCAACTACAATGGCACCCTAAAAGGCACAACCAACGACCTCGCCATCAAGGGCAAACTCGAGGTGCTCGACCGCACGGATGTTACCTACGTGCTCAAAGATTCCCCCCTCTCGGTTGACGACCGACTACACGACTTGGTGCAATTTACAGACTTCAACGACTCCACCAACATTCATGAAAAAATAGTGGCGCCCACCACAGGCGTAGACATCACATTAGGCATCTCAATTAGCGATGCAGCTATTTTTCACTGCAACCTAAGCGAAGACGGACAAAGCTATGTGAAGTTAGAAGGGGGTGGAAACCTAACGCTACGCCTAACGCAACAAGGCGAAATGCGAATGACAGGGCGTTTCACCACAAACAGTGGTGAAATGAAATATCAACTCCCCATCATTCCACTCAAGACCTTCCAATTGGTACAAGGATCGTATGTAGAATTTACGGGCGATGTGATGAATCCAACCCTAAACATTGCAGCCAAAGAGCGTACCAAAGCCGTGGTGACAGAGAACGACCGTCAGCGTTCTGTTGCCTTCGACGTAGGTGTAAAAATTACCCAACCGCTCAATAACATGGGATTGGAGTTTACCATTGAGGCACCCGAAGATTTGAACATCCAAAACCAATTGGCTACCATGTCTACCGAACAACGCGGCAAAACAGCTGTAACCCTAATGGCAACTGGCATGTATATGACCGACGAAACCATGCTTTCAGGTTCAGGTTTCCAAGCTAACAATGCACTCAACGCTTTCTTGCAAAGCGAAATTCAAAACATTGCAGGTTCGGCACTCAAAACCATCGACATCAATTTGGGTGTAGAGAGTGGAACCTCCAACCTTGGAACATCCACCACCGACTACTCCTTCCAATTTGCCAAGCGCTTTTGGGGCAACCGCATTAGCGTGATTATTGGCGGCAAAGTGTCTACAGGCTCAGATGCTCAAAACTCTGCCGAAAGTTTCATCAACAACGTGTCGGTTGAATATCGTCTGGACCAAGGTGCTACACGCTATGTTAAAGTGTTCTACGACCGCAACACACAAGACCCTCTCGAAGGACAACTCACCAAGACAGGTGTAGGTCTTGTGTTGCGACGCAAAACCGACCGTTTAGGCGAACTGTTTATTTTCAAAAAGAAACGCGCGCTGAAAAAGCAATAGTACCTAACCCAGGACAACACCTGGGGGTATTTATGGACATTCAAAAAAATTAATTCATGAACATTTATGGCTCATTGATGGACATTTTTGACTAAAAAAACATTTATGTCGAAAAAAACAAAGTAACACCCAACACATCATGCGCATTCATATTCTCTATTTTTCAGTAATCTCTATAGCAGCACTGCTCACAGCATGTTCCACCACACGCGCTATCCCCGACGATGAGCAGCTATACACAGGCATAAAAGCCATCACCTATGCCGACAACCCTGCAGCCATGCGCAAACAGCGAAAAGACACCACAGGCGTTATTACGGCTGTGGCTGATGCGCTAACCAAAATCAATCAAATAATTGAGGGAAAAACCACCCTAAACGCAGACTCGCTACCATTGAGCACAAAGTCCCAAGCACTCGCTAAAGAAGAAAAAAAAGCACTGCGTGCGTCACAAAAAAAAAATGAGCAAGACTTTGCCACTGCCAAAGCCGAGGTCGACGCCGTGTTAGCTTATCCACCCAACAATGCCATTTTTGGTTCATCGTCTGTAAGTTGGCCTTGGAAAATTGGACTTTGGGTACATAACGGACTCTACGATTCAAAAGGCGCTGTGGGCAAATGGCTTTATAAAACATTTGGCACTGACCCCGTGCTAATCAGTCAAGTAAGTCCTGAAATGCGTGCAAAAGTGGCAACAAACACACTCCACAACTATGGTTACTTTCACGGCAAAGTTGCCTATAACGTGCTCACCCACAAACGCAACAAGCAGAAAGCACAAGTAGCCTACAACGTACGAGCCGGACAGCTTTACCGCCTCGACTCCATAGTCTACAAAGACTATCCCGAAGACATGTTTAGCGTCATTCGCTACTTCCACAACCAGCGCCTGCTCAAAACAGGCGACGCCTTTAGCGTGGTCACCTTGTCGAACGAACAAGCACGCATCGAAAACATTCTGCGCGAGCATGGTTTTTACTATTACGCAACCAACATGACAACGTTTCGGGCCGACACCCTTCAACGCAAAAACCACGTGCAGCTACAAGTAATGCCTTCAGCCAACATGACGCCCAAAGCCCAACATCGCTGGCGAATAGGACACATCTACATTAACCTGCGCAACTACGAGGGCGAACCACTCGACACGCAAATCGTAACTCCCAACATCACCTACAACTTTGCCAAGAAACACATTCCCCTACGCACCCATGTGTGGCAACGCTCCATCGTGCACACCCAAGGCGACTTATACCGCATCTCACACCAAAACCAAACCATGGCAAAGTTAGGGCAGTTGGGCGTTCTGAGCCAAATGGACATCAACTACGTGCCACGCGACACCTCAGTCACAGCCGACACGCTCGATGTCGTCCTATCTGCCATAATGGATAAACTCTACGACTCAACGTTCGAGATGAACGCCACCCTAAAGAGCAACCAACAAGTGGGTCCAGGCATCTCCTACGAACTATCAAAACGCAATGCCTTTCGGGGAGCAGAGAAAGTGTCGTTTAAAATTTTTGGATCCTACGAATGGCAGACGGGTAAAAACACAGGCGGTCGCAATGCACTGCTCAACTCCTATGAACTTGGCACACAGTTAGCATTTAAGTTTCCACGCTTCATCGTTCCAGGCATCAGTCGCCAGCGCGGACGCCGTTATCAAGCCACCACCCAATTTGCCATGGACGCCGACTGGAAAAACCGCTCCAAGTTCTTCAACATGGTAACACTCGGGCTTAGTGGCAACTATCATTGGTACAAACGCGAAACCTCGCAGCACAGCCTCACCTTCTTTAGTCTCGACTTCGACCGCCTGAACCACACCACCGCCACATTCGACTCCATCATGACAGCGAACCCTGCACTCTACATCTCCATGCGCAATCAGTTCATCCCCTCGCTGTCGTACACCTTCACCTATCAAAGTCGCTCATGGCGAACCAACCCTTGGTGGGCACAATTCAGCATAAAAGAGGCGGGCAACCTCACCTCGTCCATCTACGCCATCGGTGGCAAAGGCTTTAACCGTCGCTACAAAGAGCTGCTTGGCAACCCATTTGCACAATTCATAAAAGTAACTGCCGAGCTGCACAAAAAATATCGCCTCACCCCGAGCACCTATTTAGCAACACGCCTGTTTGGTGGCGTCATTTACAGCTACGGCAATAGCACCTCAGCCCCCTATGCCGAGCAGTTTTATGTGGGTGGAGCCAATAGCGTGCGAGCCTTTACCGTGCGCACAATAGGGCCAGGTGCTTATCGTCCTGCTAACACCAAATATTCCTACATGGATCAAACGGGCGACCTTAAACTCGAAGGAAACATTGAGCTACGCACCCATCTGTTTGGCGACCTCCATGCTGCCCTGTTCTTAGATGCGGGCAATGTGTGGACACTACGCAACGACGCCATGCGCCCTGGTTCGCAAATCACGCTTTCTACGCTCAAGAACATTGCCCTAGGCACAGGTGCGGGCATTCGCTACGACCTCGACTTCTTGGTGCTTCGCTTCGATGTGGGCATAGCCTTGCATGCTCCCTACACCACTACAAAACCAGGCTTCTACAACATCGAACGGTTTAAAGATGGTTTAGGGCTACACTTCGCTATTGGATATCCGTTTTAAAAGACTGATTCTTGGGGATGAGGCAAAATCCGCAAGTTTTTCTGCACGGCATTTGATAGAACCATCAGCATCCCCCAACCTTATAGATACAAAAAATACATCAATTGGATTATTAAAATCTTAGTATATAAAGGATTGCGTGTTTTGAACACCCTACCTAACGGGGTGAGGATGGCGCATCATAATACATTGATAATTCCATCAAATATCATGCAGAAAAAAAGTTGTCAACTTCCCCATGAGAAAGTTGGCAACTTTTTTGTTTTTGTTTATGTTTCTGATTTTACTTCATTTCCTTCACCAAATAAATTTGCGTGGGAAGGTGGTCGGAGTAACCATTGAGCCATACGCCTGCTGCATGCGTACGGAGCGGACTGCCCTTGAATTTGCCATCTTGCTGAAACAGATAGTCGCGCATGAAAATGGCATGCTGATAGTACTTGAGTGTGGTGCGGTCAGTGCCTACAAGATTGCCACTCAGCACTATTTGGTCGAAAAGGTTCCACTTGCCATTGTAGAGCAAGGTGCCCTGTCCGACCTTGTAAAGTGTGTTGTACCAAGGGTTGTACATGTCCTCGGCACCCTTCACATCCTTAATCTCGCTCTTGCAACCAAGCTGTAGGGTCATGCTCTTATTTCCAGGATCGTCGTTCATATCACCCATAATGATAACCTTTGAGCCGGGTTCGCTCTTCATGAGAGCATCTTTTAATTGACGCACTTGCCAACCTGCACGCTGACGTACTTCGTCGCCTGCTGCACGCGAGGGCCAGTGATTCACAATGAAGAACATCTTTTCGCCTGCCAATTTTCCTTCCATTACAAGGAAGCCACGAGTGATGTGGGTGGTGTCGCCTTGCAAACCTTCAATGGCTTGCACCTTACCATTATTGTCTACCTTAAAACCAACCATAGGGTCGTCAATATTACCTGATGGACCGTAGTTATATTCTACGCAGAAATAACGTTCCATGTCGAAGAAACGAGGATTATAGAAAAATCCACACTCTACACCACGACGATCGTAACTGGGCACATTGACATATTTGTAGCCTCGCTTGGCAAGACTGGGTTGTTTAAGCAAATCGACGAGCACATTGCTGTTTTCAATTTCTGAAACACCAATCACGGCTGCACCCATCGGCAACTTGTCAGTACAAAGTTCGCTCAACACACGACTCAGGTTGTGCAATTTGGCTTCATACTTCATTTTGCCCCACTTCATGGTACCATTGGGCAAGAACTCATAATCGTTTTTACCTGCGTCGTGCAAGGTGTCGAAAAGGTTTTCGAGATTGTAAAAAGCTACACCATACAAAGCATAGCGTTTTTGCTGCGCTGCCTCGTTGCGAGTGGTGAACGAGGTGAGCGTAGTAAGCGCCAAAATAAACAGCGCAAACGATAGAATTGATTTTCGCATAATGTGTTTGGATTGAATTGCGTGCAAATTTCAAAAAAAAAAACGACATTTCCCAATAAAATATCAGTGGAGTATGCAAAATTCACAGTTTTGTAAAACAAACCTTTATTTTTTTGTCTACCTTTGCAGCGAATAAGAATATATAAGAGTTATAAGTCATTGCATAAATTTTTAACCATGAATGTGCGTGGGTTATGACTCATAAACCAATTAACTACATGACAAAAGGTGTAAAACTTACAGCAGCTGCCTTGCTCATGGCTACGGGTGCTTGGGCACAAGCTCCTGCCGACAGCTTGAGCCTTGACAACTCGGACTTCACTTTTACCGAGTCGCAGCTCGATGACGATAATGATGCCTCGCAAGCGGTTTCTACTATCGTTGGTGCCAAGAGTGACCCTTACAACTCGGAGGTAGGCTATTTGTTTAGCCCTATGCGCTTCCGTGTGCGCGGTTACGACAACATGTATAGCAACTACTACATCAATGGGTTGCAGCTTAACGACCTTGAACTGGGAAGGTTTGGCTACAGCATGATTGGTGGTATGAACGATGCTACACGTAACCAAGAGGGTGTAACTGCTTACGACTTTAACCGCTTTGGTGTGGCTGGCATTGGTGGTGCTACAAGTGTGAATGCACGTGCCAGCCAGTTTGCTGCAGGTAACAAATTGACGCTTTCGGGCTGTAACCGCAATTATGTGGCTCGTGGTATGTTTACGCATGCCACTGGTTTGCTCCCCTCGGGATGGGCTTTCGCTGCTTTGGTGGGTTATCGTTGGGCTAACGAGGGTGTTATTGAGGGTACTTTCTACAACTCGCTCTCGTACTTCCTCTCTGCCGAAAAACGCTTTGGTAAGAAGCACGCGCTTTCGCTCGTTACCTTTGGTTCGCCCACTGAACGCGGACAGCAGGGGGCCTCGACTGAGGAGGCTTATTGGCTTGCTAACTCGCACTATTACAACCCGAACTGGGGTTACCAAAATGGCGAAAAGCGTAACTCGCGCGTGGTAAACGATTTTGAGCCTACTGCCATCCTTACTTGGGACTGGAAGATGAACGATAAGAAGAAGCTTACTACGGCTGCAGGCTTTAAGTATTCTATGTATAGCTCAACCGCATTGGGTTGGAATGGCAATGCCTACGACCCACGCCCTGACTATTACAAGAACTTGCCCAGTTCTATCTTCAACGTGTATGACAGTGACATGAACAATCCTACCTTCTTGAATAGTCCCGAAGGTGCTTGGGCGTTGGAGGGTTGGAACAAGCTTTATGACCATTGGACTGCAAGCAAGGCTAACCGCCAGATTGACTGGGATCGCATGTATGCCGTTAACCGCTCGGCTGCTGCACAAGGCGATGAAACGCTTTACTACCAAGAACGTCGCCACAACAACCAAATGGTTGCAACGTTTAACACCATTTTTAACCAAGAAATTAACAAGCACAACAAGTATGCCCTTGGTTTGCAATATAACTTCACCAAGGGTATGCACTACAAAACGCTTGCCGACATGCTTGGGGGCAACTCATTTACTGACTACGACAAGTTTGCTGCCAATGAATATGGACGGGACAGCCAAGAGGCGCAGAACGACTTGAACAATCCCAACCGCAAGATTGGTGTGGATGATAAGTTTGGCTATAACTACAACATCCTGGTTAACAAGGCTCGCGCTTATGGCTTGTATCAATACAATGGCAACCATTGGCAATGGAACGCTCAAGGTTTTGCCGAAGGTACGACGATGCAGCGCGAAGGCTTGATGAAGAATGGTCGTGCTGCCAACAACTCGTTTGGCAAGAGTGGCACGGCTAAGTTCTTGGGCGGTGGTGGACGTATGGGCGTGAACTATCGTCCGAATGGTGCACACACGCTGGCTCTGAGCATTGGTGCTGAAAGCAATGCGCCCTTGGCTCGCAACTCGTTTGTGGCTCCGCGTATGCAAAATGACTTTGTGAACAATTTGACGAACGAGGATATCTACCACGCTGACCTCTCTTATACCTTCCGTTTTGGCAACTTCTCGGGTAAGGTGAGCGGTTACTATGCACGCTTTAATAACGGCGTGGAGCAAACTGCTTTCTATAACGACGATGAGTCGCGCTTTACTTACCTCACCATGACCAATGTGGAACGTGAGCACTATGGCGTGGAAGCTGCCTTCAACTACCAAATCACTTCGAACTTCTCAGTGAAGTTGGTGGGTACTTATGGCGAAGCTAAGTATGTAAACAACCCCGATGCGCAGGTAGCTTACGAAGGTTCGAACGCTGCTACACTTCAGCAGCTTAACTCATGGACTAACCCTGTTACAAACAAGACTGAAGCTACACCTATCTTTGTGCTTGCTAACGGCATGCGCGAAAGTGGTTCGCCTATGGGTGTTGTGAGCCTTGGCTTTAACTATAACGTGAATGGTTGGTTCCTCAGTGCTAACTTGAACTACTACGATCGCGTGTACATTGATTTCTCTGAATATCGCCGACTCTCTAAGTCGGAAGGTGTTGGCAAATACACTCCGAAAATCGATGCGAATGGTAACGCTACTTGGGATGCCAAGATGGAAGACCTGAACGCTAAGGGTGGTATCTTCTATGATGCACAGGGTAACATTATCGACACTTACAGTGCAAAGCAAGAGAAAGCTAAGGGTGGCTTTATGCTCGATGCCTCTATCGGTAAATATATCCGTTTAAAGAAGGGTAAGAGCGTGAGCATCAACCTCTCGGTTCAGAACATCACCAATAACCGCAACCTTAAAACGGGTGGTTATGAACAGAACCGTTCTGACAACTACAACACAGGTAACACCAAGGCTTATAGCTTCTCGAAGAACTCGAAGTACTACTATGCCAACGCCATTAACGGCTTCTTGAACATTGGCTTTAAGTTCTGATAAAAACTTACACTACAATGAAATTTAAATATTTATCAATCATAGCTGTTGCGGCATTCAGTTTGTTCAGCACCACTTCGTGTATGGACGATTTTGATAAGCCCAACACCGACAACTACATTGTGACAAGCCCAACCGACATTGGCGCGGTGAACGCTACAATTTATGATGTCAAGCAAAAGTATTGTGCCGACAATACAACTGCCGACTACTCGCGCAACTCGTCGAACTGGTATAGCAAGGTGAACGAGGATGTGATTATCGAAGGTGTGGTTTGTGCCAACGACATCAGTGGCAACCTCTATCAGACTTTGCTTATCCGTAACATCGACGACTCAAAGGCTGCCACAGACCCTGCGCACGACCAGTGCATCATCTTGGCTGTAAAGAGCACTGCGCTCTATCCTTACTTCGCCTTAGGTCAGCGCATCAAAATCAATCTTAAGGGTCTTTATGCGGGTGCATATAGCAAGACTCCGCGCATTGGTACTCCTTACAAGACATCGTCGAACAACATCAACTTGGGCCCGATGCTCTTTGAGGATCTTAAAAACAACGTGCAACTCGTTGGCACTCCCAACCCCAATGCGCCTGAACTCACACCGATTGACAAGACCGATGAGGAAGGCAAAGCATGGTTACGTGCTTCTGCCAATAAGAACTTCGAGAACTGCCCCATGTTAGCAACTGTGCGTGGCGACATTAAGGAGGCTTCTGAAGAAAATCGTAATAAGTTCGACAAGGGTTCTGATGCAACCTTTAAAGATGTGTATGGCAAAACCGAAACGCTCTCGGCTAACGGCAAGAAGATTTTTGGTCCCTACGAACTTCACGATGCAGGCTATGGCGTGGAACGTAACTTGGCTTTGGGCAATGGTTCTACCGTAGCTATCCGCACCTCAACTAAAAACCGTGTTTCGTTCATCGAACTGCCCGAGAATACCCGTTCATATACTGGTATCTTGAGCTACTACACAAACTGGCAGATTCAGTTGCGCGACACAACCGATATTTCAGCTAACTAATTACAATTAAAAAGCAAAAATAATTTTTATGAACAAGTATATTTTCTGCCTTGCAGCAGCAGCCTTCTCATTAGGCTTTACGGCTTGCGAGGATATCCCTGCTCCTTACGGAATTAACAAGGATAACATCACCACCCCTGATACTCCCTCTGAAGAAGGCACTATTATCAGTGAGGCTTTCAGCAAAAATTTGGGTAGCTTTACTGCAATCAACACTGTAGGCAACTATCCCTTTGCTATCGATGGTAGTTATGGTTATGTAAAAGTTACCTCATACGATGGTACAACCCAAACGAACAATGCAGCCGAAAGTTGGTTGGTTTCTCCACACTTCTCATTGAAGAATGTAGAAAAAGCACATGTTACCTTTGACTATATCTTGCGTTATGCCACAGCTAACGAACTTAAGACCAACTACCTGGTTCGTTTTAGCGATAACTACAGCGGTGACCCAGCTACTGCCACTTGGAAGGACGTTCACTTCAGCCCTATTCAAGCTGCAGATTGGAACACTTGGACAACAGCTGATGTTGACGTACCCGCAGAATTCATTGGTAAAGAGAATCTTACAGTTGCTCTCTACTACAAGGCTGATGCAAAGTCTGCTACATGGGAATTGAAGAACTTTAAGCTTGCTGTTGGTTCTGCTACAAGTGAAGGCGAAGACCAAAGTGTACGCAACTTGCCTTATACAGAGGCTTTTGCTACTTCAATGGGCGGATTTAAGAACTACACGACAAGCGGTAGTGGCGAATGGATTATCGACTATAGCACAGCAAAGGCTACGGGTTGGAATGGTTCAACAACAACTGCAGGTACTTACTACTTGGTAAGTCCCGAAATTTCACTTGAAGGTCAAACTGCAGCTCACGTATCATACGAATACATTCTTCGTTACAACAAGGCTAATGAGAACCAACAACTCTACATTACCACTAACTTCAACTCTGCTGCTCCTACAGAAGGTTGGACTCCCCTTGTAACTACCCACAAGGAAGGTACTGATTGGGCTACTTTCGAGAAGGAAGATATTGCTATTCCTGCTGAATACATGGGCAAGAAGATTCGTTTGGCTTTCCGTTATGAAACCAACAGCGAAAGCGGTTCTACTTGGGAAGTTAAGAATTTTGCCATTGCAGCTGGAAAACCGGGTTCTTCTGTAACACCTGACAAACCCGATACTCCTGATCAACCTATTGAAGGCAATAGCATTACCATCAATGCGAAAGACTTTGGCGTTGAAAATAATGTTGATATTCCCACTATCACTCTCACAGATGGTACTACTTTAGCATTTGATGCTGGTGGCAATAAAAATGGTCCTAAATACTTCGATAATGGTACAAACGTGCGCATGTATCCAAAAAATACCCTTACTGTTACAGCAAGCAAGAAGATAAAGAAAATTATTATTAGCTGCGATACAGTTAGTGGTGTCATCTGCAACGCAAGTGGCGATGTAACAGCAGAACCTGGTACTGTTAACGTAAGCGATGCTGTTATAACAATCTCAGATATTAACGCACTTTCTACTGTAATCAGCAATACTTCTAGTAAAACTAAAATAGAAAGCCAAATCCGCTTTAAGACAATTACTATTGTATACGCTGACTAATCTCATCTGAGATTCTTTTTACTATTTATTGCAGACCGTTGTTGCCAATGAAAAAAGCAATTAGCAGCAACGGTCTGCTTTTATATTTTAATTGATTACATGAAGAATATCTACAAATATCTGCTGTTTCTACTTACAGCTTTGCTTGTTGTTTCTTGTAGCGAAGAAGAACACCCTTGGGACAACCTTAACCCTCCTGGTGGTAATACAGGTGGTAGCACCGGGGGCAACACAAGCAACTCTGCGAACACACAGATTACCTCGCGCATGGAAACACCGCGCGTACTGAACAATGGTACAACGCAGCTCATCTCGCACGATGTGAACATCAATGGCAAGACGGTGAACACCTATATGTTAGAATATGACATCACACAGTATCACTCACGTTGGGTTGCCTTCCGTTTCGATGCTACCACACGCACACAGCTCACAGGACGCTCTGACGAACCTTTTATGGACGACCCAAGCCTCAGTAGCACTTACCATATTGGCAACCATGGTTTTGGTTGGGGAAGAGACCGCGGACACCTTTGTGCCTCTGCCGACCGTGTGTATAACAGCACAGCCAACGAACAAACATTTTACATGACAAATATGTCGCCGCAAATGACATCGTTCAACCAAGGCTATTGGGTAACACTCGAAGGGTTAGTGCAAAAGTGTGGTCGAAATGCTTCGTTTGCCGACACGCTCTATGTTGTAAAAGGTGGTACCATTAAACCTGGCCAAATTTCAGACTATATTACACGTGCTAATGGTAAAAAGGTGGCAGTACCTAAATACTACTACATGGCATTGCTCAAGGTAAAGAACAATGCATATAGCTCTATTGGTTTCTGGATGGAGCACAAGGAGTATGGCTACGACTACAAGAATAAAGCACCTTTGAGCGAAATCGCCAACCACCTCATCGGCATGATGTACTCTCTGGAACGCAACATCATCCTGAACAAG
>OIXW01000292.1_pt1 | contig 14835 bp, 8 predicted proteins | sample 1587951 | NCBI WGS metagenome assembly OIXW01 (sample SAMN03283239) | human gut metagenome | biome: human-associated habitat; material: feces | host: Homo sapiens | place: Peru | collected 2012
GCACAGGGTTAACGCTGGATATGGAGTATTCTTCTTTTTTTATTGTACTTATCTATTTATTCTGCAAAGTTAACAAAAGTTTGCAGATATAAAGATTTTTACCTCTTTATTTTTCCAAGTGCAAATATAATAGAAAGGGCAGAAGCTCCTAGCCCATGGCGATGCCCTGGGCTAGGAGCTTTTGGGCCTTCAGCCCGTACTTGAACCACATGCGAAACTTCAGTAAAGTATAAAGCTAAAAAAAGGGGGAAGCCAACGCTTTGGCTCCCCCCTTTGGGTTCTTTATAATTCCCTATTGATATTAAAAAACTAGAATATACTATCTTACGGCAATCTTCTGACCCTTAGCCTGAGCACAGGACTGGGTAGATGCCTTCACAATGTAAATGCCGGATGGAACACGGAGAATCATTCTCTGCTTATCAGGCAACTGATAACTGTGAACCATCTTGCCATCCAACGTAAATACCTGAACCCTGTCGAGCTTCTCACCACCCAAGGCAGAAACAACGATCATGCCTGCAGCTGGTGAGTAAACCTTCACCGGTGCACTCTGCTCTTCAGCCTCCATGCGGTCGATGCCGGTTGAAGTACGGGTCTGGGTGAGGAAGTATCTTCCGTGGTCACCCGCCTTCACCTTCACAGCCTCGCCTTCATGAAGTTCGGTAAAGCTTGCCGATGCAGCATCGTAGAGATAAACAGGAGCATCGAGCTTGTTCACACCCTTCAGGGTGAGTGAAACCTCTTCAGCCTGCTGGCTCACGATACCGAGTGGAATCCAGGACAACTCAGGAACTGCATTCACAGCCACCGCCTCGTTACCGGCAACGGTATAAACCTGCGGAACATCCTTCAGGTTCTGATCATACAAGAGATCCACATCCTCCTGGTCATCATAGTCGGCAGAAGCCTCCGGACGCAAAGCGATGCGTGCCTTTGAAATCTGGCCGCTGGAATTCTCAGTCGTCGCTTCAATGCTCTTGACATAGTCTGATGCCATCTGAAGGCCAGGAGTAATGGTGCGGTCTATACACATCGTAGAAGTGAATCTTACATTTTCTACCGTTTTTCCATCTTTCTTCTTGACAAAGAACGACTGGGTAGGCTGGATAGCGTAGTTCTGCTTATCCAATTCAGCATTGGAAATCGCCTTCACCTCGCCATTCTCTACCATCCATATTGCCTTTTGCAAACCAGTATTAGCCTCGAAGAACTTAGCCATCGAGATAGAACAGGTATATGGATTGGCCACGAGATAGAAACCGCTGTTGTTATCAGTTCCTAAACTCTGAGTCTTCTCTGCGAGATGCTTCTCATCGTTGTTGAAAGCAACGAGAAGTTTGCCATGACCATTCTTCTTATCAACAGGTACTGGTTTATCACCAGAAGTTGTTGATCCATCATAATCGAAGTACTGATAGCTGTTATCAGCCTTTGGCAAACGGAGGAGCGCTTTCTTAGTCTTATCCTTCGGCAAGAGTGCATTACCCGCCTTGATAGAGAAGCCACCGAAGGTTCCATCTGCGGCATAGCTCTCGTCCACCCTATTATATACATGGCTCCAGTAGCCGAGATTCATATCAACAGTACCAGGAGCTACTACTCCAGGATAATGACTGGCAGGATACTTACTACCATCTGCAGCAATCTCCTCTACTCCACTCTTCATCCAGGCTCTCTGATAAATCGGATATTTGCTTCGGCTATACGTATTAGTATCAAACTTGATATCCGTAAACGCCTTGGTTTCCTGTCGTCCATCCTTTGCTGGCACATACATATCACCTGCGTAGATATACTGCAGAGGCGAAGCCATGGTGTACCACTTGTTAGGCACCAGCTCCTTCTCTACCCAAGCCTTGTCATATATCAGATAGCACTGGTCGCGAAGCTCGCCCTGAGGCTTGAAGTAAATCTGATGGCAGGTATTGCCATAGAACTTCTCGCACTTCAGATTACCTGCTTCCAATCCCTTATCAGCAGCTGCTTCATCCCAGTAAGTCATAATATCATACTGGATATACTTCGTAGCCTCATTACCCTTGGCATTATTCAACTTGGTAGCAATACCATTCTCTTGACGATAAACTATGTTACCGAGGTCAGGGAAAGGCTTTCCATTCAAGTTGACGACAGTAACCTTGGTAAACTTCATTGGCACATAGCTATTCTGCGTAGGAATCTCTACCTTAGGCGTAATACCAGATGCATTACCATAAGCCTGATAATCAGGATACTCATTATCATGCAATTCTGTAGATGATGAGCGATGCCAGTTATCATCATTATTCCAGTTGGCATTCATACCGCCATCGGCAGTAGGAGTCCAGGTAATGAACTCCGGTACAATCTTCACCTTGAGATAAGACTCGCCATAACAGTTACTTGAACCTGCTGTAGCTGCATCCTTCTGCTCGAAGACGAATCGAAGGTCGTAGTAATATCCCTCATGGAAGTTCTTTAAGACATCATCATAGAACTTGAGATCGAGGGTATACTGCTTGCCAGGCTTGACTTCATCAAGAGTACTAGAACTCAATGTCGCAATAGGGTTCTTTAATAAAGAAGCATCCCATAGAGGATCATTCGTAGTTGCAACATAAACCTTATCAGAAGCATTATCTGCCTCAGTCTTGCTATCATCAATGAATGTCAAAGTCTTATCCGTAACACCAGTCTTGTAACTTGCGCTATGCAATGGTATCTGGAGATAACCCTGAGAAGTTTTTTCCAACAACTTCTTTATCTGTGGTAATCCGATACGTAATGAAGCTTCGTAGCTATTATCTTTGAATGGATAATCAACATCGTTGAATCCGAAGTTTAATTGCGGACCATCCTTAGCAATACGCAGAGGCACAGGAATCTTCTCTGTACACATCAGATATTCGACGCTACCAACAGTAAATACCATATCCCCTGCAGCATTTGTTTTACCCGTCTCTGGTTTCATATAAATTTTATGAGCACCATATCCTATTTTGCTAACAGGTATCTCAATGATATTTGAAGCTGTAGTCTCGACAGGCGTACTACTGTCATCAATATACCACAAGAATGGCACACCAGTAAGTGTAATCTTCTCACCAGTAACAGGGTCAATAGTCGTAAGACTACCTGTAAGTTTGACCTTAGGGTCAGAATCAGTACAATTCACACGATACTCTGTAATGACTTTACCATCAGTATCAGTAATCATTGGTGTCTGACCAACCATCTCAAATATAGCACTATAGATAGAGCAGACATCAGAAGGTTTACCCCAATTGGCATCAGGTGCATCAGGATCACTATCAGCACATATTGACACATAATACTTTTTACCCTTGGTGAGTTTGAACTGATGATTAGCCAAGATGATATAGGTTTCACCATCAGCATCTTTTTCTATCATGTTGACACCATCAATTTCATACTTTGCACAGGTTTCCTCTGAATCAAAGACATCTACAGATGCATAGCTCTTAGTTGTCGTAATTTCTTGAGCTGTAGTATCACCAGGTTTTTTTAACCAATAGTTGTAAAGACCTTCTCCTGTTACAGGCGTACCATCTTCGTTCACTAAGCGGTAATGAATCTTCGTATCCTTATGGTTAAGTATAGCATTCAATGTCTCATGAATAGCGCGTATCTTCAACTTGATGCTACCTGTACCCGTTTCACCGCAGGCTGGTCGGTCCTGATAGATTTCAACCTTGGCCGGCTTTAAATAGATACGAATATCATCAACGGCATAGTCAGCACCTTGAGTTCCCTTACTATAGTTATCTATCTCGATACGGAAGTCAGAATACTTTTCTACTTGTGCTTCTTGCTGAATCGTAATCTTACCATATACCTGATACCATTTTGCCTCTTCAGAACTAAGACGGTTTGTGCCAAATTCACCGGAAGAGAAAGAATGTAACAACTTCTTGTTCTTTATGTTGCCAAACTCATCTTTCTCCAAACCAAACAACTTAAACATAATCTGAGGCTTGACAGTTTCGAAGGTCATATCAGCAATACAAGCACTAAATGCCATCTGCTGACCTGTACAAAGACTTGCAGTAAACTCAGCAGAAGCGATGGTACGGCTTTCATCTGATGCATCTACATAAAGGAATGAACCAGACTGAGACTTTCCTGTTAATGCATAAGTTCTATCATGCAGTTCTTTCCCCGAATACCACACGTAGCCATCTGTACCAGAGGCAATATTACCATCACCAGAAATACCATTAATATTGGCAGTTTTATAAATACCATATTCTCCATGCTGAGGAGAATGTTTGGTATTTAAATATACATTAGAATTATCATTTTTATTTGCACTCTTATCAATCAAATCCTTATAAACAAAACCATAACTGCGCTTGTTCCATGCAGACGGATTCTTACTTTGATTATCTTCTGGACTTGTTGGCACAGACAAAGTCTGTTCAGGACTATCATTATCAAAAGAGACAACAGCTACATTGTTATAGTTCTCATCAAGATATGATATTTGGCGAGCGACATCTTCAGTACCCATTTCTTCAAAAGTCTTTGGATAAAATCTGAAGTATCGTATACTGAAATTAGCCATCGGACTACTATATGTCTCCGACTCATCCTTTACATAAGCAACTACGTAAAAGTGATCACCAGGATTAAAGGTTGGCTTAGTAACAGTACCACCATCCAAATCAGTCCAAGTTGCACCATTCAGAAGACTTATACTCAAATCAAAGAAACGTGGAAAATCAGGAACATTACCCTTTCCTAGAATACACATTTTATCTTTAGTACCATTATAAGCTCTCCACTCTATCTTAGCAGCCTTCTTAATCTCTGAAGAAAAGTCAGAATCCGTAATCTTACGCTTAGCTTTAATTTCATCCGTCTCTGCTTCTGTTGAACCAGCAGGATAATATATATGCTTATCTGATTTAATCATAGGATAAAAATAATACATAGTAGGATCTGCAAAATCCAATCGCAAAGTCATCTTTGAATTATCTTCCAAAAATCCTACCGTAACATTCTTATTATCCTCAAACGTAAGGTCCTTACTGTCATTTACAAGATCTTCCTTGAGCTCTTCAGCCATTTGAGTAGACGGAATAATATGGAAAATATAACGAATGGATAAGGTAGGCTCATGCTCCATAAAGGTTTCTGTAGCATCTATTCCATCAATATAACGGCTTACATCACATGCTATAGTTTCACCCTTCCAATCCGGATCACTAGGACGAGTATACTTTACACCAACTGTTGTCTGTGTAGCAAGCTGCATCAAATTAAAAGCCAACAATCCCTTATCTACATTGTCTTCATCTTTTACAGATTTCAATAGAGAAGAAGTTCCCTCTACAGATAAATTTGCAGATGCATTATCGGTATCATAATTATACCATCTAAAATAACCTAAAGGCTCCAAATTGTCACCGGTACCTGAAAATTTCTGCAATGGCAATATAAGAGACACAGACTTATTGTCAGCATTATCTACTACATAGGTATACTCCCATGTAGACACTTTCTGACGCAACTGATTCGTTGAAGCATCAATTACCTCATAATCAGCATTAGCATGACCCTTAAAATGCTTAAAAGGGCGTTCTTTAATCGTATAGATTATTTTCAACGAATTGGTTGGTTCTGATACAATTAAATTATTTTCAATTGTTGGAACATCATTACTTGCTTCTACTTTTATTGTATAAAGAGATAAATCTTGTGAAGTTCCTTGAAGGATTCTAAATTGTATATCTTGAGGAAGAAAATTATTATTAGTTCCAGAATAATAAAAAACACCAGCTTTTGCCTTATAAGCAACATTAGGCCAAGAAGATAAATCTGAAGCATTTAGTTCACTACTAAAACCATATTCCCCTCCTCGATAAATCTTAAAAGCAGATGCATCTTGAAGAGAATTATCTTCTTTTTTATATATACTAATTTTCAAATATAAAGACTTTTGCTTGACATCATATTTGGTTCCATCAGATGATTTAGCTAACATTCCCTTAGCAAACAAAAGAGACTCAATATTATCAATCGTAACACCTACTCCTTGCCTGTTACCGTAATTATCTTTACACTCTTGCAAATAAGCAACATCGGAAATCGTAGTATCATCTGCCCATATAGCATTTGGCAGCAATGCAAGCATTGCTACCAACATATATCTCATTACACTATTAAAAATCTTAGACTTAAACATAAGCTTCAATGTTTTTTAATATTTGTATTATTATTTACATATCCAAAATGCACCGTTATGGCGCCTTGCTTTGTACCAGGTTAAATCCTGAGAGATGGCTACCCGATATACCAGCGTTGGGGCTGTCGTGGTACCATCATTCACTTTTACAGAAAGCTGATAGATGATAGGACCTATCTTATTGCCTAACTCACCTTTGGTTTCTGCCTCAATTCTATTTTCACCAGTTACTATCTTTGGTATCGTACTGAAGGCTTTTGATTCTGCTCCTGGCTCTGATTCCGAGAGTCTTGTCCATTTGAGATCCGTGAAAGATACTTCTGCACCAGTTGGATCACTATACTTCGTAACAGAAGGAACGATATGGAACTCCTCTAAATCATGGAAAATGAGATTGAGCTGTTTTCCGTCATCTTTCAATGACGGAGCCGAACCGATAGATCCAAAGTCCTCTACCTTGAGGCGAAGTTTGTAATCGCTCAGCGCCAACTTTAAGACATGATGGTCGTTGCGGGCTATCTGGTTCCAGTCGGTATACATGAAATATCGTAGTGAACCAACATTCGTTTCGAGCGTTACTACAAAATAAGGATAAGCATTGCCGGCTTTACTCTCGTTGACATAGAAAGAAACCGAACGGCTGTTATCTGTATCATAATCAGTTGTGTTCTTGGCTACTTTCAAACCAGATGTAATCGTATGTTTAAACTCAGCACTCGCTGCATTCTCTGCCAAATTTGGCGTTTGGGCAACATACGTAGATGAAACAACATTGTTTGCAGGGAGCAGCTTGATATTTGTTCCTGTAGCAGGATTGCTTGTAATATCGCTGATACTCACATTCTTTACTGTAATGTCTCCACCTGTCATATTGCGGAACTTGAGAGTTATCTTGGATAGCATTCTTACTACATATAATTGCTTAACATCCGGTTGGCCGTCAGAGCCGATTGTTACCGTTTGCTTATTACTCATAGGAATACCATTCGTTGTAATATCCATATCATTACCCTTGACAGCAAATGATTGGGAATCGAAGTCAGGAGAAGGAGAACCCTCCGTAATCGTACCGAGATCAGCATCTGATATATTGGCAAAAGAATAGACCGAATATTTGGTTCCAGCTTCCAAACCGGTAACTGTTACAACATCTTCCTTATCTTTGCCTTCTTCTACGGATGGCTGCTTAACTACTTTCGCAACCGTTCCATCCTTTACAAAGACAACTGTCCAACTCTTCATGTTCTCTTCTTTAGAACCGTCATCCCATGAATTGGGCTTTCCTACAGTATAAGTTTCTGCACGGGATGAAGCAGAACTTCCTGATACTGGAGACAGATTAAAATGGAGAGTATATGTCTTGTTGGTGGTACTTCCCGGATCAGAAGCATCACTATCTGGCGAACATGCTGCAAAAGTTGTCAGCAGCATCACCAGGCAAGCCATATATTTCATTATATGTTTTCTCATTTTAGTTATACTTTGTAAATTAATCTTAGAGTTTAATATATTACTTCCCCATGGTCGTAACGTGCCCAAGGGACAACATGTATGGTCAACGTCAAACCTTTTGACTTTCCCACCACTCCTTCTATCCTGACTCGATAGATGTTATTGCGGACGATGCCGTAATACATAGGAGCGGTTTTAGGACCAGCACCTGTTGGATCGCTATGACGAATGGTGTAGGTATATTCCTTAGGAGCTCCAGGTACGCCTAAATTTGGGCGATGTTTTGTTGCATCCCATTCGGAAGACTCGTAATACTTGCCCTTAAAGATAAGGCCTGTAGAATAGTCCTCTGCGTTATCGGTAGTCGTATTCTCCATCACATAATCGAGGATGTAACTTGCTTCTCCTACTGTAGTACTGGTAGAAGTTGTCTTCTTTACATTATATAAAGATGCAGGACCTTCGGCATTACTCAGAGTTGTCGAAGTATGAATATTTTTCCATGGGCAAACCACATAATTAGTAGCTTTATTGTCTGCATCTTTGGCTTCTATTCCGAAATAAGTAATAGAACTCAAAGTTGCATCTGAAGAAACTCGCTTAATCAGGTATTCTCCTGATGTCATGACTTTGCTAGGAGTAACAGATTCCAGTTTAAAGCCACCTATGACATTTGCGCCATCCTTTACATCATAATAATAACCTTGATTGGTTTCATCATATTCTGCATTTGGAATGATGTCGATACGGGCAGCCAGGCGTTCGATGTCTACATCTACCAGATACGGATCAGTTTCAGAACCTTCCTTGGTGAAATCAATCTTTGCATCCTTCTTTGATGACATAACGAAATCTGAGAAATTGGCAATATCAGCATTTCGGGTACAAACCTTATCCATTTGCATATCTCTGATTTCGCTTATCTTCTTTTCTTTACAGCTGGAAGTCATGTCACCAGCATTGGCGATAACCAAAACACGATAGTCTTTGCCTACAATGATTGGATCTATTTCTCTTGGATTGGTAGTATAAGTTACATTACCGCCTGACGAAGGAGTAGATGCAGTTAAACCGGTAAATGTATATACATAATCTATTGTTGCTTCATCTTGCGACAAGTCTGCTTTATCAGATTCATATAGTAAGACAGTAAGAGAATTGACTTCATTTTCATGATTGGTTCCTGTTTCTCTTCCATCTCCTTCTTCACCTCCTTGAGGTCCTGTTGCCCTACTCGCTCGTGTATCTCCACTACCTTCCACCGTTACCTTTATCTGCAGATATGCTTTCATATCTTTGCTTGGCAGAGGCAAATCGCTAGTAGTGTCACTCGCACAGGATGCGAACGACATAACCAGCAAAAGGGCTAGCAATGAGAGGGTTATAGTTTTCATCTTAAACATACACTTTCTTTTTTATATCGGCTTACTGAAAGCCGGGTAGGACATGTTAATGGAGTTCTTCGAACTGGATGCGCTTGCTCCAACTCAGTACATTCACGCTGATGGTGATGTAGCAATACTTGAGCTTGCCACCCTGGATAAAGAACTGAAGTTTGTAATCGTAGGCACGGTCTAGGAATTCCTGTGCACTATAACTGTACTCCTCGCTGGTGCGAAGACGACTCAAGAGGTCTGGCAGGTCTACATTGACTACTGTATTTCCAGTCTCCTTGCTCTTGATCAGGAGTCGGCCATCCTGGTTGTAATCTTCGTGCTTCAGAATGCGGGAGGTCATAAAGTCAGCATGGGCTATCTTGCCCTGCTCGTCCTCATCTACTGTATTCCATGTAGCATGAGGGGTATAAATGAGTTTACGGCTCTCATCGAGAGAGTTATCCCAAAGGATGCGGGCATTGTGGTCTTCGATGGTCATCGTGTAATCGTTGACATCCATATCCTGTGGAGAGTCAAGGTCACGAAGCGCCACATTGATCTTCTTGGTATCACGCACCAGAGGGATGGTTGCATAAGAAGGTTTAGAGGATGATACCTCTACTGCCTCCAGCAGTTTACCATGCCAGAGGGTATCGAGCGGAAGGCTGTTGTTGACAACCTCATCATACTCACCCTTGTTTTCATGATCGAGATTCACTTCCAGTTTCTGCATCTTATCTCCTGTAGCCGATGGAGCGGTACGAACGAACTTGGCGCGGCCTGAAGTTAACTGGTCGGTGTATGCATTCTGTCCGGCAAGGGCAAGGAACTGATATTTACCTGGCTGCAGGTTCTCGACGTGCATCACATAATTTGGGTCTTTGAGAGGCGATGATAGCGCAGAATTCGTCTCGGTCTGTTGGGTTATATAGTTTCCGTTCTCGTCGAATATATACAGCGTTACCTGTCCAACATGGTCGTTGAACATGTCGGCACGCTGGAGGTTATAATCATACTTAAACTTCACATATACACCATTAGGGCAGTCGCTGTAATCCTGGTGCCACATATCGTGGCATGAGGTCGCGACGGTCAGGGTCATGGCAGCTGCCATGACACCCCTCAACCATTTATTTATCTTCTGCGCTATCATATCGCTAATCAATTATTATTTTCTATATTTTATCTTTTATCAAATTACTTTCCGAGGATAGTACTCTGTGTACGCTTAGCCCAAGAGAGGACATTAATCTTTGCAGAGATATAAGCATCGATGTTATCATCTGGAGTGTTATCTGTAGTGATATCTGGAACAACAGGAGAACCGATCTTCTTGATAGAAGTAACATCAATGTCATACCAGTTGTTACGAACCAATCCATAACGGCCCAAATAGTTCTGCTCCTTATTACCTGGATAAGCTACTGATGCAGATGGCTTAACAGTCTCCCATGTATTCCATGGTGCAAGATCACCATTTTTAGCATCATCACCTGCAAAATGCTTGATTCTTACCTCATAGTAAGAAGCACCATTGTCATACTGACGGATTACACGGTTTGTATTAAGCTGATCCTTAATGGCATCCCAACCAGTAAAGGCTGGAGAACCTGCATTAAGTTTTGCTTGACCTGTAGTAGAAAGTTCAATTTTTGTAACCTTCAAGATACCATCTTCATCAGGAGTTGGAGCCCATGTAAGCTTGAAGTCTGCCTTTGACCAAGTAACTGTACCTGTAGATGCCTGGTTGTCAGACAAGTACTTCTTCAAATCAACAATGTTAATATCTGTACCTAATACGTATGACATAACTGCATCATCACGCTTGCCATCTGTATCAAGGATAGCATTAGCTCCATTATTGGTATAGAATTTATTACCATTATTAAATGTAACCTTAACCAAAGCACGGGTAGTATTTGAATAATCCATGTGGGCTACATCAAATGTATTCTCATGGCAATATACATACTTACCTGATGCAAGCCAACTTGCTACATCAGCAGCAGAAGTTACTGTATTGAAGTTAGCTGCATGAGTTGCTGCAGTAAATTTCTGGCTATATGTTGGGTCTACACACCAATAGGTACGATACAAGTCAACATCTGGCTGCTTTGATGTAGCACCCAATTTGGTATCACCTACAAAACGAGAATTAAGAGATGGGGCAAACTTCTCTGAAGAGTATTTCAGATAAGTACCAGCATCAGTTCCCATATTGCGAACAATGTATGAAGACTTGGTTGTATTATCAAGTACCCAACCATCGAATTTGTATGAAAGGTTATCATCTGAAGTCTTACCTGAAAGCGAAGTTGAGTTCAAGCTAACCTTTGCAACACCACGCTCTACGAATACAGAAACAGCAGGGTCATTGATAGCCTCACTTCTAGTTTCTTTAATCTTAGACAAATCAACTTTAGAAAGTGTTGTATACTTACCATCAGGTGCAGAGGTATTACCTGGAGTTGCACTGACAGGAGCATTTGCCATAAAGAAACCTGTACTAGTCATCGCATTTTCTGTGGTCAGGGCCAAAATATCATTATAAGTTTTGCCTGTTAAATCTGTTGAACCATTCTGAAGCAATTTACCATCACTTGCTGTAAGAATACTATTATCATTCAAAAGGACAAGCGCATAAACATCAGAAGCAGTTGTTGACTTAATCTGAGTAACAACACTATGAGTAGATGTGATGTTGTCATTATCAGTATCAAGCTCTGAATCTGTCAAATCCAATTTGTAAGCAGCAAGCAATGTATATTCGCCTTCTGATGCCTTACTTGTAGCATCGAACAAAGCCAAGATACCATTCTTTACCTCATACTCTGATGACAATCCGTCCTCATACTTGTCGTTTTCTGCACGTGTTGTGCTGCCAGAACGAGTTGGGAGATTAACAGAGATGGACATAAATCCATTACCGTCCTTGTTAAAACCTGGATTTCCAGTTCCACCACCATTCAGATCATCACTACTAGAACAAGAACCGAGCATCAGCCCCGCCAATGCAACGGAAAATAATAAAGTTTTCTTCATCTTGTAAGTTATTATAGTTGTTATTAATAATTATTTCTTTACTTATAAACGTTCTTAAAAATCTAATTATATTACATTTTTATATATTCGGTTTACAAATCATCTAATACGTTATATTTGAGTCATTTTCTGAAGTTGTACTTAGAAAAGTTTTGCCTGGTTCAGGAGACTGTCCCAGGCCAGGGCAGTGCCCTGGCTCTAAGGAATAGCTATATTGTCCTAAACAGACAGTATGTATAACTTTATAGATTCTGTAAATTTTCTTTTGCAGAAGCAACACCTGCCTTGGCTGCCTGCTCCAGATAATAACGAGCTTGCTTCTCGTTGCCCTTCAGCATCTCATAGACTCCTCGGGCATTCTGGGCATCGGCACTGGTTCCTGCCTTGTCGAGATATTGTTTCGCATTATCTGCATCACCGGCATTCAGGCGGGTAATGGCTGCATTCAGATTCGCTGTCTCATTCTCAGGGAACATGCGGACGGCAATCTCCATCACATCATTAAACTCCTTGCTGCCAGGCTCGTAAGTCTGGGCTACCATGAACATCTCCTCCTGGCTCAACTGCTGTGGCTTGGTCTTGATAATCTCCTTTGCCTCTTCCACATCGAAAGGTTTCACCTTATAAGTAATGTGGTAATCGGAATGACGGAGTGCCGGATACCAGGTGTCGAGCATAAAGCGATACTCTGAAGAATACTGCTTCCTGATCTTCAACTCGCGGGCATCCGGATTCAGACTCTTGTCTGCAATAATCGCCAGAATGGCATCCTTATGCTCCAGGTTGCTACCTTTAATATAAGCTATCAGACCATCCCAATCCTCAGGTGTAGAAGAAACCGTGAAGAGATTGTTTGGCAACTTCACCATTCGGCGGACATACTCGGTAAGCGTCTTGGCACGGTTCTTTGCCAGATAATCATTATGGGTGTAAGGACTCTCAGGTGATGCATAACCATGAATGTTGATGCCGCTCACTTCGAGGTTCCTGTCTTCCTTCAATGCATTGATGGTGCGGATGATGCTATCCAACTGTTCTGGATTGCGGCGATAATCAGGATGCAGCTCTATACGGTCTACCGGGAAATCGATATAAGCGCGCTTATCCAGATGGCGGACCTTGATTGCCTCTACCTCCGGACGGACGAAAGAAGCTACCGGCTGGCGACGGCGAGCAACCGTGAAATCATTGCCATCCTGCAGATCACCACAACCGCAGAGGTCTTCGTGAATATCCAAATCGTAGTTTTTTTCCTTAGAAGAGAAAGGAACTGAGGCAAGATACTTCACAGTCTGCTGCTTCTTGTTGTCTCGCTTCACCACCAAAGCCTGAGGTGAAAGCTGCAACTGTTTCTTTCCTACTCCACGGTCATACATAATCTGCTGTCTTCTGCCGTTGATAACAATCTCCGGCATCTTGAGCAGCTCACCCTTATGCTTGATCATCGGAGTATAGACAAGCTGGTTGTTGGTAGGGAGATCCAGGGAATCGAGATTCAGATCCATCGCAACCGTAACCCGGTCATTGTGATGAGACATCTGTACATTAGATACCTGAATCTTATCGGCAGCCAACTTGAGACTCTTGCAATCCTGGGCTGCAAGAGGCATAGCCATCAAAAGAGAGCTGAATAATAATATGTAGTTCTTAAAATCTTTCATACTCATAGATTATGTTTAATGAGTTACAACATATAAATAAGAGAAATGGCTGCCTTGGTAGGACCCACGTAGTTGTCATGAGATGACTTCTCCTTCTCGCCACAGGCACCGCACTTGAACTTGTCGTACTGGATATAATCATATCCGAAACCTACAGAGGTTTCCAGGTTCCAGTGCTTGGAAAGAGGCCATTGATAACCAGCGGTCACACCACCACCTACATACCATCCTTCATAGCGATGGTCGCGTAGAGATTTGAAAATGCCAAGGGGTAACTTCACTCCTCCTGCATTAAACTGTCCGCCCATGGCATGAACACCCAAGAACCAGCCATTGAAGCTCTGGCAGAACCAATAACGGTATTCTGGTTGCAAAAGCCAATGACGAAGGCTTGACTGGTCGCCACCGGACTGTTTCCAAGGATTGAAGCCAAAGAATACCTGAGCGGTATGCTTCTTGCCTAAGGCAGTCTCGACACCGAGATTAGGAGTTGTTGTAGCCCAATATAAGAGGTTGGACTTTACTCCCGTGTTTTGCGCATAATTAGCTAGAGATACAAATAAGAGTAACACTATAGCTAAAATTAATCGTTTCACCATCTATTAAAAGAGTTTAGTTAAGTCTATTTGTTTATTCCGTTTTTACTATATAAATAGGTAATTATATAAATTAACCGTTTACATGATAGTTTGCATTTTCTTGGGGCAAAAGTAATAAAAAAAAATGAATGGGGGGGGAAATTTTCGCAACTTTTTGGTGGAAAGAAACATTTTAGTACGTAATTTTGCTGATTTTATAAATGTAAAATCCACAATTCATTAACATTTTATACATATCATGATTTAGGCAAATGCTGCAGCAAAAATTGAAGAAAACAGAGGATGTAGACAATAAATATACAGATTTAAAATCAGCATGAACACAAAAAAGCCTCAGAAATCTTTCGAAATCTGAGGCTCTTGATAAAAGGAGGCGGCTACCTACTCTCCCGCATTGCATTGCAGTACCATCGGCGCAAGTGAGCTTAACTTCTCTGTTCGGAATGGGAAGAGGTGGGACCTCACCGCAATAACCACCTGATAATGGGTTATGACGTATTTGCACACAAGCAAAC
>OIXW01000294.1_pt1 | contig 14749 bp, 9 predicted proteins | sample 1587951 | NCBI WGS metagenome assembly OIXW01 (sample SAMN03283239) | human gut metagenome | biome: human-associated habitat; material: feces | host: Homo sapiens | place: Peru | collected 2012
GAAAATGTTGAGGCGTATGTGGTATCAAGTGTATTAGAAAATACGGTAGGTGAACATCGTGAATTAGCAATTACTAAGGTCGAAGGTACTGTACATGCTAACACTCCTGTTATTTTGCGTTGCACCAATAGTACGAAACCCACAAGCGAAGAACCCGTTTCTGTTAATTTGGGTGTAACTGGTGCTGCCACACCATCTGAAGGTGTAAGCAACATCCTTTCGGGTTCAACCGTTAAGCGTACTGATTTTGGCGATGTTCCATATTATGCTTTGGCTAATAAAGCGCTTACTGAGGGTGGTGAAAAGCAAATTGGCTTCTTCCGAGTTTCTACCCAAACAATGCCTGCCAACAAGGCATATTTGCTTAGAACTAGTATTCCTGCTTCTGCAGGAAATGCGATGGCACTTCTCTTTAACTTTGATGGTGACCATATTACAAGTATTGGTAATGCCGTACAAACTAAGGCACAGGGTAGTGAAGTATATTATGACTTAAATGGTCGTCGTGTACTTTATCCTACACATGGTATTTATGTAAAGGGTAACGGTCAAAAAGTATTCATTAAGTAAAATAACTAATTCTCGTTATGAAAAAGACATATATAACACCGAGCACTACAAGCATTCGCTTGTTTGCTGAAAACGATGTTGCAGGAAATGGAATTTCTTTGATGTCGGGTGGGGGGGATCCCAAAATTACAAGTGAAGATGAAATCCTCTCAAACAAGAAAGAAAACCCTGTTTGGGGAGAAAGCAAAAATGGCATGTGGGATAATATGAAATAATTATCTAATTCCACTCTCTAACTAAGGTCGTAACAAGGTTGTTTGCAATCTTGCTACGATCTTTTTTATGTCATCACCTTAGTGACGGTTAAAAAATAACTTGGTATATTTTTGTGTCCCTTTTATAAAGCAACACATGGTTAAAGGTCATAAATTGCCATAGAATAGATGAGATATAATTTCCATGCAATCTGTCTCCAAAAAGTCTATTGATTAACTCGACCAAGTTAATTGATTAACTTTGCCTTTTATATTGATTAACTCGTACATGTTAATCGATAGACTCGATAAGAGTATATTGAATACAGATTTTGCTGATTGGACTGATTTCCTTCTTTTCGGATTGAAAGGGATGAAAAGTAGGATGTTTTCTTGAAGAATGTAAGGTCTTTATAGAAGTCGTCTAAATTCTTCCAGAAGTATGTCGTTTGGTGCAAATCTGCTTAGTATTTCGTACCAAGTTGTTTTTTTACTGTTACTTAGCAAAAAAACAACGTCAATGAAAACGGCTATACGCCTAAGCCCAATAGCACACCTACGGCATGCGTAGTCTTAGGTTGTTGCATACAGAAATCAGGCATGAGAACTTCGGAGGACAAGTCCCTTGAACCTCTCATACCTGGCTATCATATATCACCCCGAATGGGTTGAGACTAGCGTTTGAAAAATCTTGATGATTCTATCAAATACCATGCTTTAGCTTTGGCATCAAACTCTTTGCGTTCAACACTCTTCTCACTCCCATACTTCTCGTTTAGAACATCATCGAATCTGCGCAATGTCGCTAATTTATTTTCATTAAGTTTCAACATAACTATCCTTCCCTATATTTTATTGAGATACTCTCGGTTGTTCTCACTTCGGTTTTATTTTGTTTAAAATCTTTCTCTAAAAAATTAGTTCCACTCAATCAATACGCCTTGTTTTGTTATGCCCCGTACGCTAATGTCGAGTGTACAGCCTTTGCGAGCGTTGGTAAAGAAAATGAGGTTGGCTTCGCCGTTGGCATTGGTTGTAACTTGAGGTGCCCAATGTAGGGTGCGACGCGTGTCATTGTCTGAGGGTAGGGCAAACTTGCGGTAGTTGGGAGCAAAGAACTTAGTGGGGCTGCTAAAACCTTGAATGTGGCGATATTCCACACCCTTGCGGTTGCGCATTCGGTAGGAATCGGGTTGCGAGTAGAGATACAACTCAAACAGACTTTCGCTCACTGTATATTCCTTGCCCGTAATGTTGTCGATGCTTTTGTTGTCGCGCGCCAAGGCTATAGACTTGTAGTACTCGCAGTCGCTCAACTGTCCTAAAGAGGCGGAGTTGTCAATATACACCTTCATTTCATGACCTTTGTAATTCACCGTGCTGAGTGCCACATCTTCCATTCCTTCCTTCTTTTGTTGCTCGTTAGCTTTGCTGTTGGCAGTATTGCTTTTGGCAGCAGATCCGCTGGGAGCATTGTTATTCACTTCGTTTGCTTCGGCATTGAGCCTCTCAATCAAACTGCTATTGTCCATTAAGTCGTAGCGGTCGAATGAGACTTTCTCGTCTAACAGACTTAGCAACTCGAATATACTGATTTTTGACCCACTACCTAAGTCCTTAAGGCGTTCGTATTCTTTTTGCACGTCATAATACTTCGTAGTCTTCCTCATTCCTGTACGTTCACCGCCTTTCCAAGTATAGCGGTTACCCGTGAAGCCTTTGTACTTTTGCTTAGCTTTTGCCACAACCTCGGCAGTTTTTGTAATGTTTATTACGTTTTTCTGCAAAGTGTCCTTCCACTCAAAGGTGCGCGGTGCTTCGGGATGAGCATTGAGCAAGATGCGCGTTTGGTTGTCGGACCCATCATAGAGGTTCAAAGTTAATTCGGGAGTAAAGAGAGGACGAGGCTTGGGCGAGAACCAGCGGTCGATGGTTAGTCGGCTCCACTTTTTTTTATTTTTATCGCCCCCACGCATGGTAAACTGTGTGAGGTATTCGCCTTCATAGTTTACGTTCGACTCAAAAGCAAATTTGCCCTCTTGGTCGGTAGTGGCTTGTCCCTCAATGCTGCCAGGCAGGATGTTTCCGTTTTCGTAGGCATAGGCACGCACATCCAAATTGATGTTTGAAAAAGGAGTTTGTTTTTCGTTGTCTTTGTAAATTGTTCCCCGCAGAATAAGTTTTTCCTCAATGGGCTGTTGCAAATTAAATTTTTCGGCCCCACACATCACGTTAAAAGTGTTGGCAGTCCAACCTTGTACGCGAAGCAGCAAGTCGAGCATGCGTCGGTGTGCAGCGTCGTTGCGTTCAAAGTAGAGGTCGGGGCGGTGGATGTAGCCACGCACTTCAGAGCCAAGGAGCATGTAGCCCTCAATACCCCCATCGCGATTAGAGAGGATGTTGCCTGCTTCATCGCGTACGGCAACCGAGAGGGTGCAGTCTGCTAAGGGTTTGCCTGTGGCTGTTTGTGCTTTAATGGATAAAACAGCAGGCGCGTAAGCATCATATTCCAAAGCATTTTGTTTTACATCAATGTGTGCAAAACGGATGCTATCGGTATGCTCAAAGGGAACCCACACCATGCGTGTGGCTTGACTAATGCCCTCAGCATTGAAGAGTTCTATGCGATTGACACCACCACGCAAGGCGCGGCGTTCAATAAAGAGTTCTTCGGGCGCAGTGCCGAGGGTAAGTGTGTCGAAGTAACACACATTTTCGCGGTTGAACACTGCCAAACCCAATAGTTGTCCTAAGCGTGTGTGCTTGCCGCTTGCCACCTGCACTACCAGTCCGTCAGCCTCAACATCTGTTAGCATGGCATATTGCCCTGTGGCATCGGGTAGGGGATAATGCTTTTTGCTTTCAACTGATTTACCATCGGCAGTGGGTGCCGAAGCCAATGTTACATAGCCTTGGTTAAAATGGGGAGGCAACACAAAGTCGCCCATACCTTCGTGTTCGGCAAGAGCGGTGGTGCAAAGTTTGCCATTGCTATCATACACTTTTAGGGTGTCATCCACAGGCAAACCGCGTCCGTCGGTCAGTTTAAAGGCTATGCGTTGTGCACACCCTTCAACGCGTGCTCCACCTTCGGGATAAAAGTCGAGCAAACGAGCACTTTGACGTTTCATGTTATAGGGACGCGGACTACCTAATGTGCCTGCATTGTAACCATCGGGTTGAGGGATGGAGAGTTGGGTAATGTCGGTGTCGAGCGTTTTATCTTGTTTCTTTTGTGGATTTTTGCCTGTAAACACAGGTACCACGCGCGAAAAACAAGCATCTGTTCCCCAGTTTACCATCTCGCGTGTGTAGGCACGTACTTCGTGGTAGCCTGCGTGAACGGGTAGTGCCAACGATAAAGCACCTTGGGCAGTGCCAAGACTGTCGATGGGCAAGGTTTGGGTTACCACTTCTTGTCCGTCGGCATTGAGCAGTTCCACATAGAGCACTTTGCTCAGTGTGGTTGACTTGAGTGAGGAGGCACGCACCACATAGGCTTTATACCAAATGGTGTCGCCTTCAAAATAGGCGGAGTTGTCAAGGTGTAGATACACTTTCTCGCGTGGAAAATTATAGTCGAAGCGAGCTGCCGCTTTGAATTTATTGAATAGTTGTTCGGCAGTAGGTTGTTGCGCCCAAAGGTTGTTGCATAGTAGCAGCGTACATATAATCAGTCCCCAAATTTTCATCGAACCTTTTAGCTTAGAGTGGTGTCGGGATTTTAGTTGGTAAATAGGTGATTAAAATTATTTATTTCGAACACCTTCTTAAATCCTTAATATCTTTACAAGTGTTGTTTCAAGAAACGTTCCATGGCGCGATAAAAGTCGAAGCGGTTTTCTTGGTTTTGGAAACCATGTCCTTCGTTGTCTTTTACCATATATTCCACTTCAACCCCGCGTTGGCGCAAAGCCTCCACCATTTGGTCGCTCTCGGCTTTGTTAACGCGTGGGTCGTTCGCCCCTTGTGCTATAAATAAAGGCACGCTGATTTTGTCGGCATGAAGTGCGGGCGAGGTTTTCTCCAATTGTTTCTTGTCGGTTTCGGGATTTCCTATTTGCTCGTGCATCATCTCGAGCATGGGACGCCAATAGGGAGGTATGGTATTCATAAAGGTGAACAAATTGCTCACTCCTACATAGTCAATGCCACAAGCATAGAGCGTTGGGGTGAGTGTTAAGCCTGCTAAAACGGCATAACCACCATAGCTGCCTCCATAAATGGCAATGCGCTTGGCATCGGCAATGCCTTGCTCAATAAGCCAATTTACACCATCCGTAATGTCGTCTTGCATTTTCAACCCCCATTGTTTGTAGCTCGACTCTAAGAACTTGCGTCCGTAGCCCGTAGAGCCACGGAAGTTCATCTGGAACACGGCATAACCGCGGTTGGCTAAGAATTGCACTTCAGACGAATAGCCCCAGCAGTCGCGGGCCCAAGGTCCACCGTGTGGATTTACCACAACGGGCAAATTCTTAGCTTCCTCCAATGTCAAGCCATTGGGCAGGGTGAGGTAAGCCTCAATGTGGAGTCCATCGCGTGTTTCGTAGCAAACGGGTAGCATGGCATTCATTTCCTCAGCCTTAATCCAAGGTGCTAAGTCGGCAATGTGGGTGGCTTGGTCGGTTTCAGCATCGTAGAGCCAATAGGCACCGCGTGTGCGATCGCTACCTACATACACCAAGTAGTAGCGCTCGGCTTTGTCGGAATCGGCAATGCCATAGCGTTGGTCGGGAAAGTGTGCCTTGATGCGCGCACGTAGGGTTTCTTCTTCTTTGTCAAAAAAGTGGCGCACGGGGTCTTTGTGTCCTGTGCAGTACACGCTGAGCAGCTTTTTGCGTTTGCGCGAGTAAACGATGCTTGAAATGTCGTAGCGGTCGTTTTCGTAGAGTAGTTCAAGTTCCTCGCAGGTGGCAGGATTCATGCGCACCAATGCGTTTTTATCGCGATTTAAATTGGTTATAGCATACACCTCGCGGTTGTCGGGGGTAAAACCTATAAAGCAAACAGAGTCGCGGAAGTTTGTGGTAAGCACTGGACGAAATTCCTCGTCCTCGGTGTCGCGATAGAGAATTTGTGTGTTCACTCCATCCACAATAGCTGTTGCCACACGCAGACGTCCATCGTGGTCTGTCATCCAACTTTGAATGTTGCCTGGGTTTTCTGCCAATAAGGTTAGTTCGCCTGTTTCAATGTTTAAGCGGTAGGGGTCGAAAATCTCACGGATGCGACGGTTCATGCCAATGAGTATGTAGCCTTTTTGTTCTTCAAGTTCGTCGATAATACTGGTTCTTACCCCTTCGAAGGCAGTGTAAGCACGTTCGTCGCTACCATCACGGCGCACGCCATAGAGTTGGTAGTTTTCATCGCCTGCTGTGTCTTTTATAAAAAGCAAGCGTTCGTTGTCAGCCCACATGTAGCCAGCCACGCTGCGTTGGGTTTCGTGTGTGATGCGTGTGGCTTGCTCATCGGTATCGGTTACACGTCGCACAAAAATGTTGAGGCGTTCCTTGTAAGGTGCCATGTACGATATGTAGGTGCCATCGGGCGAAAGTTGGTAGCCCGTGCGTTCTGAAATGCGAAAGAAGTCTTCAAGAGGTAGTTGTCTGTTCATGTTATGGAATTTGTTTTGTATGCAAATTTAATTCTTTTGCCAAAAATACATTAACTTTGCCACAAAATATCAGACTTTATGCATACACTTATATTAGTAACTACGGAATTTGCTGCTGCAGCACACCTCATGATGAGTCTTGTGTTGTTCTATCTTTCGCGACGCAGTGTGCAATTTCTGTCGCAAGCTTGGATTATGCTGCTCATTTGCCTGATGTATTGTGCTGCACTTTTTTTTGTGGCTACAAACGATGCTATTCCGCAGTTGGGCATTTTGCACCCCGTGCTCCTTATTTATTTGCTTGCTTGCTCTTATCTGCAAAGTATTTATCCCTTGGGACTTTGCATGCCTGGCTATTTGCAATGGGGGCGTATGTGGGGATATGCCGTTCCGGCTTTGGTGCTTATCTTTATTTATAGTATAGGTGCTGCGGCAGGCAGTAACTTGGCGAATGTTTACACGTTCAACGACATTGTGGACTTTTGGCTATCGGGCGATGTGGTGTTGCGCATTCTCTGCCTCTTGTTGTCGGGCTATTACATTGTCAACATCTTTCGTTTGCCACATCGCTTGGTGCGTAGCATGCAGTTGCCCAGCGACCTCATGGCGTATGGTGCTGCATTGGGCATTGTGAGTTTATTCTTTGTGGTGATTACCGTTGAGTTCAACCTTGTGTTGCTAACCATTTACATATTGCTCTTCACCTTAGTTAATATGTTCCTCTTTTTCCGCATATTGCGCCCAACGGTTGAGGCTATTTCTTATCCTGATTTCCGTCAGGTTGAGACACCGCCTACGCGCGAGGAAATTACGCAATCGGAGGTGGACGACTTTAACGAGGCAAACTTGCATCGTTTTGAAATGATGGAATATGTAATGCAGCACGATAGTCCTTATCTTGACTGCAACTTCAATCGCGAGCGTCTTTGTCGTTTAGCAGGTTTTAATAGGCACATGGCTTTGCAGAGTTTGCGTTCGCAGGGGTACAACGACATTCACGAGTACATCATGCGTTATCGTGTGGCTGAGTTTAAGCGCCGCATTGAATCGGGGGAGATAACCGATTTGAAGCAGGTGGTTGATGTTGGTTTCCGTACGCCCAAAACTGCTATAACTTGTTTTGAACGGTATGAAGGCAAGGAGTTTCAAGCATTTTGGGAAACCCATCAAAAAAAGAATACAGACGAAGAGAAGGAAGAGTAGTTCTTCCTAAAAAACATGAACGAACCGTGAATTTTTCGATTTTATGGCAAAAGCAAGCCAGGTATGAGAGAGGAATTCTTCTTCCCAAAATCTCATACCTGGCTTGCTTATTTCTAAAATGTATACTAATATCTCTGCATTACATAAGTGCGGTTAACCAGTGTTTTAACTTCTGCCCAAGTGAGCAGCACCGTAATTGTGCCTTCGCTAAAGGGACCTTTTTGATAAGGCTGATAGGTGAAGCTAATGCCGCGCGGGGTTAATGCCAAACGCGGATAGAACTTTCCGTTGTATTTTTCGTAAGTCCAAATCGGTGCGTCTTCATCGGGTTCATCTTCAAGATAAGCCTTTCTGCTATATCCAGCAGGAAGATGTACCATCTTTACACGCAATTTGTTACTAATAAGTTGGAATACACGGGGCAGAGAAGCTACTTTAAATACATCCTTCAAACCCAAAGGCTGCGTTTCGCCTTGACGGAAAGTCATGCTATATTCATAAGGCATTCCGTGCGGACCACCAAAGCAAATCTCGTCCTCAACACTCCAAGTAAACAGCGTGTTGTTAGCTGTGTGACACAATGGTCTTATTTTTGAATCTCTGCGATAACATACCGATTCTTCAGGGTCATATTCTTCCTCGTTCTGCTCTTGATAGGTTCGGAGCAAATTATTGTAGGAAGTTTCAAAAACTGATGCTAAGTCATTGCTACGAAGCTTTTGTGGGTTTACGTTCAAAATTGTACACATACGAGCTACTGCAGCCTTGGCATCGGCATTTGTTGCAGGTAATATAAAGTCGTAATCCATAATCACGCCTTTTTTATCAGTTTCATAAGTATAGTGCTTATAACCACTGGGTACAACCACTTTGGGTGCAGGTGTGTTTTGCACAAGGACTGTAGCATTGCTTACGGAACTGCTAAAAGCAGAGATTGACAAACCTACTGCTGCCAATAAAATAAAGAACCTTTTCATTGTCTTAGAATTTTAGTATTGTTTGAAAATCAATTTTTTTGAGAGGAGAGGTAAGGCTTAGTGCCTTTCCCTCTCTCACAAAATTAATGGGGTTTACTTCACAATGACTTTACGAATGGTGCCGTCGCTCATCTTTAAGAGGTTCACACCACGTTGCGGCATCGTTATGCTGCGTCCATCCATTGTATAACGACGCACAACAGTGACGTTAGATGGAGAAGCATTCACATTGTCTATCGCATTGGCAACGGGGTTGAGTTCTACTGTTACGGGAGCATCCTTCACTTCGAACTTAAGGTTGTTAAGAGGTATGTTTATTGTTACGTATTTATTAGTTTCCGAATCCATGTAGCCTATGCCCATTTCGCCAGACATTGTGTATTGTCCTGAAGCTAATGGCACGCCTTCATATAACGTCATGAATTTATTAAAACTTACAATTGACGATTCTTTTTCGTCCTTATATTTATATGAAATATTAAAAACACTATTGGTAAAAAATCCATCAGGTAAGGGTTCACCATTATACACAAAGTTTACTTCAAATTTTTTGTTCAAATTGGGATAGAATATGAAATCGTTTTCAGAAGGTAGAATATCATAGGTGTAATAAACATTTGAAGGTTCCTCTACTGAAAAATACAAGTGACTATCTGTTGATATATAGTATTTTTGACATTCTCCGTAATTTAATTGAGAAGTATAAAAATCTGGGTATTCAGGAAAGCAATGTAACGAATCGGGTTGAGCTGTGTTAAACTTCACTTGGCGATATTTTATTTCATAGTCGTTTTTACCCTCCTCAATTGGATAGGTGTTATTAACGAAATATGCTTGTTTCTCTTCAATACCTCCTTCACAAGTAGGTGCCACTGTTAGTACACATTCTCTTTTATAAACAAATTCGTTTAGACTGTTGTCTGCAAACGCAAGTTGAACACCATCAATATCCCACATACGTTTAATAGAGAAACCTGGAAGATTGGGATAAATTTCAGCATATCGGTTGTTGTTAAATTCAATGGGGATAATAGCCTCATTCGTAGGACGTGAAGCATTTCTTTTCTTGGCAAACCAAGCGTAGCTATCCTCTAAATCGGGCAGCAAGCAAACGATTGTATCTACAGCTGTAGCTTGTGAAGAAATGGGACGATGATTGTGACTATATTCGGGATGCCGAATAGCAATATCCAGTCCTTTATTATTCGTTACAAACAAACTATCGGCATTTTTAAAATATTTGCAAGGTACTATAAAGCGCACTGCTGCTATTTTGCTAAAATCGATTGGTTTATTGTTTAAGTCGTATGCAAAATTCTTTTCAGTCAGTTGTAATTCTGTAGCATGGCTATCAATGTTTACACCATGACAAGCAAGTGCTGTAGCTATGCTATCAATTGTATTGTAAGAATAATAACTTGAATATTTAAAGCGCAAATCAATTTTCTGTGTTGCTTTACCTTCTACATTATTAACAAGTGATGTTATTACCAAGTCGTTCCCCACAGCTTTACTTTCAACCACTCTTGTCGTAACTCTTTCATAAACCGTAGGATCCGTATTGTCTGAATAGGGGGAAAGGTATAAGGCACTAAAAGTAGGGGAGACTTGTCCTGCAAACTTTGCTGCGTTTTTCAAGGTTGTTGTCACCTTAAAAGGCTTGCTTTCACCCATCACGAAATCCTGTTCTTTTACATTTTCTTCCACATACAATTTTGCCATTAAATATTCTGTTGGCGTATTATAGGGTATTACAAAATCAGGGTCATCTGTTTCTACTCCAGGAATGTAAAATTGAAAACCTAATTTACCAGGGAAGGCGTACATACAAATGGTTCCATTGTCAAATTTTTTAGGTTCGCCAATATTCCTATTTAAACAACCATATCCCTTTGTACATGTACCAGGATAGGATTCATAATAGAAACTTCCTATGCTTCGTGCATGCGGTACATTGCAACGTTTTCCTTTTGAGTCGTTGACATATAGGTGGCACTTTACAGCATTGCGATAATCGGTTTCAATGGTTTGAATTTCACTATTACCCACAATATAATCCCCAGTGCGCATAGCCAATTCTGGGCGGCTTAGTGGCTCAATGGCGTACTCTATTTTTGTGCCAGGTTGAGCTAATAGTATAAATCCATTAGAATTAGAGTTCTCAGACATTTCAGCCATGTTTACAGATTTACTCCAATTACTTTTGGCTGTGTTACGATTGGGAGCCAAATAGGCATTTATAACCTTGCCATCAATATCAATGGGACGTGTGAATTTCACACTCTTGCAACGCAACAAATCATCAATTCGCACAGTAGGATACGGAGCTTCAGTATATTCTAACACCACACTTCCTTTAATAGGGTTTATAAATTGAGGAGAATAGAAGCGATAGTAAAGTCTATCACCAAAGTTAAGATTTAAATCTCGAATGGAAGGCCTAAAATCATATGCCCATACGCCATAATAGTCATTTTCATCATTGCGATAATAACCTGAACTAGGAAAACTTGAGCTCGATTTCACAACCTTACCATTGTTTAATTGGGGTTCGCTACTCCAATCCAAAGCTTTTGCAACATAAATAGAATCGTTCAACAATTCAGGACTGTTTGAAAAGTAGACATCAAATCTTGGCAGGCCTGGCGATTTTAACGGAAACGTTTCACTGCAAGCGGGGCCTGCAATAATTACACGAATGGTACCACGAAAAGACTTGCTTTGTGCTTGTGCTGGCAAAGCTCCTAATAGCAATGCAAACACCAAAAAAAGATTGAGTAAAGAAAAGTGTTTCATATCGTTGATAATTTAACAGTTTATGAATTTTAGTGTGATAAAGCGAAGGATGTTTAAAATACAACCTTTGTTTTGATTACTTATTTTTGCAAATATAGAGGTTATTTATAAGGGGTACCTCATTATTTCTGATGATTTTTATGTTTCAGTAAAATAAAAAGCGAAAGTTTTGTGTAAACACGAAGTCTTACCGCATTTTTTACTACCTTTGTCCTACTGATTACAGACAAATTATCCTCATTCAGCCATGATTACAGAAAAAGACAAGGCTTTGCTGTGCCAAAAGGGCATTAGCGAAGAAAAACTCAATGAACAGTTGGCATGCTTTGCTAAGGGATTTCCCTTCCTTAAGCTCTCAGCAGCTGCAAGCATCGAAAAGGGTATTCTCAGTCCTAACGATGAGGAAGTAAATAACTATCTCAACGCTTGGGAAACTTATACTGCCGACACTGCGCACACCATTGTGAAGTTTGTACCTGCATCGGGGGCTGCAAGTCGCATGTTCAAAAACATGTTTGCCTTTGCCGATGCTGATTATGATGTGCCTACCACCGATTTCGAGAAAAAATTCTTTGAGCGCATTCACGATGCTGCCTTCTATGCTGACCTCGATGCGGCTTGCCAACGTTTGCATGGCAAAGGCATCGACGCTTTGATGGCAGATGGCAAATATAAGGCTGTGGTTAATGCCATGCTCGGCAAAGAGGGTTTAAACTATGGTGCGTTGCCTAAAGGTTTGCTTAAGTTCCACCGTTACGAAAACGGATCGCGCACACCGCTCGAAGAACACTTGGTGGAAGGTGCGCTTTATGCGCGCGAAAAGGATGGTTCGGTAAACGTACACTTCACCGTTTCGCCCGAACACCGTGCGCTCTTTGAGGCTTTGGTGGCAAAGGTTGTGCCTCAATACGAAGCACACTTTGGCGTGACTTATCACGTGAGCTTCTCAGAACAGAAACCCAGTACCGACACCGTTGCTGCTAATCCTGACAATACTCCCTTCCGAACCAAAGAGGGTGCTCTGCTCTTCCGTCCGGGTGGACATGGGGCTCTTATTGAAAACCTCAACGATATAGATGCCGATGTGGTATTTATTAAGAATATTGACAACGTGGTGCCCGACCGCTTGAAGGAAGACACTGTGAAGTATAAAAAATTGCTTGCGGGTGTGCTCGTGACGTTGCAAGCCCAAGCCTTTGCTTACTTGCGTAAACTCGAAAGCGGTAAATACACAATGGACGAACTGCGCGAGATGTTGCAGTTTGTACAGAAGAAGCTCTTTACTAAAAATCCTGAGACGAAGATGCTCGAGGATACGGAGTTAGCTATTTATTTGCAACAAAAGCTCAATCGTCCCATGCGCGTATGTGGTATGGTACGTAATGTGGGCGAACCTGGCGGTGGTCCGTTCTTGGCATATAATCCAGATGGTACCATCTCTTTGCAAATTTTAGAGAGTTCACAAATCGACATGGACGATCCCGAAAAGAAAGCTATGTTTGAGAAGGGAACTCACTTCAATCCTGTGGACTTGGTATGCGCCATCAAGAACTACAAGGGCGAACCCTTTGATTTGCCCAAATATGTTGATCCGCAAACTGGCTTTATCTCGCACAAGAGCAAAGATGGTAAAGAACTTAAGGCGCTTGAATTGCCAGGTCTTTGGAATGGTGCCATGAGCAATTGGAGCACGGTGTTTGTTGAAGTACCTCTCAGCACATTCAATCCTGTAAAGACGGTGAACGACCTTTACAGAGAACAACACCAATAAGTAGGTGCCCTAACAAGTAGGTGTTTTTTTAATGCCTATTCAAAAAATATGTAACACGCATACTTTCACCCCTGCCCTCCATCCCCATGAGGTGCAGGGGTGGAATATGCTATTCTATCTCCATACACATATATATATTATATAGAATGCCACAAACATTATTCACACTGTTCATGACCTTTTTGCAAGCTGGTGGACTTACCATTGGCGATGGATATGCTTGCATCACTCCCTTAAAAAAGGCTCTTGTAAATAAAAATGGTTGGATGACCGATGAGGAGTTTGCTCAACACTTAACCGTGGTGCAAGCTATGCCGGGTATATTCAATGTGAACTTTGCCACCTACATGGGACGCCAAATCAAGGGGTGGCAAGGTAGTGCGGTGTGTTTGCTCGGCATGTTGTTGCCTCCATTGGCAATATTCTGTTTGTTTGCTACGTTCTATAATGACTTTTGCCAATTACCTGCCATTCGTGCTTTTTTGCGTGGGGTGCGTCCTGCTATTATTGCTTTGGTAGCACTGCCTTGCATTCAGCTTTGGCGTAGCTCGAACGTATCACTCAGCACCGTGTGGATTCCTATTGGTGCTGCCATTGCCATTGGGTTGTTGGGTATATCGCCAAGTTACATTATTTTAGGACTGACGGTGCTCGCTGCTATTTACGCCCTTTTCGTTTATTCTAATAACGACTAAGTTTTTCAAAAATGAAGTCGTCTAAACTTTTATGAAGTTCAAATCTAATCTTCGTCAGAAAAGTTTAGATGACTTCAATATCGCCCCAATTCTTTTTCCATATATTCTGGTTCTATGTTGTTTCTTTTTTTTCTTCTCAGTTTTCTTCAAGTAGGTTTCTTGGGCATTGGTGGTAATGTCAGTGCACAGGCGTTGCTCGAGCACGAAGTAATTACACTTCACCATTGGCTCACTCCAGGGCAGATGGCAGACTTAATGGCATTTTGTAGGGTACTACCTGGTGGAACAGGAGTTAACACGGCAACACTTGCAAGTGCGCTTGCTGCTTCGTCGCAATTTGGTTTTTGGGGAACACTCTCAGCCAGTGTTGTGTCGCTAATAGGTTTGGCAATACCTTCTACCATTTGGACAGCCTTTTACACAACCTTGCAACAGAAGGAAGAGTATAAGCGTTTTTTTGACTGTGCTATGGTCGTGCTCCGTCCGTTAGTTCCAGGTTTAATTGCCGCTGCAGCCATCTTGCTTATTCGTACCGATACCTTTGGTTCGCCTTCTGTGGATATGTGGGAAGTAGGCATCAGTGCATTTCTTTTCATCGCTACGCTTATTGGGGTAGGTTATTACCGCATCAACTCTTTATTTATGATTATTCTTTGCGGACTCGCTGGTTGTTTACTGCTTTAATGATTTCAAAATAGATATTTTTTCTGCATAGTTTTGCCGCCGATAATGCACGGGCTGAATTATCGTGCAAACCGAATACAATCAAGCTTGCTTGAATTGTTGAGGTGCCGCCGATAATGCACGGGCTGAAAGCCCAAAAGCGCGTAGCCCAGGGCAAGCGAAGCGACACCCTGGGTTATGAATTTGCCATAGCATTGACGCCCTGTAAGGTAGGGTGTTCAAAATCCATAAAAAAAATCTGC
>OIXW01000295.1_pt1 | contig 14743 bp, 10 predicted proteins | sample 1587951 | NCBI WGS metagenome assembly OIXW01 (sample SAMN03283239) | human gut metagenome | biome: human-associated habitat; material: feces | host: Homo sapiens | place: Peru | collected 2012
TGCAAGGATGGGTATCAATATATCAATCCAATCTGTATCCATAATGGTAACATATTAAGTCTTAACTCACTTTACTTGAATCTAACCTATTGATTCCAAAAACTCATTTCTATCATTCTCCCAAATGGTATCATCCTCAACCTCCGGTAAATGAAAGAACTCTATTAAATGATCCTTCAGCTGATTTAACTTACCGTTTACCCTCTTTGAATCCTCAAGCACCACAGCCATCTTTCTAGGATTGACAGCTCCCTTAATCTCTGGTATTGTAAAGCCTGGGCAAACAATGGTTGAATACTTTGCTTTCAGTACCCACGTTGCTCCCATCTCATTCAAGCAGGCTACACTATCATAATAGTTCTTCGACAACAAGAGGATTACGTAAATATCATACTCCATGAATTTTGTCGCAAGAGTATCATAAATATCTTCACCCTCTGGAATATCGTATCCTGGGACAGAACTACAAAACAGGTTTCTCTTATTGAATCCTAATGTTCGCAACATCTTAACCAAAGAAGTTGCTATTTTTTCATCCTCAGAAGAATGGCTTATAAAGAGCATTGGCTTCTTTGCTTGCGACTTTTCTTCTTTCTTCTCATTCTTTTCTTGCTCCCGTAAGATTTCTGATCCTTCTTGAATAAGCAGTCGGGTAACATTGGGCAATTCATTATCGCACAAAATGTTTTTCCTAGTATATGGAATAAACCTTTGGTTTGCATAATTCGCCTCATCAACAGTTTGCTTTATCGACTTCTCTGTTTCATAGATCTCTACTTTCCGGATATTTTGATCACCTATTTTAGCGCCTGCAAAAATGAACAAATCTCCTTTTAAATATGGTAAAATTACATTTCCCAAAACTTGATCTTTTGATTGGAAATCGTACTCAAACAGAGTCCGTATCCCCTTTAACTTTTCATCAAAACAATCTATCCTTATCTGATACATATTCTCTTCCTAAATAGTCATTCAAATTTCTTATATCCGATTACTTTCCCTTGACTCCTTGACAAACGCTCAGCTAATTGCTTCACGTAGTTTTCATCTGCATGGTTACAATCTATCAACTGACATAACTGCAAACCAGCATCTGTCAATGAAAAGCCATCTATACTAATTTCATTTACATCATTATTCAATGCCACTAAATTGAAACCAGATATTTTCATATCCCCCAACGTCTTATATGTAGATGTTCCTTCACTAGAATTTACGATTCCACAATCCATCAATGTCAGTAAATCATTATATTGAAAGAACTCATTGTTCTGAAAAATAAATACAGGAACAGTCTCTTTTGCAATTAACAAAGGAACCAGTTCTACAAAATGCTTAGCCTCTATAGACTCCATATTCTTCAATATGGATAAAGTTCTTTTGTAAAACTTACCATGATGAGCGATTTCACCAGCAAGAATTTTTCCCCACAACACTTGTATTTCTTCATCAGATGAGTCTTTTGCAGAATCATAGAAAGCTGTAGCCCAATCAGGGGTTAAATTCTCAAATCCTACTCCAGACAACTTCTTAAGTTCATTGATAGCAAAAGAATAAACTGAAACTATATTTGAAATCTCCCTAACATCCCTTCGTGAATGTATCACTTCATTGATTTCCTTAGCACATTCGTTTTTCAGATAGGCTATGTTAGTTATATCTGTTTGAACAACCAACAAACGCTGCTCCAAATTAACGAACCATTTCTCCAACACATCAAGGTGGTTGCCAGGGCAACTATCCAACAAAGCATTCTTTAGAATATCTAAAGGCTTTCTTATATCTACAATATCATTCATTACTTATCAAGTTATTAATGTTCATAACACTAATGCAAAACATGGGTTCTTGTCAACGTACCACATTACTTCACCATTTATATTGTGCTTTCTTTTATCGTTCCATTATACGCAAACCGAGGAATTATACGGCTATAAAAGTCCTTTTCCTTTTTAAACCATTCCTTCAGAAAATCCTCCTTTTCATGGTCAGTAAACTCTATAATTGAAATTTCAAAGAAAGAATTCTATTCTTTTGCAAACTGCTTTAAAAACAAAGTTTGTATAGCCTTACAGTAATTACGTGCGGTGCGGATATAAGTACCCACCTGAATATATGTATATGTACTATCTGACATAATGGTCTCGATATCATACCAAATTCCATCCATCAACGTATGAAGTTCAAATAGCGATTCCTTACCAAAAAATACTTCATATTTTTTGAGCAAGTTGTTCATCAACAATAGCAAATCTAAAGCATTATCCTTTATATTCTTTCGTATCCTATTATATTCATCTGTCGTTGTTTTGATGAGTTTATCATCTATCTGCTCGTACTCATTCACGCATTTTGAAGAATACTCCACCATCTTGAATAATTGATATTCGAGAAGAGGGCGTGAGGTCAAGAATGGATTTTGACCAACTTCCAATTCCTCCCAATCACTCAATATTTTTATATTCATGGAAAGAGTATTGACAAAAGACTGTAAATTATATACTATTTGTCGGTTACGCATCTCTTCCATTACTTTATTAACCTCCCTTGTACTTTCTTGCAAATCTTCCCGAGCCTGCTTCAAATGCTCTTGAAAGTTTACACTTTGACCAATACTTAAAGCAACAGGTAATATGGTACAAATAGCAGCTATAATACCAATCCAGATAGAGAGATTTTGATCGATTAAACTCATGGCTGTCGCAACATCTCCGCTACCAACCGGAATCTCTTTTACTTGCGAAATATGATAGGAGATATAAAATAGCACTGCCGCAAAAAGGACTGAAACACCTATCATCCATCTCAATAAATATCTAGAACCCTTCATCTTTTATTACGTTTAAATTCACTTAACACCGGATAATATCTGACTCCTCCATCAGCTGAAATGTTTCCATTAAACCATGATTTTACATATCTACAATCCAACAATCTTGCCATCGTTGCAGAAGCAAAAGGAGCTTTTTTCAAGAACAATGTGTTCATGAATTGCTCATCATGGGTAAAGAAGATAAGTTGAAGACAGTTCTCATTACCCAAAAAAGTCTTGGCTCCTTGCGACAACACCTCGAAAAAACGGTAAAGAAGGGTCTTGTTCTTATAGTCATTGGCATAGAATATATCATCAAAGACAAATGGAAACAGGAAATTATTCTGTTTCATAGCCTTAAAATTAAATGCTGACAATAAACAAAGTGAGAATAACCTGAATCGAAATGTATTAAAATACTTATTTACAGAAACGTCGTTCACTGAAATCTGAATGCCAAAATCGGAAAGAACAGCACCACTTTCCACCTTTTCTATCTTTAAACTCTCGGTATCTTCGATGAAAGGTTTCAAGGTGTCTTCTATCAACTGCTTGAAGTCGGCATCCAAATACTCTTGCAATAATGCAGACAAAGAACTTTTTAAAGCATCATGAACTTGCTCCAGTTGACGTATCAAGTCATCAATAACAATTCCATCTTGCTTGGAATCAAGTATCTGCTTCTTGGGAAAATAATCCTGTACCTTGGCAAATATCTCCTTCAAGGGAAGAGTATGACTAGTATTATATTTTAAAGTCCTTTCCAGAGACTTGGACAAGTTAACTACTTCTGCGCGTATCGTCTCTTGGGTTATTTCTATATTTATATCAGAACCGACAACTGTTTTCTTGGCCTTTTTCTTGAATGGCTCCTCCGCATGTTCAACTTCGGCCTCCTGCTTTTGCAAATTCTGTTTGAATACATCCAACTGATTCCTGAAACGGTTGATGGAATCAATGTATGTAATATCTTGAGGTAATTGTTCCTGCAACTCTTCGACAATTTTCAACAAACTTTCTTTGCCATTCATGTCTTCCAGATAGTTTTTCAGTTTTGCATCTAAACTTATAACTTCATCCCTAGCTGAATTGCTAAGTGTCAAGGAACTATCGAGAATCAGTTCTTCTATTTCCTTTTCCTCACTTTCAAGGTTTTCTGGCATCACAGTTTTCAACTGCTCTAACTTCTGCTTGATTTCAGCATATAAACCAGAACCTAGCACAAAGTCCATGATGTCATTAATTCCTAAAGCATAACAGAAGAAAGGAACCCAATCGATAACCTGCGTATTGATATCTATTCGAACCATACAACGTGACAGTTCATAAATACTATTCTCTGAGAAGAAAAACCTTTCTACGTTTAAGCCTGTATCTTCAAAAAAACTTTTTGCATCAGACAAGGCAAATTCCCCGGTTTGCGTCTGAAGGCGAATCTCAGGATCTTTTCCCCAAGTTCGATTCACATACCAAGTTAAATCCTGAATGTTTCGATAACTGGCTTCTCCTATCTTACCAGTCATTACATATTCCATGGAGTTGAAAAGCGAACTTTTACCAGAGCCATTATCACCGAGAAGAAACAGACTATGTATATCGCCTTCTTTCGAGCAAAAAGGAAGACCATAGTAGTGAACATCTCCCGTCAGCGGACTAAATTTACGATAGTTGCTGAGAAAAAGATATTTAAACCGATAATCTCGAATCTGAGTTTGAGTATCATGCAGTTTGATAACAAATGAATATTTGAACAACTCCACTACTCTATCTATCAAATTCGCCGAATCTGGCAATATCTTCAATACATCTAAAAGACGCAGAGGAAATTCTTTATTTTCCTGCAAAGCGTCTTTTAGAAGTTTATATTTATATTCGTTCATAGAACAAATTCTTTAATAATTCAAACAACCGCTGCTGAACTTCTTCGACAGAATAATTAAGTATTTCCTGATAAGAACGCATATTCAACCAGAAAGTACTTATTTCTACATTGAATGGAGATCTGCCACTTTCTATCCAACTTATATAATCTGCATAACTATCTTCGTCAAAATCATCCAGAGTGACCTGATTCTTATAATATGCCCAAAGGTTAAGAGGAATATCCAAAAAGGAAACCGCATAAAAGCTAGTCCCATCTTGAAGCTTTTCGTTTATCTGCTTATATACATTATATAGATAATGGTATAACTCCCGATTGTCTGTTTCTTGATAATCAAACATCAAGCCAGGATCAGGGAAACGAAGAAACATCTCAGAGAACCTCTTTGACAGTTGCTTCAATTGGAATATATTTCCATCGTTTACTTCTATCATCTGCAACAGTTCATCCTTTCCACCAATCACTTTCTTTTTTAAATTCAGTTTCTCGTCCTGATAGAAGAAGTAATTGAGCAGTTCTCTTATATCATCAGAATCACCAAATACCTTCTTGTCGAAAGCAATGACAAATGATATGATGTTATTTAACTTATCCAACGTTTCCTCTTCCAGGTCACATCCATTACTCAAACGCTGCGCATAAGTAGATGACGAGAAGGATAGATTTCCAAACTCATCCAACTTAAGGACTTGTGAAGCCAGCGCATAATCAATGATGCCAAAAGGCTGTTCATCTATTTTTATAGATATTGCATACATATTGGTCTCTCTATCGAAAACCGGAACCAAAGGAATGCCAAATATATCCTTATCCAATAAGGTAGCTAAATGATTGCCTTCTTTGTCTTTATCTCTTTGTATCAGGTAAATGACAGTGAGAATATACTCCAATGATGCCCTTGAGATAAATTGTGTTTCGGCAATATCAAAACACCTGGAAACGATACTAAGTAATGTACGAAACAGCTGATCTCTATAAACATCTTCATTCTCGCCGGAACGGAAAAGTCGTACCCACTCGCTGTAAACTCCTTGCTGGTTTCTCACATAGCCGGGAACGACAGTTCCCTTGTCTATTCGCTCATCTATGCAACGATGAACAAGTTGATTCAATTCCTGATCAGAGAAAGTGCTACTGGTACTCAACCGATGAATCATCGAGTTATAACTTTCACCAAAGCTCAATCTTTCATAATCACTACGACTCCTATTACGAGATTCCACCTCAACCTGCCAGTGCATAGCACTAAATATACTTGAAATCATAAGGGAGACACTCTTGGTCTGTCCTTTTCTAAGATTGTCTAATGCTATCTGATAGTTGTACTGCGGTGCATAATCAGAAGGTATAATGGCATCTGGTCCATTAGATATACTAAAGAACTTTCTATTGCTATCCAGCCTGTCTATCGATTCCAATAGTGACAAAACCTGCTTAGCCATATCTGAGCCAAAAAGATATTGTATATCTTCCAATCTCAGATAGAACTGCTTATCTACCACTTCATCCTGAAGAGCAAGCAGAAGATTCTGACGTAACTGCAAGAAATGAGCGAATGACAGCAAATAGTTAGCTGTCATCGCCATCGACTTATACCATTGGAGTTTATGTTCACCAAATGCATCTCTATTTTCATGAGCCTTCCTATATAGGATGTTCCATACATTTAGGAAATCACCAACAAACATCTGAGCATCATCGGTGATGTAATGCTCAGGTATGGTATATGGAGATATGGAAGCAACACAAAGTCGCCTACCCTTCTTGAAGAAACGCAATTTAGAAAAATCCGGCACAGCCAAACCATAAGCATTGTTACTGTTAAGATACTTCGTGATATATGTAAAAGACGTATTATTTATATTTTTCTCACGATAGTAATTGCTCACAGAATAGAAATCAATAGCATCCTCTGAGATTGAATGTGCATTTGCTTCCAACCGAGCAAGCCTTTTGAGAATAGTATCTATTTGGTCATCTTCGATATCTTCTTTAAAATCGATATAAAACAACGGATATTCTACATCATACGGTTTCCCCAAGTCAAAAAACTTGGAGATAATGGTATCTATATAGAAAGGTATCGTTGACTGATTGATGATTCTTGTACCATCTATCAAAGCATTAGCTATCATATCCGAGTTCAATGCTTCTGTAGTTGTCACAACCGGTGCAGCTTCAATTCCAGTAGTATCACCCTTGACGTTAGCAACCAGATTCAGCACTTTTTCAAAGGTTGTTCCATGATAGATAGCTTCGTCTGCAACCAAAACCTTATTGATGTGATGCCAATTCAAAAAAGGCAGAGCTAACTCTGTAACGACAGGAATATCGTTACTCTCAACACCATTAAGACGAACCCATTCGAGAAGTCTAGGTGCCTTACGCGATATGGCTATATGCAGAAAGTCTTCCTTCTCAAAATACCTTTCACCCCAGTTTTGTAATAAGCAATCCAGAGTATTGTAGTCTTGAAGAAAACTACTTTTCTGCCTTTTATTAGTTAGCATAATTCATAATTATGTGAAATGTTGGTGCAAATTTAATATATTTCCCGCAATTTCGATTATAAAATAGGTTAAAATAACATTAAGATGGAGTGGAAACATGAAGTTTTACTACTTCGGCCTATATTTTCAATCCATCTTTATACCTTTGGAAGGATTATTTATATAAATCCACGTTGATATCGAATGGAGAATCAAAGTTCTTCAGCATGGCATGCTTCGTATCTTTCTCAGAGAGATTGGCATGTTCTGTTGGAATCTTCCAATCGATACCAAGGGAATCATCCAGGATAGAGATACCTCCATCTGCTTCTGGATGATAGAAGTTATCACACTTGTACTGAAAGACGGCTGTTTCTGAGAGAACAGCGAAACCATAAGCAAAGCCCTTTGGTATGAAGAACTGGCGATGATTGTCTTCTGTCAGTTCTACTGCCACATGCTTGCCATAGGTTGGTGAGCCTTTACGGATATCTACAGCTACATCAAGTACTCTACCTTTTACGCAGCGTACCAGTTTGCTCTGGGTATAAGGAGGACGCTGGAAGTGCAGACCTCGCATCACGCCATAGCTGCTCATTGACTCATTGTCTTGGCAGAAGTGTACACTGTGTCCCAGGATTGGGGCAACCTTTTCTTCAAACTCTCGCTCGCTGAAGCTCTCGAAGAAGTAGCCACGAGAGTCGCGGAAGAGGCGTGGCTCTATAATGAGGACGCCTTCTATTTCTGTTTTGATTATATTCATTTTGTTTCGGAAATTTACTTAAATATCCTACCTGAGTTTTTTTTCAAATAGAATGTTGCCTGATGAATATTCTGCCCTTTATCAGCAATAAATGAAGCTGTAATTAAGGTTCAAGTTACATGGTCGTACGACTATAAACTTGTTATTGTACGACTATACTAGCCATAGTCGTACAACTTCAGAGCTGCGGTCGTACGACTATAAGGTACTTAGTCGTACGAGTATAGAATTCGGTAAAATTGTCTCATTGCCAAAAATATCATAACTCTCTAAATTACAATGTGTTGTAAACACACCGCATTATTCGAATATTTCCAAAGAAAATCTTTTTCTCGAAAAATACGCAGAATTCAAAGACACTTTAACAAAATAATGTCAAAAGTTTTACTTATTCCAACATGAAAGTTTCTACTAGAACCTCTTTGCCTTCCAACCTCCTTGCTCCATTATATACATATTTATTATAAAACATGATATTTTTCTGGATTTCAGAAGGTTTCATTTCCTCAGGAACATCCTTAACAGAATCAAGCGCTCTACCTTCATACAAATCCTCATCGACATCATTACAAATCCAACAGCCTTTCTTCAAAGGCATTTCATTTTCATCATTTTTATAAGACAACAATGAAATCTGTACTGGTTCCATAATACCAGAGCTTATCTCTTTCCATTTGTCCTTATAGTCGGCAGGACGAGAAACACTCTTATTTACCAGAATGCAGATTTTCAAGTCGCTATTAATATTTGAAAGAAGTTTTATGTATTCCAAATCCTCAGGTTGTAACTGCACATCCAATATATACAAAGTATTGTAGGACAAGCGCTGATACCATTGCATAAGCAACTCTATGCAATTTGCAGCCTTAGCTACCCTCACAGGATTCTCACAGATAATTTTATCAATCTGCATAAGTCGTTCCTTTGTTCTTGCCCCAAGAGACAAAGCTATCTTGAAATTAGAACGAATGGTTTGATGTATATTAAGCATAAGCTCCTTTTGATTGGAAGACAGCACCTGCTTCTTGTAAACCGTTTCCATCAAATAGATGATAGCAGCCTTGGCTTCACTAACATTGGTTTGGTAGATGTGCTGAATAGCTAAGGAGAACACTTTCTGAACAGACAGAACTTGACCTTTACCTAAAAGCAACTGTTCCAACTGTTTGTTGAAAAAGCGAATCTGTTCCTCTTTGTTTAGAGAAGAAATAGTATCCAACTTTTTGGTTGCCTTGGAAATCTTGTTCATGGAATGAATATGTTGCAGGAGCTTGTTCTTATAGCAAAGACGAGCAGGGTCTTGGTCTAAGCTTTTCACCAACTGTTCTGCCAACTCAGGCTTATGCTGGTAAACCATGTCAACCAAATCCTTGTGGTCTTGCAGACTGCCATTGATCCGCAGACTTTGCATGGCACTATTAGCAATCTCAGGCACCAGGGAACCCAGTTTGTTTTCCATACATTCGCTAATACTCATATCCAACCGTTTTTCCTTGTCATAAATGGAAGATAACGACTCGGATAAAGAAATTCCCTTCTCAAAAAACTCTTTCATGTCACTCTGTTTTGAGAAAAAAGGAGCTATTGAAAAATACAAGAAAGCCTCGTCTGCCTTGTTTTTTATTGAGGAAATCTTATCTATCCATAATCCTTTGTCTTTAGAGGTATATGTCTTCCTGGCATTGTCCAAAGCAGCCAAGCATATCAATTTGTATCCATCATGTTGGATACCAGACTGGGTAGGCAACTTTTGCTCCACAATTCGTTGTGCATCTCCGATAACCAGTTCTTTCTGATCAATGCTCAATGGATCATCCACATTCGTCACCTTCAAACTTTTGCCTATGATATTCACTACATGATAGAAAGTATATTCGTCTGTAGAATGCTCCAAAAGAGCCAACAGCCTTGTGTAATCAATAAAAGACAGTTTATAGTCCTTATACTCCAGGTCGGACGACATCAAGAATATATTTTTGCATATCACAAACTGGGCTGCACGTCGAATACATTCATTGACAAAAATCTCATCGTCGTAATTAGCCAGCAATTTGAAGAATGCCTCTTGCGACCAAAGGAAAAGAGCAGGAGAATTTTGGTATATAACACTTTTCTGTACTTGAACGGAAAAACAGTCATAACTTGCAGGAAAATGCTGATTGCAGATCATATGAAACATCTGCTCATCGTTTTGAACATAGTATTCCAGAGCGATATTTCCCCACAATCCAATTTCCTCGCAAGGGGAAACTATGGGTTTTATATCTGACGCAAATGTCTTCAGGCAGACTGTATCACATAGTTTCGCACGAATAAGATATGAAAGAGAGATGGCATATAAGTCAAGACTCTGCCTGTACGCTTCGATGCTAGAGGATGAAGCCAGCATCGACCTCTCCTTCAGGCTTTCGCACTGATCTATCATTTCACAAGCTTCATCCATAGACACCTTTGACAAATTCTTTGCCATAAAGAACCCGGCACCTATTTTGCTTGCCAAAATATCAATGGAGTTCCAGCTTTCCAACATCAAAGACCTTATCTCGCCAGCAAATTCATCATCTGTAAAGTTTTTCTTCACCCAAATATAAATACACATAAGGGATACCGCCTTATTGGCTGGATTCTCAATTTCCTTGTAGTAAGAGAAATTATTCTTGACTGCCTCCAAATGCTTATTGTCTACTATTTTCTCTGTATAAAGCAGCTTTGACGCCAAGGTCTCTAGAGGTCGCAGCCTGTCATAAAGACATTGGGTCTTTGACAGGAAATTGAAAAACACTTGTAGTTTAACGCATGTTTCATCTTCCTGTTTCAGATACTGCTTTGCTGCATAAGAATAAGCCCGGCTCTTATTGATAGAAGTGTTCATCTCTGCTATCATCTCATCCACCAAGCTCCTATAATTGCACACCAATGCCTTTATCGGACCTTCCACCACTTTGTTATGGTAGGCTGTTTGACCCAACAAATCCTTAAACTCCTTACGAATACTATGAGTCAAATCGACAGTAGAAAGCATCTCTACCTCAAGCATTCTCTTATTACCTAAGTCTTCATATCTACCTAGCAACTTAGACAAGCAAGTCAGCCTCACGGAAGCATCTTGAAGTTCATCGATATATAGATATAAATCTTCCAAGAGTTTCAAACTATCCTGTGGCAAAACACTCTTGATAGCCCCTATGATGGTGAGTTTCAAATCCACATAATCAAATGTAGGAAACTTAATGCTCTCTTTCATGGAGTCCAAATAAACCATAGCTTTGCGAGCACTGTCTTCATCCATGAATTTAATAGACTCACAAAAAGAATTCAGCACCTTTGCCTTTGGCATTTCCACATTAGACTCTGCCATAATCAGCTTTAAGGCAACGAGAACTGCCTTACCCACATTTTTGGCATTCTTGTGTTCAGGTAACCAAAACATAAGCAAATGCAACTTCTGTGAGTCTTTTGGCAACTTGTCCAATTCCCGCAAGACATACTCTACGCTATCATTTGCAAAAAGACTCTTGGCGGCCTTGGCAAAAGAGCGCATCGTATCATCTTGAATCTTAGAACTGACCAAATCGAAATTGCAACTCATGTCACTATCTTTATCCTCATTGGCAGAAAGCGAAAGCAATGTATAGATATGGTCGCTATTGAAAGACGTATTGTATTTCTTGGATATATCATCAATGATTTTTACCGCTGCCTCATAGTCAAAAGGCATCAATAACTTAGCCAACTCTATGCCCTTGTTTGGAATATTCTCAAAATCTATTAGCTTGATGAGCTGATGGATATTTTCATTAACTACGTCATAATCAGAAACTTTCATTTCCTTCTTCTTCCGCGCTATCAAAAGAAAAGCCTTGAGACGTTCCTCCAGCAAATATATGTTTTGCGCTAAAACGAGAGCCTGCTCGAATTTATCAACAGCCAACAGTGCCTCTATCTCATTGTCCCACAATTCATTGTTTTCTATCTCGCGGGAGGTGGACTTGGTCAAGGCAAACTGAAAGATATTGGACATATATTTTTCTTCCACATCCCGACATGCCGCATAACCATAGTCACATTGCAAATTCAAAGCAGCCTGTGATTGCCTATTCACAAAAATACGATGTATGTTGTCTGAATTCAAATAATTGATAAGCTTGTCGGTTTGATTCAACGACTTATAGATAGCTGGGATATAGCTACTATATTTCAGCAAATTATCGCCATTTTCCAGGACTTTAATCAATTTCAACTCAACAGATTGTCTAAAGTCAACCAGTCGCTCATTTAGATATTTACGGAATCCCTCAGACTTAAGTTTACAGATCTCACTTTTTTTGACAATAAAAGCAGAGTACTCATTTATGGTTGTCATGATATCCTCCTCCTTCTTGCCAAACACACAGGAAATCATAGACAACGTAAGAGGAAATTCGGCGTATGTAAACAATGCGAAGAGCTCTTTTACAAAACTCCCCTCTGTATGAATGATTTTACGCAAATCCTCATCATACAAATCCGATTCACCTGTAATACCCGATGTCATCAAATGTTCAAACTGATCTTCGCTCATAAACTTTTGGCTGATTACAGCCATTCGATGAGCATTGCCTCTAGTAATCTCATAGAGCTTTACTAAATGCAATTCGTCTAAGCCAGCCTTAAAACTGCGAAAGTATTCTTTTACATCAGCTTCTCCAAAGCACATAACCTCATTATGATAGTATTTTAGCGAAGCATTCTTAGAAAAGAAATTCAAAATATTCGTGGGGTTGCCTGTAAATATAAAACGTGCCTTAGCCCAAAGAAGATTGCCCAAGATGCGCTTTATACCATCAAAGTTTTCGGCTGGAACCTTGTCAAATCCATCAAAGACGAAATACAAAGGCTTGTCTATTTGCTTAAGCTTCCGTATCACATTACTATATATGTCTGCTATCTTACAATAAGGTATCTTATTATAGTTGACACCATTGACAAACCAACTCAACTGCTCCACGATACTCTTCTCCATGATTTCTGGCTCCAAACGTATTCTCTCGAAGCCATCATAGAAATAACTGACACAATTTTCAGAATGGGTACGCGCAAACTGTGCCAGCAATGTGGTCAAGCCTACACCTTCCTCACCTGTAAGACAAAGGATATTATGCTCCTTCAACCGCTTTTCCGCAAAAGCTATTTCTGTTTTGCGAATAATTTCATGCATAGGGTTCTCTGGCAATGAAAAGCTAAAGCTATTCATCGTTAACAGACGAGCGTCTACAGAACTATTCGCAACAGGCGTAATTTGGGCATTAAGGGCTTGCGCAACCGCATCATCGCCTACATAAATGTGCTGAATAGCAGTATCCGCATTGGGCAAAATTTGATTATTGCCACCACTTACTCCTATTGTCTTTTCTCCGTCTGACATCATATTTTTCCTTTTTTAGTTTTTCTTATTAGGTCTCTTAGTCCACGCATCTTGTATGCGCTGACGTATATTGTTGGTTGTCCCACCTTTATCTAAGTTTGGAGACAAATCCTTCAATATTTCAATAAACACAGCCTTTGCGGCCAAATCTTGGTCTACGCTAACATGTTCATCAAGAATCATATCAACTACAACCAAGCCTATTTCTTTGGCAGTCTTACACTGTCCCAATCGGGATACATAGTCTGCCAACACAGACATATCTTTTATATACACATGCAATTTTTGAACCTCAGCCGATGATAAAGAGCAATGTATATCACTTTCTTTATCACAAGCATTCTCTGAAGACTCGCTTCCGTAGAAGTATTGCACAGCTTGGGTAGCATTGGGGAGAATCTGATTGTTACCACCACTAATATTGAATGTAATTGTAGCTTTTTCTTCCATAATAAATATCTTTTGTGAATGGGCAGTAAATAAAAACAAACGTGCAGTAAACGCTAATGAATGCCTTTTTTTATGCCTTCTTTTTGTTATATCTTTGCATCGAATTCAGAAAGCAAACGATGCATCAAAAGCTATATCTGATATGTATAACATATATAATTAATGTTTAAGTCATGAAAGCTATGTATAAATTCGAGTTAGCTGCCTATGCAGGTGTTTCGTCCAAGACATTGAGAAGATGGATGAACAGTTGCCAATCAGAGTTAGACGACATGGGGGTTACCCGCGAGTCGAAACTTCTTCCTCCTGCAGCTGTCAAATTTCTATGCGAGAAGTTCGCCATTGACATTTGACAAGAAAAGAACCGAAAGTGACACTGCTGCCCTCAAAAGGATAGAGTATTACCAAAACGGACAAGAGGCATTCGCAAAGCAGTACCTTTGCATCGTCAATCAGAACAAACGGGATTGCTAATCCCTTTGGACTGACGATGACAAAACTTTAGTATTAATCTTTTAAATGTTTTAATTATGAGTAAAAGCTACAAAGTTGCAAAGAAGACCATTAACATGGGTGAGAAGAAGGGTCAGACACTCTTTTCTGTTAGACCTTACAGTTACGGAACCTTGACCACCGAGGAGGTTGCTAACCAAATCGCAGTGGAGTCTACAGCTACTCCTGCAGACGTAAAGGCGGTGCTCGACCGCTATGCCTACTACGTGAAGGAGAACCTGAAGAAGGGTTACGACATCGAGTTGCTCGGTTTCGGCAAGCTCTATCTCCGTTTCCTCACAGGTAAGGCTGTAGAGAACGAGAAGGAGGCGAATGCCAAACTCGTGAAGAGCATCCTTCCTGCCTTCCGACCTTCGTACTATCTACTGAAGAACGGTAGCCGTGTTTACAACCTGATTCCTGATTCCATCGAACTCGTCAAGTACGGTGA
>OIXW01000296.1_pt1 | contig 14733 bp, 16 predicted proteins | sample 1587951 | NCBI WGS metagenome assembly OIXW01 (sample SAMN03283239) | human gut metagenome | biome: human-associated habitat; material: feces | host: Homo sapiens | place: Peru | collected 2012
TAGCCATATTCCTGGCCACGGGACTTGCCTTCTACTTTGAACTGCAGGCCGACAAAGAATTTGCCATTCTGAATCAAGTTAACGATGACGAAGCTGTTGAGGTCATTCGCGATGGCAATGCCACCCAAATACCCCGCCGCGATGTGGTGGTAGGCGATATCGTTGTACTTTCTACAGGTCAAGAGGTGCCTGCTGATGCCGAATTGCTTGAGTCTACCCAACTCAGTGTAGACGAAAGCACACTCACAGGCGAACCCCTTTGTCAGAAAACAACCGATCCCGAACGCTTTGACAAGAATGCCACCTATGCCTCGAACTTAGTACTTAAAGGTACTAAGGTAATGGAAGGACACGGCATTTGCCGCGTAACAGCCGTGGGCGACCACACCGAACAAGGAAAGGTGTTTGAAGCCGCACAAATTGACGCTTCGGTAAAAACACCACTCAACGAACAGTTAGACGGCTTAGGCAAACTCATCACCCGAGTTAGTTATGCCATAGCAGCACTGATTGTGGTGGGTCGACTCATTATGTGCTTTGTAAATGGACTTGAAATAGATGACACACTCATTACAAGCAGCGAGTTCTTTACCACAGGCACAAACATCGCAGCATTTGTAGCATACGTGTTGCAGACACTCATGATTGCCGTCACCCTTATTGTAGTTTCTGTCCCCGAAGGCTTACCAATGGCAGTTACACTGAGTTTGGCTTACAGCATGCGCCGCATGCTTCGCACCAACAACTTAGTACGCAAAATGCACGCTTGCGAAACCATGGGTGCTACTACTGTTATCTGTACCGATAAAACGGGTACACTCACACAAAACCAAATGCGTGTGGACGAGGTGTTCTGCAAGGGACTTGACGAGCCCCAAAAAGGAACTCAGCAAGAAGACACTGCAGCAAACACCCGCAAACTCTTTACCGAAGGTATTGCCGTAAACTCTACTGCAGCCCTCGACTTGGCAGATGCTGCACACCCCACGGTGTTAGGCAATCCTACTGAAGGAGCCCTCTTGTTGTGGCTTCATGGTCAAGGCGAAGACTACTTGAGTTTGCGCGAAGGAGCCCATACACTCGAAGAGCTTCCCTTTAGCACAGAACGCAAATACATGGCTACAGTAGTTACATCGGGACAGTTTAACGGACGCCGTATTATTTACGTAAAGGGTGCTCCCGAAATTGTACTGAACCTCTGCCAAGACATTGAAGGAGGCGTAACAAAGGAAGCTATTTTCAAAAAACTCGAAGAATGGCAAGGTCGCGCCATGCGTACCCTTGGCTTTGCTTATCAAATTTTGGATGAGCATGCCACTACCCCCGTTATTGCCGATGGCAAAGTCTGCGCCCAAGGTCTCCACTTTATGGGTGCCGTAGCCATTGCCGACCCCGTACGTGCAGATGTTCCTGCAGCGGTTAAGGAATGTATTAACGCTGGCATAAGCATTAAGATTGTTACAGGCGACACTCCAGGCACGGCACGCGAAATTGGTCGTCAAATTGGTTTAATCTCAGACACCGATACCGACGATTGCATCATTACAGGTCCTGAGTTTGCAGCACTCAGCGACGCAGAACTCGAAGCACGCATCTTAGGACTAAAGATTATCTCGCGTGCGCGTCCTATGGACAAGAAGCGTTTGGTTGAAACCCTGCAACGTCTCGGACAAGTTGTGGCTGTTACGGGGGATGGTACAAACGATGCGCCCGCCCTTAAGGCAGCCCACGTAGGTCTTTCAATGGGCGATGGCACCAGTGTGGCTAAGGAAGCCAGCGACATTACCATTGTCGATAACTCGTTTGCCTCTATAGGCAAGGCTGTGATGTGGGGTCGTTCGCTCTATCAAAACATACAGCGTTTCTTACTCTTCCAGCTTACGGTGAACGTCACCGCTTGTTTGTTGGTACTTGTAGGTGCTTTTATGGGTACAGAGTCTCCGCTTACGGTTACCCAGATGTTGTGGATCAACCTTATTATGGATACCTTTGCAGCCATGGCACTTGCCTCGTTACCTCCTTCTGAGCGTGTAATGCAAGATCGTCCTCGCGACCGTCGCGACTTTATCCTTAATTCCGAGATGTTGCGCGAAATTGTGGGTGTAGGTGTTTTCTTCTTCCTGCTCTTGATAGGTATGCTCTACATCTTCCAGCATGCAGACATTCACTCGCTTACAGACTTTGTGGGTTTACAACTCTCGGCTAAGGGTGATGTAACACCTTATGAACTTACCTTGTTGTTTACTACTTTTGTGATGACGCACTTCTTCTATTTGTTTAATGCCCGTGCATTTAAAACAGAGCGCAGTGCTTTACACTTCAAGGGTTGTCAAGGTTTGCTCAGCATCTGCCTCATTATTCTGATAGGTCAGATAGCTATGGTTGAGATTCCTGGCATACAGGAGTTCTTTAACGTAACAGGCCTGAGTTTCACCGATTGGATGATTATTATCCTTGGATCTTCGTTGGTACTTTGGGTACGCGAGGGTTGGCACCTTTTGTTCGGAAGAAAATAAGCAAATAGTCTGTGCAAATATAATGTAAGGAGAGATAAATGTTCAATCTAATCTGCATCATAAAAGTATAGACGACTTCATTATATTGTTTGCTTCTATCGTCCAGCAATAGGCTGGACGACAAAGTAAGTTAGCTTAAATGCCCAAGTATGTTAACTTAAATCGTCGTCCAGCCTATTGCTGGACGACAAAGTAATATATATTAAAAAGCAAAGTATATTGATAATAAATGGTCGTCCAGCCTAGGCTGGACGACAAAGTAATACTACATTCTGACTTTACACGCTTCAAAAACCTTATACACGAAACACGCTATCATGGCAATAGATATTGTTTCGTGTATAAGGTTTTTGAATATTTGCCCCAATGCCTTCGCATGCTGTAGGTGTGCAAAGTTTGAAGATGTTGCATGCAGAAACCAAACAGAAAATTTATGGTTTTAAACTTTCAAGCATAAACAAAAAAGTAATAAGCAGTACATCAATAATATGTACTGCTTATTACTTTAAATAGGATTAGATAGCACTGAGTTATGTGCTACGCTCAATTTATTTGCCCCAAGGACCTTGGGATTGACCACCCCAAACAGGATTCTCTTTTTTGTTAGAGAGGAAATCGTTTGAAGTCATTGTTTCGTCGTCGCTTACTCGCATCGTGCCAGGACTTGCATCCAAGATGTTACTTTCGATGTTTAACGCAATAGCATTGGTTTGCGGAGCAATATATGTCTTTTTCATTGTGAAATGCATTTTATAGGGTGTATTACTTAATAAAAACCTTTTCGCCGTTTTCGGTTACAAAGATACCATGAGCAGGATAGAGCACGCGGCGACCCTGCAAGTCGTAGTATACCTTGTTCGCATTCTGAGCTTTAACAACATTGTCAATACCTTCTACCACATTGTCGAAGCTAAAGAGCAACTGCTGTGCAGAACCTGAATTACTTGTGTAATTACCTGCATCAAGATATGCCTTGTTTGCAGGCACATCGGTAGATTTGTTCTTTCTGAAGCAAACTACATCATTAACCTTGCTAAGACCGTATGTAGATAAAGATGCAAAGCCATCACGCTTAGCGGTTGTAGCAGTGAGCTTGTTGTCAGCAAAAGTAACATCCGTAGAAGCAAGAATATTCATCTTGGCGGTAGTCTCACCTGACTCACAGTAAAGGATAGCACCCTCGTTGGCAGGAATAATATTCTCTGTAGCCTCAGTCAATTTCAAAATGCCATTTTCAGCCGCTGTAGCATAGTAAACTTTAACGTCAGGGTTTGTTACTTTCACGGGGAAAGGATAACCAACGGTTGCATATTGAGCGTTAGTGATAGTAACATCAAAGTTTTCTATCTTTTCAATCTGCCAGTAGTTGGCTTTGTCTTCATCATGATTGTTCCATGCAACGAGATCCGTTTTTTGATCTCCCTGATTTGCATTAATAACATTACCACCCAAAAGCAACTGGAATGTTGTAACGCCATCGTTTAACTCGGTCATTGAAGCATTTGTACCCAACTGACTTTTTTTAGGCAATGCTACAATGCGATAATTACCACCGTCCGCATTGTTGATTGGCATATCTATTGAAGACGTAGCGTTTGCCCAACAACAACTATTATTGGCATTCTTTATCTTATAGGTTCCATCACCTTGACTTACAAACTTCCACAACTGCGGAATAAGTAGGTCGCTTTCTGTTTTACGAGCAATCGTGCGCTTGACTGTATTTTTATCAGAAGCAGCATTATAGTACGTTGCTAATGAACCATCCGTACCAACTACAATATCCTCAGAAGAAGGATAACGTTTATTTATATTGTTAATACACTTTATACGATAGTAAGCATTCACGTCAGGAGTTGCTGTAAAAGCTTTATTATAAGCAGCTACTACACCTTGCATATCCGTAGCAACTTCTAAATCAGCTTTAGCACTTTTAATCTGCTCAGTAGTAGCTACACGCAACATATTAGCAGCAACAGCACTTGGTTGTGTCATATTATTCAAACGTGTTGAAAGCAAATTCTTGGCAGTTTCATAATCGTCATTCAAATTACTTTCTATGACAAAACAAGAACCTTTATCTTGGCTAGCAAGTGCATTGCTATCAGAGTTACGCCAAACTCCCAAATTATTAGAACTATGGTCACCCAAATAAGTATTTGCTGCGTATTTCAAAGAAAAGCCTTGGGGTGTACCCGACTTTGAAGGTTTGCCCTCCATATAGAAAGTTGAAGCATCTGCTTTGTTATCAACAAGCTCAGCCTTAACAGTTGCACCATCCGCGCTAGGAGTAGAAACTTTTATATACTTTCCGTTAAGGCATTGCATTTTCACACCCAAGCCCTCTTGTTCGAACCGCCAATAACGCTCTGGTGAATAATTCAACCCAAAATTATTTCGTGAAATTTCGACGTCTTGCGCCTGAGTACCAAACGCATAAACAGACCTATCATTACCTCTTACCTTCAACTTATAGTAAGTATCAGGGCGGCAATAACTATTAGTCTTTGATGTAAAGTTTACAATTACCACATCAGTACTTGAAGTAATAGTTGTAGGCGTATAAGTTACATCATAAAATTCAGAACTAAACAAGAAAGGATTTACTGGAGTATCACCCTTCTTCACCAGAGTCGTATAGTCAGTAACTTCCTCACCTGTATCTTCACCATCAATCTGCTGCTTATACTTTGCATAAAGAACAGGAGTCGCTTGAGTTTCTACATCATCAGCTAATGTAACCTTATAGAAACTAAAAAGGCATGCTGTACCACCTGCAGAACCACCTTCCCAATAATTCAATTCATAAGGAGCATTTGCGTTATTAGCATGAACATAATAAGGAACTCCATTAAGACTACAATTAGATTGATAGAGTAGTACACCACTCATACTATTATCCGAAGTTGTTGCTACATCTGAATAACAAAGAGTACCAACATTAGAGAAAGTTTTACTTTTGTTCATCATACCACCATGACCATCTTGCTTAGGAAAGAAGCCACCATTTCCAGCACACTGAATGGTTAGTATATTGTTTCCTGAATTATCAGTCAACTTAGACACATACCATACGTAAGCCAAGCTACCACTTAAAGAAATTGTATCAGTGTCTACGCTCGAAACATCATTGGCACAAAGCACTGAAGGCGTGGCACCATCTACGTCATTACCTTTGTAAAAGACGTAAGCAGACTTATTAGTTTGACTATGCAAAGGCTTGCACTGAAACTTAACCAGATAATAGCCAGACTCAAGTTCAGCAGCAGCTGTGGCATCAGAAGCTATTCGCTGAACCTTCCTCGTTGTGGTACTCGTGCTCGCATCTTGAGCCCAAACACCGCTTGTTGACAACACAATCAATGCAGCCAACAATGAAAAGATTTTTTTCATACGATTGTTGTTAATTTATAAATTTGTTTTTTCTATTCTTCTTGAGGTAAGGAAATGCCGAATGCCTTGACATACAAGCATATCACCAGCTGCAAAAGTACGCAATTATTGCAAAATACAATGGGGGGGGGTAATAAAAGATGTTAAAGTTGTGAATAATTTTGCATTTTAGTGACAAAAGGGTGAAAAAACAGTTATCATTCAGGCAAATGCCTTGTTGTAAACAACAATAAACAAGGTTTTTGGTTTGTAAGTAATGTTCAAAAATTAACTTCCGCAGAAATAGGTCATAATTTTTCATTAAAATCTTTCATGCCCAAGGCGTTGCTATGGAATTCACTGGGCTTGCAGCCCGCTCAAGTTAAAACCGAAACTTGAATAATGAGTAATTCCAAAGAATAATTTTGTACAATAATCAAAAATATACATACCAAATGCGGTTATTACAGCTAAAAGTCCTACATTTGCCATCGAAAGATGGGATTTTACTCAGTCTGTTGAGTAAATTTACTCAGCGGACTGAGTAAAGTTATTCACTATGCTGAGTAAAATAACTTAATATAGTAAGACTATACATATCACATTATCATCTATAAATAACAAACCATGTACAAAAGAAAGATATATGATACCATCATCAAGAGATTAGGTGAACAAAGAATGTTCATCCAAGTAATCATGGGACCACGACAGATTGGAAAATCTACAGTTATCAAGCAAGTATTGGATGATTTAAGTAAACCGTTTCTTTTCTATTCTGCCGACACCATACCTTCAACATCTTCCACTTGGATTAGCGATTGCTGGAATAATGCGCGTCTTCAAATGCGCACACAAGGACTTGAAGAAATGATCTTGGTTATTGACGAGATACAAAAACTTAAAAACTGGAGTGAATATGTAAAGAAAGAATGGGACGCTGACAGTCTAAATCATATCAATATCAAAGTGGCATTATTAGGCTCATCAAGGGTGTTATTAGAAAAAGGATTGGCAGAATCTCTCATGGGACGATATGAGGAAATCAGAATGAGCCATTGGAGCTATCCAGAAATGAAAGAAGCCTTTGGAATGACAATTGAACAATACATCTATTTTGGAGGCTACCCAGGAGCTGCCATGCTTATTGCTGACGAAGAACGTTGGAAAAACTATGTTGGCGGAGCCATCGTTGATGCTACTATAAACAAGGACATCTTGATGGATTCTCCAATAGGAAAGCCTGCTCTGCTTCGTCAAACTTTCGAATTGAGCGTAGCTTATTCGGGTAAGATTCTTTCACTAACAAAAATGCTCGGTATATTGCAAGATGCAGGCAACACAGTTACATTGGCAGGCTATCTAAATCTTTTGAGCGATAGCGGACTTGTCACAGGACTACAGAAATTCTCTATAGATGTAGCCCGCAAACGTGCCAGTATTCCTAAATACCAAGTGTACAACAATGCCTTATTGAGTTCTCAATTAGGTTTAACATTTCAAGAAGCCGTTTCTGATAGTAAGCAATGGGGACAATTCTTTGAATCCGCCATAGGAGCCTACTTATTAAGCGAAGCATTTACCCATCGTTTTGAAGTCTTTTACTGGCGAGATGGTAACGATGAGGTTGACTTCATCCTCAAGAAGAATCAGAAATTCATAGCTATAGAAGTAAAAAGTAATGGAGAGGCTTATACCACGGGCTTAGAGCGCTTCCGCAATCTATTCCATCCGTCGGCAATGTTTATCGTAGGCGAGAAAGGTATCTCCCCAGAAGTTTTCTTGAACATGGATCTAAGAAAACTATTTGAATAACTTAGTAATGTTCAAAAAAATAACTTGTGCAACTTTTGACGGGTACTCCTTAATGATAGCAAGCTATTATCAAATTCTGCACAAGTTATTCATTTTTTTGTCAAAAAACCGATTAAGTAAGAGAAGTGAAAATTTACTTTCACTTCCGAGCGTGAGGTTTTTATTTAAAAATGACCATCAGAATTAAGTATTAAGTAATAAGTATTAAGTATTACAAACTAAGTGAGTAACGCTGATAATACGCCCTGAATTATCGTGCAAACCGAATACAATCAAGCTTGCTTGAATTGTTGAGGTGCAGCCGATTTAAACTTTACAGACTACTTGTAACTTACTTTTTCTTCAAGCCCAAGTAAGTGCAGAGACGATAGATGTTATAAAGGTTAACGCTGGGAGACTGACCCAAGAGGTTACGTTTGATGGGACCTTGCGCAATGCGGAATAAGCACAGCGCAAGGGCTGAGAGATGCAGACGCTGCAACTTGCGTACCCACACCAAAATGTTGGTGTATTCGCACATCTCGTCCGACAGACTTTGCAAGGTGTGCAAACCTTCGTCGGTTTTACGCAAAAACACATCGTTGGGTTCGAAGTCATCAACAGCTACAGGATTGTCAACATGCGTTACGGGAATGCCTGCTGAAAGAAGACGACGACCAAACAAAACGTCTTCGTAACCATAATGACGGATACGTTCGTCGAAAGGATGCGCTAAAAGTAAATCGCGCTTTACTAAGAAATTACTGGTACGAAAACCTTGATAAGGAGATACACGACGCTGCTCTACACTGAAACGCGGTTCACACGCAAGCTCATAACGATAACGCAAGTTGTGACGCGCTAATTCCTCGTTGGGCTGTATGCATACGCCCCCATATACAACGGGCTGAACGTCGTATTGCAAATAATCGCGTAAGTAGTTGGGAGATACGAGTTGTACGTCGCTATCTAAAAAAAGGAGATAAGGATGCTTGGCTTGTTGTGCTAAGAAATTACGTATACGAGCACGACCAATGTTACTTTCCAATTCCACGAGTTGACAGCCTTCCCACTGTCTGATGCTGCGATTGGCAACTTTAACCTCGTTGAGTGTTGACGCATCGTCTGCCACCAAAACCTCATAGTGCAGACCGGAAATTTTTTCGGCCTGCATCTTTAAAGTATGTACAAGGTTCGTACAATCGCGGTTGAATGTGGGTATTAATATGGAAAGTGTTGTTATCACGCTGCAAAGGTAGTAAAAATATTTGGGCTATAAGGAGCTATGAGAGTTTAAAAGTGTAAGAGTGTATGCGTTTATGCAAATGGCATATATGTATAACTAAGAATGAAATAGTTTATTGTGAATCTTATGCAAAAATGAAGGGAGAGAAAATAATGAATAATGTAAAATGAATAATGTATAATGTAAGATGTGTAATGGAGCATGTCTTACACATTTTACATTATACATTATTCATTATTTTACCGTCTAAGGGCTGGTGTGTGAAGCAATGATTATTTCTTCACCTTAATAACTTCAACCGTAAAAATCAAAGTTGAGTTACCAGGAATGTTAGGACGTGCACCCTGTTCACCATAACCGAGTTCTGAGGGAACGTAGAGTTTCCAAACACTGCCTTCGGGCATGAGTTTGAGTGCTTCACGCCATCCAGGAATTACTTGGTTAGGACGGAAAGTAGCGGGTTTTCCACGATCGTATGAAGAATCGAACTTGGTGCCATCAATGAGGGTTCCTTCGTAGTGTACGTCAACCTCGGTAGAGTCGGTAGCTACAGCACCCTTACCCTTGCTAATTACCTGATATTGCAAGCCACTGGGAAGGGTGATGATGCCCTTCTGCTTTTTGTTCTTTGCCAAGAATTCAACGTTCTTTGCTTTGTAAACGTCGGCTTGGAACTTGAACTGACCCTCGATAAGCTGCATTGCACTGTCGCGCGTAATGGCAGCGATGCCATTGGCAGATTCTACAAGACCACGTTCGAACTCGCTACGGCTGATGTAAGCAGAGTCTTTTTTGCCACATGCTTGTTCGTTGAGCATGGGAAGGTTGCGGTTGTTCATCTCGGCTACACGATAACCCGCTGCAATGGCTGCTGCACGCTTGCGGTCTGCCTCACTGGCTGTTGAAGTCATGGCTTTGAGTGCTTCGCCAACATAAGCTGAGTCTACACCTAATTGGTTGGTAAGGAAAGCTACGAGACTGTTGCCCTGTGCCACACCCAATGAGTAGCTAAATGTTTTGCCATCTAAAATTTTGTGAGCAGGAGTGAGCACTGAGGCTGCAATAACCTTTTTGCCACCCTTCTTTGCCTTTTTGGCTTTCTGAGCCATGGCACCTGTGCAGCAAAAAGCTGCAAGGGCTATGATAAAGAGTTTTTGAAGTTTCATTATAAATTATATATATTATATGTGTGTTGTTACTTAAAATAACCCAGAGTTTCCCCTGGGTTATTTTTTATTCTTAGCGATTTTAAAAAACTACTTTACCAAAGTAATTTTGAAAATAAGGGTTGCGAAGGGAGGGATAGGACCAGTACCTGTTTCGCCATAACCCATGCTATAGGGGATGTAGATTTCCCAAGTAGAGCCTACAGTCATTTTAGGTAGTGCTACCTGCCAACCCTTGATGGTTTTGGTAAGTTTCATACCCACCTGACCATTAGGTTGATTGGCTGAACTATCAAAGATTTGACCATTGGCAAGACGACCCTCGTAGCTTACAACTACGCTATCGGCAGCACTAACGTGTTGGTCGGTACCCTTGCTGAGTTCCTTACCATAAACGCCACTGCCAAGTGCCTTAACGCCAGCCTCTTTTGCAATTTTCTGCATAAAGGCTTCGTTGTCCTTCTTAAGACCACCATAGATGTAGTCCATTACACGCTTTTGTGCAGTTTCTTTGTCAACTACCTTACCGCCAATTTTAAGTGTGCTCTTGTTCTTAGCCATTGCACTGAAACCAGCAGCAAAGTTCTTCACGCTGATGCGCTTTGTGCTATCACCCTGGAAGAACTGTGCTTCGTATTGGGGCATTTGGTTTTTGGTTTGCATACCAATCTGCATACCCATGTTGTAGGCGAGCTTTTTCTTGTCGTCGGCAGCCTTAAGACCGTCGATATAACCCTTAATAAAGTCGTCGGCATAAGCAGAGTCACTACCTGACTGCTTGAGGTAGCTTGCGAGTTCCTCGGCAGTAGGACCCATTGTTAAACCCATTTCATAGCTCAAGGTGTCGATGTCTGTCTTGAGATTGGCTTTGGGTGTGCCATTGTTGCAGCTTGTGAGTGCTGCTGCAGCCACGAAGACTGCGAGAAGTATCTTTTTCATTGTAATGAATATATCTGTCAATCTTTATAATTAACCTTCGATGCTGATGAGTTCTACATCGAATACGAGAGCAGCGTAGGGAGGAATAGCCTGACCTGCACCACGTTCGCCATAAGCGAGGTTGTAGGGGATGAAGAAGCGATACTTAGCACCTTCCTTCATGAGTTGTACACCCTCAGTCCAACCAGCAATCACGCCATTGAGGGGGAATACGGCAGGTTCGCCACGACGGTATGAAGAGTCGAATACCTGACCATTGGTAAGTGTACCTTCGTAGTGGCACTTAACACGGTCGGTAGCCTTGGGCTGTGCACCAGTACCCTCAGTGAGAACTGTGTATTGCAAACCGCTGGGCAATACGACAACGCCTTCTTTCTTAGCATTTTCGGCAAGGAAGCGTTCGCCTTCCTCACGAATTTCGCGTGTTGCCTCTTCCTGCTGCTTCTGCAAGAAATCGCCTACAAGCTTCTGAGCCTCTTGGTCGGTGAGACTTGTGGTTTGATTCGTAAGCACATCGTTCATAGCCTTGGCGAAATCGTCTTGGCTAAGGTTCTTTACTCCCATACCCTTAAGGTTGTGGCCAATGACCATGCCGAGGGCGTAGCTGAGTTTTTCCATAAGTTTTTTTGAATTGTGTGTATATGTATGGTTTGTTTTTGTTTATTGTTCTGCAAAAATACAATTTATTCTGTTATCCATGTGCAGCATTGTGCCAAATTATGTAACTTTGAGGCAATTAAAGGTGCATTTACACTGAAACAATCAAAATTTTATGGCAATATGAAACCAAAGTTGGTGGCTCTGACTGGCGCAGGCATCAGCGCCGAGAGCGGATTTTCTACTTTTAGAGATGCCAATGGACTATGGGAGCAATATCCTGTGCAACAAGTGGCAACGCCTGAGGGTTGGCAAGCAGACCCTAACTTGGTTACGGACTTTTATAACCACTTGCGCAGTCAACTTGCTACGGCTGAGCCTAATAATGGACATCGCATTTTGGCTGAGCTTGAACATTGGTTTGATGTGACGGTGGTGACACAAAACATTGACGACTTACACGAAAGGGCTGGTTCGAGTGATATTATTCACTTGCACGGTGACTTGCGCAAGGTTTGTTCGAGCCGCGACCCGAACGATCCACGATACATTCAAACGTTATCGGCTGAGGAGTCGCAGGTGGCACATGGCACTTTGGCAGGTGATGGTTCGTTGTTACGTCCGTGGATTGTGTGGTTTGGCGAGGCTGTGCCTAATTTGGAGCCTGCTGCTGAAAAGGCTATGGAAGCGGATGTGTTTGTAATTATTGGTACATCGCTCAATGTGTATCCTGCTGCCTCGCTTATTCGTTATGTGCCTCGAAATGCGAAGGTTTTCCTTATCGACCCTAAACCTGTAAATGTTCCGTACACTGGACATCAGGTGGAGGTGATTAAGGATGTGGCAAGCCGTGGCATGGTTACTTTGAAAAAGATGCTGCACTTGGATGATTGATGAGATGGAGTAATGATTTTCTACAAAAACCTATGAGTTTTGAACACTCCTACCCTTTTGAAACAGATTTGCAGCTAAAAAGCTTCAGAACTTTGTAACAATTAGAGGGTTTTCTTTCAAAATATGCTTTCTTTTTGCGACAATATGCTTTAGTAAGGTTAAAAATGTAGGCACAAATGCATTTTTTTAGGCAAAAGCCTTGCATCTTTCTGAAAAGTATGTATCTTTGCAACGTGTTTTTCATAGTATTAGATTTAAGGTTAACAAGGTTGGGATACAGTGGTATCCCATTTTTTTTGCCCTATACCTTAGAATGGTCGAATGCTGTGAATATTTATGTCCTTTTGTCATAAATGTTTTTTGTGTGTTTGTCATATATCTCTGTTTTTTTCATAAATGTTTGCGGTCTTTTAGTCATAAATGTCCATCAATGAACCATAAATTGTTCATAAATCTCCCACGCTAACCCAAACCCCGAAAGGTAGGGTGTTCAAAATTCTAAAATTCTGATAGTTGCCTTGCACCCTCTCGCATGTTCTCAAAGAAAAAATACACACGATAGGGCACAAACTAACTTATCAGAATTATTAGAACCACCCGTAAACGACTATAGTGGCATGAATAGCTTGATACGCCTTCTTGACTAATTGACTATTCTCTGCTTCTACACGAGCCTCCAATCAGCATTCACAAAAATATAGAGATTAAGTGAAAATCACGATTGTTTAACAGAGGTATTGGTGAAAATAGACTATTTTTCTTTATTTAATTCCGAATTTGAGCGGAATTTCGTAGAAAAGCTATAAATTTACATTCAAATACAATAAATTGTAAGGCTTAGAAAAACGGAGACCTAACAGATAAAATGTAGTGCTTGTTGACAAGAACAAGATTGATAAAAGGAAATTATACAGCTAACATAAATATGCTTGATGTCATAGCCAAACACTTGAAAGTTAATGTCTCCGAGTAGTTAAATCGTACATTATGATATAATATATGGAGGATAGAGCACAATTACTGAAAAGTACCCCAGAGTTTGACCGACTCGCTTTTACGGTGTTAGCTATTGAGGCTTCGGCAAAGAAAATGGGAATTTCACCGTCTGAAATGAGAAGGCGGTTGGACAAGGTGGGACTGATTAAGAGTCTCATACAGGATTGTTATGACACTTTGCATACCGAGAGCCGTGAAGCCGTAGCAAACGAAGTGGTCGAGGCACTAAAAAATTGGGAAAAAGTAGAATAATGGAAAAGCAAACATTATTTCATGGCTCAAATGTTATTGTTGAGCATCCTTTGGTAAGTATTGGCAGAAAAGACTTGGATTTCGGTCCAGGCTTCTATCTCACGCCATTGTTTGAACAAGCATCAAAATGGGCTTATCGTATTAAAATAATTAGACGAGCTGAAGAGGCAATAGTGAATACTTATGAGTTTGCTCTGCCACAAGACTATAAGATAAAACGATTTGATGCTTACGATAAGGAATGGCTTGACTTCATTGTAGATAGTAGAAAAGGAAAGCAGCCTTGGAATGGTTTTGATATCGTTGAAGGTGGAGTAGCTGACGACCGAGTCATTGATGCTGTTGAAGCTTATATAAATGGTTATGCCGACGTTGAACGAACTTTACGACAGTTGGTTTATCACAAGCCCAATCATCAAGTCTGCATTTTGAACCAGAAGATAGTAGACAAATATTTGCAATTTAAATCGTACGAAAGGGTATAGTTATGTTAGACTTTTTATTATGGAATAAAATAGCACGCATCATTGCGCAGTTAGCTGATACGTTGCATATATCTACAGACAGAGCATTACAAATATTCTATGACTCTGATGTTTGTCGTATGCTACATGATAAAGAATTAGGCTTGCATCTGATGAGTGATACGTATATTGTAAATGACTTGATAGAAGAGTTGAGAAAAAAACAATGATTATTGCATATATGTATCAGTTCGTAAAAACGAAAAGGTAAAGATTGAATTTAGAAGAGATAAAAGTTTAAGTAATGTTCAAAAAATAACTTCCGCAGAAATAGGTAGTAATTTTTCATTAGAATCTTTTATGCGCCAGCCTCACCCCGTTAGGTAGGGTGTTCAAAATCCGCAAAAATATTCTGCATGAGATTAGATAGTTTTATTAGGAAATTTCATGCGTCAGCCTCACCCCGTTAGGGGTGATATAAGGTAGCCAGGTATGAG
>OIXW01000298.1_pt1 | contig 14697 bp, 9 predicted proteins | sample 1587951 | NCBI WGS metagenome assembly OIXW01 (sample SAMN03283239) | human gut metagenome | biome: human-associated habitat; material: feces | host: Homo sapiens | place: Peru | collected 2012
CCCCAGCCGCAAAAACGCATGGGCAACGACACTGGCTGCGGTCTGACAGAACAGACTATTACCCCTATGGACGAACAATGCGACATTAGCTATAATGTGCTTGACCGCACGCCCGAAGTGCTACGACGCGACCAAGCTGACAAAGGGTTTGTGCCCGTGAGCAAACTATTGCGTAACACCATGGTGATCGTGTCATTCAACGGCGCAGGAAGTGATGGAGTCAGAAGAATGTGGTGCTCAATGAGATTTGCCGCTAACGCGGAGAACATAAGAACAAAAGGACATAAGAACAAAAGATATAACGTTTGTGTTAGCCGCTTAGCGCGGAAAACATAAGCAACATAAGTTTTCATAAGATACACAAAGGGCCGCTGCACGGCTGGCCACGGACTAACGTCCGCGTGGCCAAAGAAACATAAGGGCTGACGCCGTAGCGGGCCGCTAACGCGGAGAACATAAGGACAAAAGGACATAAGAACAAAAGTGCTTCAAGACATACGGACATGGACTTGCGTCCATGTACCCTCAAAAACAGAAGGGCTACGCCGTTACGACCATGAGCGTCATAAACAAAAAAGCAATAGCATTAAACGCTACGGCGTAGCCCTTATGTCTCTTGGGCCACTCGGACGTTAGTCCGTGGCCAGCCGCGCAGCGGCCTTTTGTGTGTCTTATGTAAATTATGTTGCTTATGTTTTCCGCGCTAAGCGGCTAACACAAACGTAATTTCTTTTGTTCTTATGTCCTTTTGTCCTTATGTTCTCCGCGTTAGCGGCAGATTTTACAATCCACGAACAAAGGAACGCTACATTTTCCCCTCACAGGCATATGTTTATAGTTATCCGCTAACGCGGAGAACATAAGGACTAAAGAACAAAAGTCCATGCCCGTATTACTCTCCCCCACTCTCATTGCCATACACGTCGACTGCTGTCACCACATAGCGGCTGTGGCGCAGGGCGGGCAAGGCGAGGGTGCAGTCGTAATGGGTGGCGGTGGTGCGCACAGATAGTAAGACGTTGCCAAACGTGGGGTCGAGGCGGTAAACGTTGTAGCGCACCGGGCCATCGGCATCGTGCACGGTAGACCATTCAAGATGCAGGTGCTGCCCATCAAGCCTCTGGGTTACCTGGGGCGCTGCGGGCGGAATGCTGTCCTGCCAACGCATGGGGGGCACCAAGGCGGGACGGGCATAGAACGAGGTTTGCAACCAGTCGGCAAGCCCTTTCTCGTTGTTCAGCAAAAAACGTGTACGGAAAAACGCCTGACCGCCAAGGCCCTCGCTGCGTGCCACATTCATCTGGCGCTGCACGGTAAGGAGCGGCCAGTCCTTTTCGCGGGAGTTAAGAAAGTAAATGCCGAGTCCGGGCACAACGGGGCGGCCGGCATCGTGCTCCTTCCAGTCGGCAAGGAAAGGATAATAATGATTACCGTCGAAGTACATCATCGGGAAGAGCATGTCCATCCACCCCAGGCGCAACCAGCGCTGGGCATCTTGCGACACAGCGTCGCGCGCGTTCCACCCGTAAGAGGAGTAACGCGACAAGTCAGAATACTTGCCCACGGGGGAGCAGCTCAGCTTTACCCACGGGCGCACCCCTCTCACCGCATCATGTATGGCCAGCACACAGCGGTCAATGTTTGCCGTGCGCCATGCGGCCTTGTTCTGCCCATGGCCATAGCGGCGATAAGTGCGGTCGTCGTTAAAGGGCACACTGCTCTCGGGGTAACGTATGTAGTCGAGATGAATGCCGTCCACCTCGTAGTTTTGCACAATTTCGCGACACACCTTAGCCAGATATTCGGCAGTGCCCGGCACTCCAGGGTCCATCAGCCATTGGTCACCGCACCGCTGGCACAGTTCGGGGCGCTGCACAGGCAGGGCGCGTTTGCCAAGTTGCTTGGCCACCGCCACCTTGCAGATGGGGAACGCCACCACCCAGGCATGGCATTCCATGCCGCGCTTGTGGCATTCGTCCACCGCAAACTGCAGCGGGTCGTAAAGCGGCCGTTGTCCGGGTCGCCCCGCAAACACGCCGTCCCAAGGTTCTATAGCCGAAGCGTAGGCAGTGGTTGCACGTATGCGCGACTGAAACAGCACCATGTTAATGCCCATGGCCTTGAGGCGGTCGAGCATTTCACACAGCGTTTGCTTCTGTGCGGCAGTTTGCGCTGCGGTTGTGGCGGGGCGCTGCGGCCAGTCGAGCCCCATAAGGGTGGTGAGCCATGCCGCGCGCACCTCATATTTTATGTCTGATGCCACCGGCGAGCATGCAGTCTGCGCCTTGGCGCACAAACTGCAAAGCAGCACAAGCAGCACGAATATAGTTCTTTTCATATCCTTACAAAAAAGAGTTTGGCGTTTCAACAATGTACGATTGCAAAGTTACAAACTTAGTAACCATACATTGCTGAAACGCCAAACTTTTATTCAGTTGTTTGCATTAAGTAGGTGTTCAAAATTATTTTATACAATCAGCAGGTGTCATTTTCACATTGAAAGCACATTCTCGAGGCACATCTGTCCCCTTCGGCCTCGGTCACATAGCCCGCTATGCTCTCTCACCCGAAGGGAACATCTGCACCCCGATAATGCACTTTCAATGTAAAAATAATTTTGAACACCTACTTATTTCTTTGAAATGCGCAGCTTATAGGTCATCGGCTTTTCGGGCACGTAGAACATGTGCAGTGTGCCCGGGCCACACGAGGCGTTGCCCAAACCGCGCAACCAAGCATCGAGGTGCAGCACGGTGTAGGGACGCGGCTGCATCTCCCAATAGTGTTGGGCGTTCATCAAGTCCTCGTCGGTGTAAGGCAGTGCCGAGAAGTTGACACGGCCCCCGGTTTCGATTTTCACACCAAAGCCCGACTTGTCGCTGAGCGTAAGTTCGCGCAACTCCTCACGGTTGCCAGTGCTCTGCGGCTTCATGTTGGGTTCCACCATGCCTGCCACGGTTGTGGTATAGCGGCCTGCCACCACACCATCGCGGCGGTCGCAAGCGTTCTCCCACGGACCGAGCGCGTAATAGTCCACCTTCGAGAGTGACGAGTCGAGCATACACACCAGTCCGGCGCGTCGCAGCTCAGCAGTATGCGGTGTAAAGCGAGCCTCCACATCAACCACGCCCTGCGGGTAGATGGTGTAGTCTATCTCCGTGTCGCAAAGCGAGCCTTTGCGGGTTGTCTTCACCACAGTGTTGCCGTTCACCTGCTCCACACGCACATCGCCCTTGGGCTGCAAGCCGTTGGCAGTGTTGCCAAAGCGGTCGTTCTCTATCCAGCGGTGGTTGCTGTATTCAAAGCCCTGGTTGTCGGCTATGATGTTGCGACCACCAAGAGCCAATGAAGTGAGGCGGGCCGTTTCATTGTCAAAGGTAAGTTGCACCTTGTCATTGCCAATAATAGTTTGGTCGAGCGACAACGTTGAAAGCATTTCGGGCGCTTTGGCATCAGACTTCAGTGCAGGCAGCGTGCCGCGCTGCTGCAAGGTAAATTGCTTGAGTGCCACCTCGTGACCGGCTGCGGCATAGCTTTGTGCTGTGCGGAAAGCCACGTGCAGTGTGAGCAGCACCTCCTGACCATTGGCCTCAGCCTTGGCCAAATCGGCCTTACCCAGTTTGAGCACAAGTGTGGTGCTGTCGGCAGGAGCCACAGCAGGCAGTTTAATGGTCTTGGTGCTTACCACACGACCGTTCTTCACCACCTCGTAGCACAAGTTCATGTCCTTCAAATTCTGGAACAAGTAGGTATTGCGCAGCGTGACAGTGGCCGTGTTCTTCTGCTTGTCCACACCCACCAAGTTGAATTTCACATACTGGTAAGCAGCCTTCACCTCCTTCAGTTTGGCACCCTCCTGGCGTTCGCTATTGATAATGCCGTTGCAGCAGAAGTTGCCCTGGTGCGGACCCGGATAGTCATAGCCCGTAGTGAGGCGGTAGATGCCCTGCTTCATCAGCTGCGGATTGTAGATTGACTGGTCTACCCAGTCCCAAATGCAGCCGCCAATGGTGGCATTCGATTTCTCTATTACGTCCCAATACTGGTCGAGGTTGCCAATGGCATTACCCATGGCATGTGCATACTCGCAGATAAACATCGGTTTGTCAAGGTTTGAGGTGTTCTGCGCCATCCAGTCCATGCCGGGGTACATCTTCGAGTAGAAGTCGGAGTAGCGTTCGCCACCATAGGGCAAACTAATGCGTGTGCCCTCATAGTGTACGGGGCGCGTGTCAAGACGCTTGGCCGCCTCGTAGCAATCCTTAAAGTTGGCGCCAGCACCAGCCTCGTTGCCAAGGCTCCACATCACCACACAGGGGTGGTTGCGGTCGCGCAGCACCATGCGGTCAATGCGGTCGACAAAGGCGGAAATCCAGCTCTTGCGGTCTGAAATGCTTTGGTTGGCATGGTCCTCAAGGTCGGCCTCGTCCACGGTGTAAAGTCCGTAATAGTCGTACATGGCATACATACGCGCATCGTTAGGATAGTGCGAGGTACGTATGGTATTGATGTTGTTCTGCTTCATGAGCGTCACGTCGCGCAACATTTCGTCGACAGTAACGGCACGGCCGTGCTTGGGCGAGGTGTCATGACGGTTTACGCCTTTAAGGAACACGCGCTTGTTGTTGACATAAAGCAGCGAGTTCTTTACCTCCACTTTGCATATACCATATTTGGTTGAGAAGGCCATTTCCTCATTGCCTTGTTCATCGCTCTGCACCACACGTACTGTATAGAGATTGGGGTGCTCGGCGCTCCACAACTCGGCATTTGGCACATCGAATGCCACGTTGGTCTGTGTGCCGTCAGCACCGCCAAGTGCCGTGCGCTGCTCTTGTATTTCGGTGCCCTCAGGATTGAATATCTTGACGCACACCTGCTTATTGCCGGCAAGGTTGTCGCGGTTGTCGAGCGTCAGGCGTACATTCACCTTTGCCTGAGCAGTGTTGCCGCCCTTGTCGAAGGTGATGTCGGACGTGATGTAATGGTCGCGCACGGCCATTTTGGGGGTGTTGTAAAGATACACCTCGCGGAAGATACCGCTCATGCGGAACATATCCTGACATTCAAGATATGAGCCATCGCTCCAGCGGAACACTTGCACAGCCAGACGGTTTTCGCCACCCTTGTGCAGATATTTGGTTATGTCGAACTCGCTCACATTGTTAGAGCCTTGGGTGTAACCCACATACTGGCCGTTGAGCCACACAAAGGCTGCCGAATAAATGCCACCAAAATGTATGAAGGTGCGGCGGCCGTCCCAATTGGCGGGCACGGTGAATGTGCGCACATACGAGCCTACGGGGTCGATGCCATAGTTCTTGCCACCATCGTTGAAGCCGGGACGGGCCTTGATAAACGGCGGCGTGTTAGCGTGCGGATACTCCACATTGCAGTAGATGGGCTTGTCGTAGCCCAGCATTTCCCAGTTTGAGGGCACGGGTATGGTGTCCCACTGGCTCACATTGTAGTTCTCTTGCCAAAAGTCGAGTGGGCGCTGCGAGGGTTCGGGCACAAAGTGAAATTTCCACGTGCCGTTGAGCGACATATAGCGTCCTGTCTGGGGCTTGGTCCACGGAGTGTTGTAGTAGGCTTTGTCGGCCAGCATCTCGTGCTCATTGTTATAGGGCAAATAGGTGGCCACGCCGGTTTCTTTGTTTTCGGCAAAGCGTGTTTCGTCTTCCCAATAGGGGGATTTGATTTTGGGCTTTTCCACCTGTTCGAAGGTAAACCATGCGGCTTTGTCCTTGGCGTTGTAGGCCACGCTCTTCAGTTGGCCGTTTACGAGGCTGTACATTTTGCCGGCCTTGGTTTTGCCCACCGAGCGAATGATGTAAGTGCCGGCCTGGCCCTTTACGGGTTCAAAGCAGAATTGTGCATTGTTCCACACACCATCTTGTGCCGGCCACTGCAGCAGGTAGTCTATCGAGGCATTGCCGCCGCCATCGTCAAAGTTCTGGGTGTAAAAGGCATTTGCCACCACACGGCGGTCGAGGTCGAGCATCTTGATGTTCCAGTACTGTCCGCGGTTGTCCTTGTCGGTAGTCTCGCCCACTATGTGGGCATTGTTCTCACCCGAGTCGCCATTGCCGAGCACCATGTCGGGGTGCTGCACCGAACGTATGCGATAGGTCAGTTCGGCATCAAAACCAGCGCGTGCGGCTTCGGCCAGACTGAATTGGGCGGCCTTGTTGCCTGCCGCCTTGGCTTTGTCTATCAGCACAAGCTTGCTGCCTTGCACAGCCGCAGCCTTGCCAGGATTGTTGGTGGGCACCAGATTGTAATGGCTGCCGTCGGCCACCACGCGCCACAGCTGGGCTTCATCTGAGCCGTTATTCTCACCGGCTTCCACACCATTGCCGTTGTAACGCACGGCCTGGTTGTTGAAGGGGTTGATAATGCGCCACGAGCCCGAAAGCTCTGACATGACGAAATGCTGTCCGGCATCTTTTTCGCTGAGTGCTGACAGTGCGAGGTGTCCCTGCCCGTCGGCATCGACTACCTGTCCTTTGAGCGCCGACACCAGGTGGTAGAGTGTGCCTGGCTTGAAGCTCTGGGCGCCTGCGCCCAAAACTGACAGACACACCGCTACGGCCAATGTCAGCCAGCGCAGATGTAAAAAGGTCTTGTTCATGTTTTGAATGTATTGTTGTTTGATGATTATTCCTCAGCAGGGTGGTTCGTCCAGTTCGTGCCGTCCCAACTCTTAGCGTTCGAAAACGAGGTTCCGGCATCAACTTCAACGTCGTCGTTGACGCCAATTCCGGGCGATATGGCCAATAATTGTTCCGCAACGAAAGCGTATCGCTGCGATTTGGGGGCGGAGTACGCCTTTCTTATAGTTGTTGTCATATTTATGTCGTTAGGAGTTAAGCATTATCTTTTTACCATTTACAATGTACATGCCCTTGGCTTGAGTGGTTGAACATTTACGTCCGTCGATGCCATAAACCGCGGTGGGCACGTTTGTGCCAGTCTCCACCACATTGCTTACCGAGGTTTGCGTGCCGCCAAAGTTCATGGTTATGGCAGGTAGCGTAGCGTTCCATTGCAAATATGCCTTGTAGCGTGGCAATGTGCTCCCCACTTTGGCACGGTAAAAGGCCATTTGTCCCTGTTGGACAGCCAGCACATAAGCATTGTCATCTGATGCAATTATGTGGTTGCCCTGTGCGTTGGCTTGCAAACGGTTGCCTGTTAGTTCGGCCACAGGATTTGAGGCGTCAGCTTGTTCCATAACCAGCACGTCGGTTGCTGAGTTCGTGGTCAACAAAACGCCTTGCTCAGCAGGAATGGCATAGCCTTCGGGCACCGAAGTGAGTTGTGCCATGTCGCCGTCTACTTGTTTAACGTACCATGCTTTCGCACCATTGGGCACTACGGCATTAAAGGGTGCGCTAAAGGTGGCAATAGATGCCACGTCTTGCAGTTGGCCGGCTGCGCTCATCTTCACTTCCACTTGGGTGGGAGTTGCGGGCGTGTTTGACTCGAACACGGGTTCGCCTTCGGAATCGACTAAGAATCGGCCTTCTATACCAAAGAAGGTCAACTCCTCAGGGTGTAGGGCCTGAACGTCCCAAGCATTATTCTCCTCATCGTAGATTCCTCGTTCAAAATAGAAATAGTCATTCCAGTGTTTGGGTTCGAGGGCAAATATTTCCTTTTTGGGATTACTGCGATCATTGGGCACAGAATCGGTCACCCATATACGCGTGATGGTGTTAGTTTCAGTATCTATTTCAATCGCCCACAATGTCCAAGCGTGGTTGTTGTCACGAATTTGTGCAATGTAGTTACCCGTAGTGAAATACCTCAGCAACACCTCGGTTAATATCTCTTCGTTGGAATTTATCCAGCCTCGCGTGAAGATGATTGGATTATCGTAGTCGCCCACGGGGAGGTAGTTCTGAGAAATATCGGAACGTGAGTAAACAATGGTTGGATGCGTCTCTTTCAGATACCAATCAAGGGCCTTAAACACATAGTCACCATTATCGCCAAAGTAGGAGTTGCGATCAAATTCCCGATTGATTTCCTTTGGGTCCCAGCATTTACCAGTATAGATGTACCGTTCCTTTATGCGATCTTGCCACCAAGCTATCATGTTGCTACTAACTGCAGCCCAGCAACCATTCGTAAACTGGAAGGTGTTGTACCAGCCGCCCTCTACGCTGACGCCTTTTGCCCAATATTGCACCCTCTTAGCTTTTGCCGAAGAAGTGGGGAACATGGTGCTCAGCGCGAATATCAATGCAAATATAATTGATGTCTTTCTCATTTTATCTGTATCAAGTTGATGTTTAATATCATTTTAAGCGCCATTCTCCACACTGAAGATTGTGTGACGCCCACACGCTTTGTTGTTTAGGGATTACACACACCACGCACAGAAGAGCCATAATAGCGGGCGTAATTCCAATCTGGCTTGGCATAAACTTGGGTAAATTGCAACTGGTAGGCAGAGCCACAGTAAGTAGAGGTTTGGTAGAGCGAACTCGACCAGTAATATCCGTGTACGCCTTTCTCGTTAAACTGATTGGCATAACGACAACCTGCCGCAGGCAAAAAGAGTGAGGCTTCGCTGCTTTTGCTTGCTACCACATATCCTGCAACGCCTGTTTGGTTGTAGTCGTCAGTCCATGTCCAATCGCAATTCGCTTGGAGTTCTGCCCACTCTGCCTTGGTGGGCATACGCCATGTGCCACCCCATGTGCTGGTAACGGCATCATCGGTGGCATCGAGCGACATTAAACCATCAGCATTTGAATACTTCGTGAGCGATTTATAACCTGCGCCATGAGCGTAGGTAGCCCACCGATAGCTTGTTTTCGAGGTCGTTTCGCCCCACGCATAGTAACTGCCTGCGTCTTGAGGACGATTGGCACCGATATTGACCGAAGCCCATTTAATGCCACTGGGCAATCCCATATCAATCCAAGTATGCCCAGCCTCCTCGCCGGTGGTTTGTGCAACCATGGCACAAGACACTGCACACATTATCAAACAAGTAATCTTTCTCTTCATTCCTTCATAAATTAAATATTTAATACTGCGACGTCAAGGTGTAGATGTCGCTGAACTTTTGCAACTATTCTTGGGTTACGGGTTGAAAAGTAAGTGTGCGGGTTATGCTACTTATTATGCTGGAATGGTAAGAAGCTTGGCAAACTTACCCGTCAACTTGTCAACCCGTCACCCCGTTTACTAATACAGCCAACGCGCATCACCTTGTAAAAGTTCCAAGCAAAAAGGCTCGCGGCCAAAATAAGACCGATGCTGAACGCCAGGTAGAGGCCCACCACGCCTAAGCCACAGGGGAAGGCCAGCAGATAACCAACCGGTATGTTGACTACCACATAGCTGACAAAGGCTACCCACATCATGGCCATCACGTGCGAAGTGCCTCGCAGGGCGTTGGCAAAGCATATTTGCATGGAGTCGCCCAACTGATAGAGTATCATGGGCAGTATGAGGGTGAGGGACAATGATATGACGGCGGGGTCGGAGGTGAAGCCGTGTATGATAAATTCGCCACCGAAATAGAATATCATGGACGATATGGCGGCCATGCCTAACAATATGAACACGCCGGCACGCGTGGTGCTGCGCACACTGCTCCAGTCGTTCTGGCCATAGAAGTGGGCCACACGTATGGTGATGCCCGACCCAAAACTGTAATACAGCAGGAAACCGAGTCCGCCAAGGGTTATCATCACCTGGTAGGTGGCCAAATCGACGGCACCAAGCCAACCGGCCATGATGCCGCTCACGGTGAAGGCACCACTCTCCATGCCCATTTGCAGGGAGATGGGGAACGACTGCCTGTTGATGTGCAACAAACTGGCGGTGCGCACTGCCGACTGGCAGAAGCCCTGGCGATATGCGGCATAACGCTTGCGCCCGAGCAGCAAGGCAACCATGATGACGGCCATTATGATGCGTGCCGTGAGTGTGCTGACACCGGCACCGAGCAAACCGAGGCGCGGAAAGGGGCCAACACCATAGATAAGCACAAAGTTGCCCACAATGTTGAGCACATTGCCCACGAGTATGACCCACATGCCGGTGGAGGTTTCGGATATGCCGTCGGTAAACTGGCGCAGGGCATTGAACAGTGCCACAAACAGGAGCGAGGCGCCAATGGTTAAGTAGTAGGGCCGTACCAATGGCAATATTTCGGCGGGCTGCCCCATGCGGTCAATAAAGCAGTAACCTACACCCAAAATGAGCATGAGCAACAGGGCAAAGACGAGGTTGCATATCAGGCCATACTTCAAGGTGCCGCCAGCCTCAGCCCGACGCCCCTGCCCTACCAACGAACTGATGAGGGGGGTCAAACCATAGCTATAACCTAACATCATGTAGACAAAAAGGTTGAACACGGCGTTGACAAACGAGGCGGCTGCCAGTGCATCGGTGCTGAAGCGCCCTACCATCATGGTGTCGGCAAAACCCATGATGATAACGCCCAACTGGCCTATGGCAATGGGCACACCAAGCTGCAATATGGGACGGTAATAGCGGTTCCAGGTATTGGCGGTGGTTGCATTCATATATAGTTATAGTGCTTAGTAGACAAGTTGACGGGTTAATGAGTTGATGAGTTGACGGGTAAGTTTGTTTTGTTTCTGACCATTCTGACTTTAACGTAATAAGCAGCGTAAAGCATACTTACCCGTCAACTTGTTAACCCGTCAACTTGTCAACCAATAAAGCTAAATGCTAAATTCCTTGGCCACAACGGCTTGTTTGCCCGTACCAAAACTGATGGTGAAGCGCAATGGCTGCCCCTTCAGGCGATGGGGGGCCACAATGGTGGCCTTGTAGCGTATGCCCTGCCCCGGCAGCACGCTGGCCACGGTGGCGGCTGGCGAGATGCCTACACGCTTGTTGCTGCACACAATGTTGGGGGCTACATTGTAGAGAGTGCGTGAACCACGGTTATAAATGTCAAACACGATGCAGGCTTGCTCATCGGCATCGAGCCGTTGGTTGTTGTTGTCGTCAAGAAAATGTATGTTGCTCACCTCGAGTGACTGCAAATCACTATGGGCAGCCACAGCCGACTTGTAGCGCGGATTGTTGTAGGTGCCATACTGCACATCGTTGCCGCTGCTGGGGGTATCGTTGCCGTAGGCGTAACTGTCGTTTTGCGTGTCAGCCTTTGGTGTATGGGGAGCAGTGGCAGCGGCTCCTACCGCACCACCTATTATCATGCCGGCCAAGGTGCCTCTGTCAGCACCTCGCGGACCGCCCATCAGTCCGCCAATGCTCGAACCGAGCATGCCACCTAACGAACTGCCCGTGGCCACTCCCGCAAATTGGTTGTAGCTGCACGAACTCACTCCCATGGCCAAGCTGAGCACCATGGCGGCTGACATTGTGCTTTTGTATGCCAACAGCTTTATCCTGTTCATGATTGTAGATTTTACATTGTATGTTGAGTGCAGGGTGCAGTACATAGTGCATGCACTTTTACCCCGATATGGCCTCTACACTTTGTTGCCCGACATTTTGCCTACGCTCTGCGCATTTGCACCGTGTGCCGCAACCGTTCGTGCCACGGTAGATAGAAAACCATGTCACGGGAGGCAGAAAGACAGTGCATTCGTCTGTTCATTCTACCTCCCATGACAAGAATTCTTACCGCACGCAACAGTTTTTACACGCTCCGCAACGGGTGTTGCCAAGGTGTGGTTGACTCGTGCTCTACAACCTTACATAACTTTTTGCGCACAGTGCAGGCAAGTGTAGACAAACGTGCAGACGAGTGTGGGCAAGTGTGTAGGAATTTTCCGATGTCACCTACGTTACATAACGCCCTTATTATCACACAGTTCAGCATAATTAGCACAGAGTGCAGGCACTATTGTTGTGTAAGAAAGAGTGCGGTTTGTGCGGGTTTATTTTACAGTAATGACAAGGTATTTGCTCACGCTCCAGAAGGCTTGCGGATTGGTTATGCGCAAGGTGTACTGTCCCTGGGCGTCCTTGTCGAGCGAATATGAACTGGCCGGGTGGCTGGTCATGAGCTTGGCACTCTTTGAATAGAGGCGTATGGTTCTGGTCACACGCAGGTCGATGCGCGTAAAGTAGTCCTTGTTAAAGTCGTTGCTCTTCAGCACGTCGCCACGTTGCAATATGCGCTGCTCACGCAACTCGCGCTTGGTGCCAAACACATAGTAGGCTGTGTTCAGTTCCTTGTCCTGTGCGGCCACAGTGCGCGCCTTTTCCTCATTCTTTTGCGTCAAGTCGCTCACATTGGTGTTTAACGCGTTAATTTGCTCGCCTTGTTCGGCTATTTTGATGTCCTTCTCAGCCAGCTGGGCACGGAGGTCTTCTATCTCCTTGCTCTTGTCTTCGAGCTGCTTGTTAAAGTTGGCCACCATCTCCTCGAGCTTGGCCTTGGTGCGCGAGTCGCTTTGGTTTGACGCACGCAACTGCTGTTGCAGATTGGCTATAAGCTCGCGGTTGAGTTTCAGTTTGTTCTGAATGAGCGTCATGTTGTCGATGATGCGCTGCTTGTTGCCTTTTTCACCCTGGCGGTTTTCAACATTTACTATGCCCTCAGCTTCGTTTATCTGGTCAAAACCGTCCTGTATCTGCGACAGCGTTTCGAACATGTCGCTCGACTCGTTCTGCGACTGGGCAAGTGCTTGGCGCAAAGAGTCTATGGTAGCCGCATTAGGGTCCTGAGCCTCTTGCTCTTTTTCTTTTTTGGTGTTGCACGATGTGACAAACGACAAGGTGCACACTGCTGCAAGCAGCATGATTAACTTCTTCATAACGGAAAGATATTAGCGAATATGAATAATTTGCAGACTTAGCACGTTTATTCTGCGTCGTGTTTAGTGTCTTTTTTCTTTTTCTTGGGGGCTTCATAGCCTTCAACCACAATAACGAACTCGCCACGTGGCTCGGTTTCGGTAAAGTGGGCCAGCACCTCGGCAAGTGTGCCGCGCACGCTCTCCTCGTGTATTTTTGATATTTCACGACAGGCCGAGCAGTGACGCTCTGGGCCAAACACCTCGACAAACTGGGTGAGGGTCTTTACTACGCGGTAGGGCGATTCGTAAAATATCATGGTGCGGGGCTCCTCCTGCAGGGCGGCCAAACGGGTGGCACGCCCTTTCTTTTGGGGTAAGAAGCCCTCGAAGGTAAAACGCTCGCAGGGCAGGCCCGATGCTACAAGAGCCGGCACAAAGGCGGTGGGACCAGGCAGGCACTGCACCGTTACGCCACGGGCTACGCAGGCCCGCACCAACATGAAGCCCGGGTCGGAGATGCCTGGCGTACCTGCATCGGAAATGAGTGCCATAACCTCGCCGGCTGCCATGCGTGCGGCAAAGGCATCGGCCGTTTGGTGCTCGTTGAACTTGTGGTGCGACACCAGCTGGTTCTTTATTTCAAAGTGCTTGAGCAGTATGCCCGAGGTGCGGGTGTCTTCGGCCAGAACCACGTCGGCCTCCTTCAAAATGCGCAAGGCTCGGAGGGTTATGTCTTCAAGATTTCCCACGGGTGTGGGTACTAAATAGAGTGTTCCCATGGTGCAAATATATAGCTATTTTGTTGTTGTGCAAACAAAAAGCGGGGCTTTTCCTCTTTTTTAAGGGAAAGACGGGCTGTGCCTCGGCACAAATTTCAAACAAGCTTGACTTTGTGCGCTCGGCTTGCACCTTTTTGAATAAAAGGGGCTGCGCCTCGGCACAAACTTCAAACAAGTTTGACTTTGTGCGCTCGACTTGCACCTTTTTGAATAAAAGGGGCTGCGCCTCGGCACAAAATTCAAACAAGTTTGACTTTGTGCGCTCGACTTGCACCTTTTTGAGATAAAATAGATATATTTGCCACAGAAAGCCCAAAGAGGGTTTTCAAACTCTATTAAATATGCGTCCCATGACACAGAACAATTCTGCCAATAACGGCACACCAGATAATGCAGCCTTCAAGGTGGGCGGACAGTCATCCATTACTTTCGACCGCTTTATTCGCGGACTAATCGGGCTGCTACTCATTGCCGGACTCGGCACTGCGCTATACTATTTGAGCGGGGTGCTGATACCTTTCTTTGTAGCATGGATGGTAGCTTATCTGCTCTACCCGGTGGTGCGTTTCTTGCAAAACAAATGCAGACTGCGCAACCGCTTGCTGGCCATTATCATCACCCTGCTGCTCACATGCGGGGCCATAGCCGGATTCATTTATATTGTGGTGCCACCCATGATTGAGGAAATCGGACACCTTAAAGATGTGGCTCTCTCGTACATAAAAGGGGGCATCAACAACAATACCATACCCGTGCCTGTGCAGCAATTTCTGCACCGCCACATCAACGAATACCAAATAGAGCACCTGCTGCAGCAAAAGGACGTGATGTCTGCCATCAAGACAACTCTGCCCAAACTGTGGAATGTGTTGTGGAGCACGGCCGGCATCATCATTAACATTGTGTGCTCACTCATAGCCTTGCTATACTTGCTGTTCATACTTACCGACTACGAGAAGTATGCCAACAGCTGGATAAAGTTTGTGCCACGTAACAAGCGCGCATTTGCCGCGCAACTGGTAAGCGACATCGAACACGGCATGGCGGGCTACTTTCGCGGACAAGCACTGGTGGCACTGAGCAACTGTGTGATGTTCTCTATCGGATTTTTGATTATCGGGTTTCCCATGCCCATAGGACTTGGCTGCCTG
>OIXW01000300.1_pt1 | contig 14647 bp, 12 predicted proteins | sample 1587951 | NCBI WGS metagenome assembly OIXW01 (sample SAMN03283239) | human gut metagenome | biome: human-associated habitat; material: feces | host: Homo sapiens | place: Peru | collected 2012
GTATGTGTTTCACTGTTTAGTTATCAAGGTTGTCTGTCTTGCGACAGCTTGTTTATTTTATCATGTTGTTTTTGATTTGTCAAGAACTTTTTTAAGTTTTTTTCAAATCTTTTTTTCAACCGATTTACTGTTTATTGACAGCTTGTTTACTTTATCATAGTTTCAAGTGTTTGTCAACATCTTTTTTTATTTATTTTTTGTTTTCCAAAAAATAAAAACGGAGAAGGAGGGATTTGAACCCTCGCGCCGCGTTAGCGACCTATACCCTTAGCAGGGGCACCTCTTCGGCCTCTTGAGTACTTCTCCAGACTCCGAACTAATAGTTCAATATTAAATTCGAATGCACTTTGGAATCTCCCGAAGCGCATTTGTAATTATATGTAAAAAAACCTGTTTTGTCAACAGGTTTTTTTACTTTTTTTCATATTTTTTATTTTTCACCCTAAAATCCGGTTTCAGGACTTGCAAATTTCATACTTCCATCAAGAAGTATACTGTGTTATTGTCGCTTCGATACGTTTTTTTACCTCTGCTGCAATCTCTGTTGTTTTCATATCTTTATACTCATCATAGTATATGGGTTCCAGAAAATGTACCTGCACTGTAAGTTTTTTGACAGATCCCGTATCAAACGCTTTATAAGAATCAATCAGTGCTACGGGTACGATCGGACATTTTGATTTCGTTGCAGCTTTAAAACTTCCACCTTTAAATTCCTGCGGATGGTTGCCGTCTTTGCTTCTGGTTCCCTCGGCAAAAATCAGATAGTTTCTTCCTGCCTTTACTTCTTTGATAACATTAATGATTACCTGCATAGATTGTTTGACATCATCACGGTCAATCATAAACGCTTTCATACATGCAAATACCTGCTTCAGAAATGGTACGTTTGTCAGCTCTTTTTTTGCCACTACCGAGAAAGGTACCGGACACACCTGTATGATTGCAAGTACATCAAATAATCCCTGATGATTGGGAAAGAAAATAAACCCATTTTCTTTTGGAATATTTTCCATACCATGACCGTCAATTACCAGATTACCGCCTTTCACTGCTCTGTTATCTACATATTTAAGAAGCTGATATCTCTGTTCTTCACTGTAACGTTCTGCATGCGATGCATACCAGCATAACTTAAACCATCCATATGGAACAAAAAAGAGATTTCTAAATACCATCAGTAATATTCTTTTCATTTTTTTGCCCTCGATATATTACGCTCCTGCTTTTTCCGAAATTTTGTCTTCATATCCCGGATTCTTCTTGATAAATGTTTCATATGCTTTGGTATACGTCTTGTAAGCATCTGTCTTCATAAATTGGACATATGCTGTAGCCGCCTGAGTTTTCATATCATCTGTGATCTGTGACGGTGCCATGATATAATAAGTTTTATCCTGTTTACCAACCATATAAGTTCCAACACATGGATATTCCTGATCATCCTCCAGGATCAGATTGTAGGTTATGTATACATAACTGTACTTGTCATTTTCAGAAAGGATCTCACAATCCTGAACAGATACTTTCTTAGGATTATGTGCCGCAAAATATTTGAGTGTTGCTGTAATCTCTGTCTGAAGATCTGCTTCTGTATTATCTGCCTGGTTATAGCACTCCTTCACTTTCTTTTCTTTCCCGTCAGTATAGGACTGAATCAATTCCTCTGTTACTTTTTCCGGTGATTTATGACTCACTCCCCCGCATCCTGCCACACAGAGTGTCAGTAATACCAACACTCCGGCTGCAAGATATCTGTACCATTTCTTCATGGTTATTCCTCTTCCCCTCTGTTCTCATCCTGTGTCTCCTGATCTGTCGGCTGATCAGATTCTTCTGTTTCTGCACTGTCCGTAATTTCCACTGCTGCCTGCTGTGCATTTGTATCTTTTTCTTCTTTATCTCTCACTTTAGCTACACTGGCTACAGTGACACCCTCTGTAAGATTGATCAGTTTTACACCCGATGTAATTCTTCCAAGAATAGAAATATCAGCGCAGGCGATTCTGATGATAATACCTTCCGTAGTGATCAGCATTACTTCATTATCTTCATTTACAGCTCTTGCTCCGATTACATCACCGGTTTTCTCGGTAATCTTATAACATTTTACACCTTTACCACCACGATTCTGACAGGTAAATTCACCCATAGAAGTACGTTTACCCATACCATTTGCAGAAACTATCAGCAGGCAATCTCCCTGAGAATTCAGCTGCATTGCTACCACTTCGTCTCCATCATCGATATTCATGCCGCGTACACCCATAGAAGTTCTGCCTGTACTCCTTACATCTGTTTCTTTAAAACGGATACACATACCATCTTTTGTAACAAGTATTATATCCTTCTTATCATCTGTAAGCTTAACCTCAATCAGCTCATCATCATCACGCAGTGTGATAGCTGCCAGTCCGTTTTTACGCACATTCGCATATTCTTTAATTGGTGTTTTCTTTACCAGGCCATTCTTCGTAGCCATCATCAGATAATGACCATCTTCAAATTTGCGGAGCGGGATTACTGCAGTGATGCATTCCCCCGGCATAAGCTGTAACAGATTAATAATCGCAGTTCCTCTTGCAGTACGTCCTGCCTCCGGAATCTCATATGCCTTCAGACGATATACCCTTCCTGTATTTGTAAAGAACATCAGATAATGATGGGTAGTTGTCATCAGAAGTTCTTCAATGTAGTCATCCTCAAGAGTCTGCATTCCCTTGATTCCTCTTCCACCTCTGTTCTGACTTCTGAAATTGTCTACTGTCATTCTCTTAATATATCCAAGTTTAGTCATTGTGATCACTGTATTTTCTCTCGGAATCAAATCCTCTGTAGAAATATCGTATACGTCATATCCGACAGAAGTTCTTCTGTCGTCTCCGTATTTCTCTGCAATTGCAAGGATTTCCTCACGGATTACGCGAAGAAGAAGATTTCTGTCAGCAAGGATTGCTTCGTATTTACGGATTTTTTCCATTAAATCAGCATATTCTGCTTCCAGCTTCTCTCTTTCCAGACCTGTCAGAGCACGCAGACGCATATCTACGATTGCCTGTGCCTGAACATCTGTCAGTTCAAAGCGTTCCATTAACTCCTGTTTTGCAATCTGCACATTCTGCGAAGCTCTGATAATACGGATCACCTCATCAATATTGTCCAGTGCTTTCAGCAGACCTTCTAAAATGTGAGCTCGCTCTCTTGCTTTATTCAGGTCATATTTCGTTCTTCTGGTCACTACATCTTCCTGATGAGCCAGATAATATTCCAGCATCTGTTTCAGGTTTAATACCTTCGGTTCCAGACTTCCGTTATTCGGAATAAGTGAAAGCATATTTACGCCAAAAGTATCCTGTAACTGAGTATGCTTATACAGTAAATTCAAAACTACATTTGCATTTGCATCCTTGCGCAGATCAATACAGATTCTCATTCCCTCACGACTGGAATGGTCATTCAGGTCTGTGATTCCGTCAATCTTTTTATCTCTTACAAGTTCTGCAATCTTTGAGATCAGACGCGCTTTATTTACCAGATACGGAAGCTCTGTGACAATAATTCTGGACTTTCCGTTTGGAAGAGTCTCAATATTTGTCACTGCACGTACACGAATCTTACCACGACCTGTTCTGTATGCTTCTTCAATCCCTCTTCTTCCAAGAATCGTCGCACCTGTAGGAAAATCAGGACCTTTTACAATATCCAGAATCTCTTCCATAGTCGTTTCGCGTTGTTCTTCAATGATATTGTCTATAATCTTGACAACAGCATCCACAACCTCTCTCAGATTATGAGGAGGGATATTGGTAGCCATACCTACTGCAATACCTGAAGTTCCGTTCACCAGAAGATTCGGATAACGGGACGGCAGTACAACCGGCTCTCTCTCTGTTTCATCAAAGTTTGGCTGGAAGTCAACAGTATCTTTGTTAATATCTGCCAGCATTTCCATGGAAATCTTACTCAGACGTGCCTCAGTGTATCGCATGGCCGCTGCCCCGTCACCATCTACGGAACCAAAGTTTCCATGTCCGTCTACCAGCGGATATCTGGTAGACCATTCCTGTGCCATATTTACAAGTGCTCCATAAATAGAACTGTCACCATGTGGATGATATTTACCCATTGTATCACCGACAATACGCGCACATTTACGATGCGGTTTGTCAGGACCATTATTCAGTTCTATCATGGAATACAATACACGTCGCTGAACCGGTTTCAGACCATCTCTTACATCAGGCAGTGCTCTGGAAGCGATAACGCTCATGGCATAGTCAATATAAGAGTCCTTCATGGTCTTTTCCAGATCCACCTCGTGGACTTTGTCAAAAATATTATCTTCCATTTATCTATTCTCCCTATTATCAGATATCCAGATTCTTTACAAATCTTGCATTCTCTTCAATAAATTCACGTCTCGGCTCTACCTTGTCACCCATCAGTGTAGTAAATGTAAGGTCAATCTCAGAAGTCGCAGCCTCATCCATGGTAACCTTGAGCAGGATTCGTTTCTCAGGATCCATTGTCGTCTCCCAAAGCTGGTCTGCATCCATCTCTCCAAGACCTTTATAACGCTGGATCTTGTTATTTCCGTCACGTCCGATTTCTGTCAGAATCTGATTCAGTTCATCATCGTCGTATGCATACCATACTTTCTTGTTCTTCTCCACCTTGTATAATGGCGGCTGTGCAAGATACACATATCCCTGTTTGATAAGCTCAGGCATAAAACGATACAGGAAAGTCAGCAGAAGGGTTGCGATGTGCGCACCATCGACATCGGCATCAGTCATAATAATAATCTTATGATAACGAAGTTTACTGATATCAAAATCTTCATGAATTCCTGTTCCGAAAGCTGTGATCATAGCTTTGATCTCTGCATTTGCATAAATCTTATCCAGACGTGCTTTCTCTACATTCAGGATCTTACCTCTCAGTGGAAGGATAGCCTGTGTTACACGATTTCTGGCTGTTTTTGCAGAGCCACCGGCGGAATCTCCCTCTACAATGTAGATTTCACAGTTCTCAGGATTCTTATCTGAACAGTCTGCAAGCTTTCCAGGAAGTGACATATTATCAAGTGCTGATTTTCTTCTGGTCAGATCACGAGCTTTACGTGCAGCTTCACGTGCTCTCTGTGCAAGAACTGATTTCTCTACTGTAGTTTTCGCTACTGTTGGATTCTGCTCAAGGAAAATCTCAAGCTGCTTGCTCACCACGCTGTCAACAGCCCCTCTTGCTTCACTGTTTCCAAGCTTCTGTTTTGTCTGACCTTCAAACTGGGGATTCTCAATCTTAACACTGACGATTGCAGTCAGACCTTCGCGGATATCATCGCCACTCAAATTGGGTTCACTGTCTTTAAGCAGCTTGTTCTTTCTGGCATAATCATTGAACGTCTTTGTCAGGGCATTTCTGAAACCTACAATATGAGTACCACCCTCAGGTGTATTAATATTATTTACAAATCCATAGCAGTTCTCTGTATAAGAGTCATTGTGCTGCATGGCAACCTCTACAGACACACCGTTCTGCTGTCCTTCGCAGTAAATGATTTCCGGGTAAAGCGCTTCCTTGCTTCTGTTCAGATAGCTTACAAATTCACGGATACCACCTTCATAATGGAAAATTTTCTCTCTTTCCATTCCTTCTCTGGTATCTTTAAGAGAAATCTTCAATCCCTTTGTCAGGAATGCCATCTCTCTCAAACGCTGTTTCAGAATGTCATAATCATATACTGTTTCCTCAAATATTTCTTTATCCGGAAGGAAGACAACTGTTGTTCCGGTCTTATCCGGTTGGCAGTCTCCCACAACCTTCAGAGGATACATAGTTTTACCGCGTTCATATCTCTGCTGATAAATCTTACCTTCATGATAGATCCTTACTTCAAGCCATGTGGAAAGTGCATTTACTACAGACGCACCTACTCCGTGAAGACCACCGGATACCTTGTACCCTCCGCCTCCAAATTTACCGCCGGCATGAAGAATGGTAAATACTACTTCTACAGCAGGAATCCCTGCTTTATGATTGATTCCTACCGGAATACCACGTCCGTTATCTACAACTGTGATAGAGTTGTCCGGATTAATAACTACCTGAATCTCTGTACAAAATCCTGCCAGTGCTTCATCAACCGCATTATCTACAATCTCATAAACCAGATGATGAAGACCTCTGCCGGATGTACTTCCGATATACATACCTGGTCTCTTTCGTACGGCTTCCAAACCTTCCAGAATCTGGATTTGATCCGCTCCGTATTCTGTATTTTCTCCGCCCATTTCTTTCCTCCTGTTATATATACTTATCACCAGAATATATCTGAAAACCCCTGCGTGAAAAAAATTATAGACAGGTTTTCAAATATATTCTGGTATCTGGACATAATAATACAAATTTATTATAGCACAAAAGCCCGTTCCTTGCCACAGCCTGAATAAAAAAGAATCCCCGAAAACGGGAATTCTTCTGTATGTTAATCTTATTCTTCGGTTTTATTGATGAGGTACTGATAGACATCTCTCTTCGTCATTCCTCTGTCATTTGCTACCATTTTCATAGCTTCTTTTCTTGAATGTCCCTGATTTTCATAGATTTCCATGTGTTCTTCTATGGTAATTTTTTCCCAGGATGCCTTCTGTTCCTCTTCCATCTCCTGTCTGCTTCTGCCTTCAATCACAAGCACACACTCTCCAAGCGGCTTCTCTGTCTGATAATAGAGGATCAGCTCCTCGATAGTCGTATGGAATGCAGTCTCATGTCTTTTCGTCAGTTCCCTGCAAAGAGTCATTCTGCGATTTCCGAGAGTTTCCTTCAATTCCTCCAGAGTTCTTACCAGTCTGTGAGGAGCCTCATAGAGAATGATAGTTCTTGTTTCATTCTTCAGTTCTTCCAGAATCAGTTTTCTTTCTTTTTTATCTGCCGGAAGAAATGCTTCAAAAGCGAATCTTCTGGTTGGAAGTCCGGACAGAGTCAGGGCAGTGATACAGGCAGCAGGTCCCGGAAGAGAAGTTACTTCAATCCCCGCTTCATAACACATTGCCGCAAGCTCCTCTCCCGGATCTGAGATTCCCGGAGTTCCCGCATCTGTGATCAGTGCAATATTCTGCCCTTCCTGCATTTTACTGATCAGAACATATGCCTTATCAATTTTGTTGTACTCATGATAACTGGTCATAGGTGTTTTTATATCAAAATGGTTCAGCAGTTTAATACTGTTTCTGGTATCCTCTGCTGCAATAAGATCCACTTCTTTCAATGTTCGAAGTACCCGGAGTGTAATATCCTCCAGATTTCCTATGGGTGTTGCACACAAATACAATTTACCACTCATAATTTGTTTCCTCTCATATTACTTTGCAAATAAAGTTCGGTTAAATCATATCATAAATCTTCAGTATATTTTCTGTATAGACTCCCGGCTCTTTATATACGATCAGAGGAGGTTCCACTGTAACTCTGGAATTTCCTCCCTTTAATGCCTCGATCAGAACCATGTTTGGTTCTCTGTCTATGTATGGATATACAAGCTGCATCCTTTTCGGTTCCAGACGATACTTTGTGAGAACATTCATAATCTCAGCCAGTCTGAACGGTCTGTGGACCATATAAAATCTTCCACGTTCTTTCAGAACCTTTGATGCCTGGCTCACCACATCCTCCAGATTACAGAGTACTTCATGTCTGGCAATTGCTTTTGGCATATCCGGATTACGAAGTCCATGCTGTCCGATCATATAAGGCGGATTACTTGTCACTACATCAAAAGAAGCTGCCCCAAAAATCTCAGCAGCCTCCTTAATATCACCCCGTACGATCTCAACATCGTCCTCCAGATGATTATATCTGACACTGCGTCCGGCCATATCTGCACACTCTTTCTGAATCTCAAGACCTGTAAAGTGTTTCCCATTTGTTTTGGTTTTAAGCAGGATCGGGATAATTCCCGTTCCTGTTCCCAGATCCAGAGCAGTCTCACCCTTTTTTACTTTTGCAAAGCCGGAAAGAAGAACTGCATCCATCCCAAAACAGAATTTATCCGGATCCTGTATCACATAATATCCGTTCTGAAGATCATCTATACGTTCATTATCTTTTACCAGCTGATCAGTCATTTAATTTGGAATCTCCTTTTTTATCTTCCAGATTTCCAAGTTCTTTTAATTCTTTCTCAGAGACTTTGACTTTCTTCTTTCTCGGTCTGAATTTCAGGTCATCTACCGGAAATTCCTGAATTTCTTTCTCGTCATTGATCTCTACAATTACCTTTACACGTTGACGAAGCACGTTTACACTGTGTACAGTTCCGGTAAGCCCATCCGGAGTCGTAACTGTATCTCCCAGTCCCGGAAGCTTCTTGTTCAGTTCTTCGTATGTTTCCTGCTCATTCTTCAGGCAGCACATCAGTCTTCCGCATACACCGGAAATCTTTGTCTGGTTAAGGGACAGGTTCTGCTCTTTAGCCATCTTGATGGATACCGGTGCAAACTCAGACAGATATGTGTGACAGCACAGACATCTTCCGCAGATACCGATTCCTCCCAGGATCTTCGTCTCATCGCGGACACCAATCTGGCGAAGTTCGATACGCGTTTTAAAAATTGCTGCCAGATCTTTTACCAATTGGCGAAAATCAATTCTGCCGTCAGCAGTGAAATAAAACAGCACTTTATTATTATCAAATGTATACTCTGCATCTATCAGTTTCATTTCCAGACCATGTTCACGAATCTTCTTCTGACAGATTTTAAATGCCTCTCTCTCTCTGACTCTGTTCTGTGCCTCTCTCTCGTCGTCCTCCTTTGTTGCCACACGAAGAACTTCTTTGAGAGGGTGAACAACATCTTCCTCACCTACTTCTCTTGGTGCAAGTACGACTTTCCCGTATTCAATTCCCCGGGCTGTCTCCACGATCACGTGATCGCCTGTTTTAATTTCATAATCTTTAGGACTGAAATAATAAATCTTGCCTACATTACGAAATCTCACGCCTACTACTTTTGTCATTCTATTTCTCCCTGATCGTCAGGAACAGCAATTCAAATGCCAGATCAAAATTAACATTTGCTTTCAGACGTACCTTTGTCTTCTGAATAGAATCCAGAATGTTCTCCAGATTCTCGTAGGAACGCTGCTTTGCCTGTTCTCTGATAAAATTAATTTCCTGTTTAAATACCAGATTGTCAATCTCCTGTGTTGCCTTAAACATCAGGACATCTCTGAACCAGAACTGGAAAATATCCAGATAATCGTTGATATTCTGTTTGTCCTCAGAAAGACTCTTAATCGCATCTGACAGTTCATAAACTTCCATGGTGTTTGCATATTTAAGAATCCTCAGTGCATTCTGAGTCATCTCTGCAAACTCCTGAGAAGTAGCTGCTTCTTTTGCCCTTCCAATACTGCCCTGTGCAAAGGATGCGTCAATCTCCGCCTGGTAATCCGGAACATGAAGATGCTCCATCAGATATTTCTTTACAAGACCGTCATCCACTACCTTCAGATCAAGACGAACACATCTTGACTGAATAGTCGGCAGCAGTCCCCCGATATTATTAGTCAGCAAAAGAATCACTGCATATTCCGGCGGCTCTTCAATTGTTTTAAGAAGAGCATTCTGTGCCTGTGGTGTCATAAGATCTGCATCTGCAATAATATAAATCTTGTAAGGACTGTAATATGGTCTGATATCTATATCATTGATCACCTGATCCCTGATCTCGTCAATTGTGATCGTTCCGGGTTTCTCATGACTGACCATAATAATGTCCGGATGATTCTTACCCATCGCCTTTTTGCAGGAGTCGCATTTCTGGCAGGGTTCTGTACCTCCGGCCTCACACTGAAGTGTTGACGCAAAAGTCCCTGCGAGGAGCTTTTTACCAGAACCTGGTTCGCCGGTAAAAATATAAGAATGCGATATTTTTCCTGATTCTATTGCATTTTTTAAATGTCCGATAATCTCTTCGTGTCCGATAATATTGTTAAATCCCATCATAAGAATCACCTCACCAGTCCGTTTTGTAAGATATTATACCATAAAAGAAGAACTATTGCACAGACTTTATATAATTTGCGATTTCTTTCACACAGTCATCAAGATTTATATTCTGAAAACGTTTCTCTATCCCTGCGTTCAGAATATTTTCCTCTGAAAAATCCGACTGATCTGCAATAAATCTTCTGCACATTTCCTCATATCTTGGATTTTCCTGTTCTCTCTCTCTATTAAGAGCACGACTCAGTCTTTCTCCATCTTCTACCTGGACATAAACAGGACAGACTGCATCTTCCCCATAGTATTTACGCATCTTTTTAAATGACTCCAGAGTACCGATTCCCAGATAATCGGAATCTGCAAGGTTCACCTGACCATCATCTGCAGTGAAATAAGTCCATATCCCATGAACCGTATGATATGCTCTCTCCTCGATAAGATTTCCGTTTTTTCTGAATTCTTCCAGTTTTCCGTCATCTACAAAATAGTAATTTTTTCCATCCTGCTCTCCCGCCCTGATCGGGCGGGTTGTATACAGAATAAGTGTTTTCAGATTCAGTTCTTTATGTGCGGCCAGAAGTGAATAGATCCTGTCTTTTCCGGATGCACTCTTTCCCATGATGTAAAAAATCTTTCCCATATCTGTTATGTTATTCCTTTGCCGGACTGTATTCTTCCTGTCCAATTTCATTTCGGGCAGCTACGCAGATCGTTTCAGCAGATGTATCACTGAGTCCCTGTACTTCCAGCCCCTGTTCCATGTATCTTCTCACATTTCTTACAAATTGTCCAGTTATCTGCTCTCCCGGCACAATAATCGGAATTCCGGGCGGATACAGATAAGCAAACTCAGCACTGACTTTACCAACACTTTCTTTCAGAGAATATCGCCTTTGCTGCGCATCCACTGCCTGAGAAATTGTCATAAACTGTGTCATTCTCGCATGAGAAGTATGATACTGCGATTCCTCCGACTCATCTGTTTGCTGTATCTCTGCATCAATCTCTTCAATTGCAGTACACAGTCTCTCAAATCCCTCTTCTGTATCTCCTACTGCTGCAATTCCAAGAACATATTTCTCAGCCGCCATTTCCATTTCAATGTGATATCTGTCACGAAGTATCTGATGGAGAAGGTGTCCGTTAACAGAAGTTCCGACTGTGGAGAACAACAGCTTGGATCTGTCAAAATCATAGATTCCACTGCCTTCGATCATAGAACCTTCGATCAGTTTTATTTTTTCACACTTTGAAAGACGCTGTCTGGCTTTCTCCAGATTGAAGGTAAATTCACGAAACATTTGCTGCCCGTCTTTTCTCAGTTTATCCATACATGCATCCATACTCGCCATCAGAATATACGACGGACTGCTGGTCTGGTAAATCCCCATAAATCTCTTTATCTTTTCCACATCTGCCATATCACTGCATATATGAAGCACCGCCGTCTGAGTCATAGATGGCAGCGTTTTATGGAAACTCTGTATTACGATGTCAGCTCCCAGATCAGCAGCAGACACCGGAAAATATTTAGAAAAATGAAGATGTGCACCATGTGCTTCATCCACAATAAGAGGAATCTTATGTCTGTGTACAACTTCTGCAATTGTCTTTATATCAGACACAACTCCGTCATACGTAGGCGAAGTAAGCAGAAAAGCCTGCACATCCGTATTTTCCTCCAGATATCTTTCCACACGTTCAGGTGAAATCCCTCCGTTTATCCCCAGTCTCTGATCTTCATGTGGATAAATATAGACCGGCTGAAGCTCACGTAAATACAATGCATGGTAAACAGCCTTGTGACAGTTTCTTGCGACAAGTATCTTCCCGCCTTTATTTACACTTGCACTGACTGCTGCCAGAAGAGCCGCCGTACTTCCATTTACACTGAAGAAACATTTCTTTGTCCCATAAATCTGAGCTGCATATTCCTGTGCTTCTTTCAGAATCCCTTCCGCATGATGAAGATTGTCAAATCCTGAAATCTCTGTAATATCTCTCTCAAAAAGAAAGTCATCTGCTGAAGATGCCCTGTTTCTCTTATGCCCCGGCATGTGAAACGGATAATAGTCAGACTGTCCATAGCTTTCTAATTTTTTATATAATCTTTCCATTTTTTTCCTTTTTTATACTAATTTCCAATACTCGTTCCAAATTCCCCACTGATTATTGCTTTTTCGTGCCTGGAGCATGGAACTTCCCTGATTCAGTTAAACTTTAAATCTGTATCCTACGCCCCAGATTGTTTCAATATACTGAGGTTTTGCAGTATTAAATTCAATTTTCTCCCGGATCTTCTTGATATGGACAGTGACTGTTGCAATATCTCCCACAGATTCCATATCCCAGATTTCCCGGAACAACTCTTCCTTGGTAAACACTCTGTTCGGATTCTCTGCAAGGAAGGTAAGCAGATCATATTCCTTGGAAGTAAATGTTTTCTCCTCTCCGTTTACCCATACGCGGCGTGCAGTCTTATCAATCTTGATCCCGCGGATCTCCACAATATCATTTTTGCGTACATTGGAACCGATCAGACGATTATATCTGTCCATATGTGCCTTGACTCTGGCTACCAGTTCACTTGGACTGAATGGTTTTGTCATGTAATCATCTGCCCCCAGTCCCAGACCTCTGATTTTATCTATGTCATCTTTCTTTGCAGATACCATGATGATAGGAGTATTTTTTTCCTGTCTTACCTGCCTGCAGATATCAAAGCCATCCACTTCCGGAAGCATCAGATCCAGAATAATCAGATCAAACTCCTCATTCAGCGCACGCGTCAGTCCGGTGTCTCCTCTGTTACAGATTTCAACTTCAAATCCGGAAAGCTCCAGATAATCCTTCTCCAGATCTGCAATTGCCTCTTCATCTTCTATAATTAAAATTCTGCTCATTTCATTGGTACCTCCTGATACTTTCTAAGTACAAAATACATGATTGTGCCGATTCCAAGCCTGCTGGTTGCCCAGACCTTTCCTCCATGATCCTCCAGGATCTTTTTTACAATGGAAAGACCGATTCCGCTTCCTCCCTTGGATGAATTTCTCGACACGTCTGTTCTGTAAAAACGATCAAAAATAGACGGCAGATCCTTTGCTGCAATTCCCTTTCCATTATCTTCAATTTCAACCTGAATAAAATCTCCCACATCCTTTATGCGAATCTGGATGATACCTTTGGGTTTATCCATATATTTGATAGCATTGCTGATAATGTTATGAATAACACGCCGAATCTGTTCTCCATCTGCGATCACCTGCACATTATCCTCAACATAATTGGCATATACCAGTTCAATTCCTCTCGTTTCCAGTTCCAGACCTACTTCTTCTGCACAATCACTGAAATAATCTTCTACATTCAGTTTACTGAAAGTATATGGAATTCTGTTGGTATCAATCTTTGAATAAAAAGTCAGCTCATTGATCAGATGATCCATCTCATTCGTCTTATTATAAATAGTCTTCACATAACGGTCTATTTTCTCCGGCGTATCCGCTACGCCGTCCATAATCCCCTCTACATATCCCTTTACCGCTGTGATCGGCGTCTTAAGATCATGAGAAATATTGCTGATAAGTTCTTTATTTTCTTTATCCATAAGAACTTTCTCTTCTGCTGATTCCTTCAGCCGCTTTCTCATCTCCTCAAAATCCCGGCAAAGTTCCGAAAACTCATCGTCACCATCTACTTCCAGAACAAAATCAAGATTTCCCTCTTTGATATTCTGAGTGGCTTTCTTTAATTTAACCAGCGGTGTGGCAATACTTCTGTAAATCCATAATCCAATAGATAAAGCTGTGAATACTAATATTACCGTCGCAGTAAACAGCAGATCTTTTGCAATAATCCTTACCTGTGTCTGGCTGTGGGTGGATTCCCCTACTGAAATATCATACACCACTTCCGAGGAATCCTTTGTCTGCTGTGCAAACTTTGTATGACCTAATCCGTACAAAGTTGCCGAAAATAAAAGCAGAGGAACCAGAATACTCATACCGAATCCAACTATAATCCTTGTTTTTAACTTCATCCCGATCATCCTTTATCTGTTGATTTATAAGGTTTCTATAATTTTGCCCTCTGCAAGCATTATATCATAAAGTCTGTTTTACATATCTAAATTTTCTATAAAAAGAACAGGAATCATCTGTCCTGTTCTTTCAGATAATTCCTGTTTTATCCCATTGCACTGCAATTTTTGTGATATTCTGTAATCATTCAGCATTCCACTGTCTGTGCAAGTACTGAACAGTTACGATTTTCTTATTTAAGCAAGGTATTTCTTAAGGTCATCAACTTTGTCCAGATGCTCCCATGGAAGGTCTACATCCGTACGTCCGAAATGTCCATAAGCAGCTGTCTGTCTGTAAATCGGTCTTCTCAGATCAAGCATCTTGATAATTCCCGCCGGGCGAAGGTCAAAGTTCTCACGAATGATCTCAACCAGCTTTGTATCAGAAAGTTTACCGGTTCCGAATGTTTCTACGTGGATAGATGTCGGATGAGCAACACCGATCGCATAGGAAAGCTGAATCTCACATTTATCTGCAAGACCTGCTGCAACAATATTTTTTGCAACATAACGTGCTGCATAAGCTGCAGAACGGTCTACCTTTGTACAGTCCT
>OIXW01000303.1_pt1 | contig 14550 bp, 8 predicted proteins | sample 1587951 | NCBI WGS metagenome assembly OIXW01 (sample SAMN03283239) | human gut metagenome | biome: human-associated habitat; material: feces | host: Homo sapiens | place: Peru | collected 2012
GGAATGTATATTGTTTATGACTACTTAGATGGGTCAATTACAATATACCAGGAAGTAAGACAGAAGAATCCACTATTGATTTTTCATCGGGTTTACATCAAGCGTTAGACGCCAGTGGTTTATTAACCGGTACTCTAAATGGTACGCATTTTTTTGAAATTGATTCAACATACAGTAAATCAGATATGGCTAAGGAAATAAGAAAGTACATTAAAGATAACAGTTTGTTAAACCATGGCACATGGGCCTATTATGGAGATGCAACGAAAAAATCTGAAAGATATTTATTTTGGACTTCATTTGATTTGAATAAAGATAAATCTCTTGCTAACAAAGAGATTCCTGTTATTATTAGTACAGCTGATGGAAAATACTACGTTTCATCATCAAAGGCTACTCAAAGAAATTACAACGGCGTAACTTATATAACTATTGTTGATAAAAAGGGTAATAGCAGTCAATACAAACCATACATAGAAAAAGGGACAAAATATGACTCACTTGAAGATGCTTATAAAGCTTATGCTAATGTTGTAAAAAATAAGTATCCTGATTACAAAGGTACTTTACCACAATAGTAATAACAAAGTAATAAAAGAGCTCAATTGAGCTCTTTTACTATTATTTTAAATCTTCACCATTTGTTTCGATAACTTTTTTATACCAATAGAAAGATTCTTTTCTTCTTCTTGCAAAATCTCCTGTACCATCATCATATCTTTCTACAAAGATAAATCCGTAGCGTTTTGCCATTTCTCCAGTTGAAGCAGAAACTAAATCAATACATCCCCAAGGTGTATATCCTTTTAAATCAACACCATCTAAAACAGCTTCATGCATTTGTTCAATATGGCTTCTTAAATAATCAATACGATAGCTATCTCTTACTTTACCATCTTCATCAATTGTATCATAAGCCCCTAACCCATTTTCTACAACAAAGATAGGTAATTGATAACGATCATAAATTTCATTTAGTGAATATCTTAAACCTACTGGATCAATTTGCCATCCCCAATCAGATGCTTTTAAGTATGGATTAGGAACTCCACCTAAGATATTTCCTTTTCCACCTTCTTTTGTTTTATCAGCAGTTTGACAGTTTGACATATAATAAGAACATGTATAGAAATCTACTGGACCAGTTGCAAGAATTTCTTCATCTCCTTCTTCCATTTTAATTTCAATATTATTTTCTTTAAAATATCTCTTTATGTAGTTTGGATATTTACCACGACATTGAACATCACTGCAGAACCAGTTCATTAGATGATTCTTTTGTTGATTTTCAATTTGATCGTCTGGATTGCATGTAAGACCATAACTTGTAGCCATGATTTGCATACATCCTACTTGATAGTTTGGATCAATTTCATGTGCCATTTTTACCGCTAAAGCACTTGCTATAAATTGATGATGTAATCCTTGGAAACGGTTTTGAGGAACATCTACTTGATCCATAAATTCCATTTCTTTAATCTCATTTAAAATACCTTGCCCTAAAAATGCTCCCATTGCTGTTGTTGCACTATTGATTTCATTAAATGTTAGCCAATATTTTACTTTCCCCTTATAGCGAGTAAAAATAGCTCTACAGAAATTTAAGTAACAATCAATCATACGACGATCTACCCATGAATTCCATTTTTTCGTTAAGTTAAATGGTACTTCATAGTGAGAAATTGTAATGAGTGGTTCAATACCATATTTTAAACATTCATCAATTAATTCTTCATAGAATTTTAAACCTGCTTCATTAGGTTTATCTTCATCACCATTTGGGAAAATACGTGTCCATGCAATAGAAAAACGATACATTTTAAATCCCATTTCCGCAAATAACGCAATATCTTCTTTAAAATGATGATAATGGTCAATCGCATCATGACTTGGATAGAATGTCCCTTCTTCTAATACTGGTGTAATTCTTTTACTTTTTGTAGCAGTTCCTCCTGTACAAATATCTGGACAAGAAATACCTTTACCACCTTCTTGCCAGCCTCCTTCTAATTGGTTTGCAGCTGTTGCTCCACCCCAATAAAATCCTTTTGGAAAACTCATTTTTCTTCCTCCTTGTTTTGATATACAAAATTTCAAAATTATTATAGTTTACCCTTTGAAAAAACGCTTATTTTTTTCAGTATTGTAAAATTACTTGACAAATACAAAAGGTGAACCTTAGTCCACCTCACTTGTTTTCTTTACAACGACCGAATGCTTTGATTTCTTTCCTTCATACATCAATTTATCAGCTTTCTTAATTGCATCATTGACTTTTGAATTTCCATAAATGCCCCCAACAGTAATTGATAATGATAAATCCTCATAATCATCTACTTTTGTTTGTTTTACACATTCACTAATTTGATACAAGCGACTTTTAAAAGCATCGTAATAAATATCTTGGAAAATAAGTACAAATTCATCCCCACCATAACGGATAAAGATATCATCAGATCGAATGCATGATTGAATGGCTTTAGAAACAGCTTTGATTGCTTGATCTCCAGCGTTATGACCATATTGATCATTAATTACCTTAAAATTATCAGCATCAATCATTGCTACTGCTGATACATCATTGATGTATTGAACGTATTCTTCATAATAACGTCGACTATAAGCATTAGTCAAAACGTCTGTATAGTATTCTTTATTATAAGTTACAATATCTTCTAAGAATCGTGTTTTTCCATGAGCTCCTAAAATAATATCTTCTTTTGTTTTATAAACAAGTTCTAAGACCCAAGGATGCTCATCCACTTCTACATACTGCGCAATAATGGCATAAGTGTCATGATCAACAAATTCTAATTTAAAAGCTTGTCCTTTTTTGATATACGCTTGCTTAGTAATACAATTGACACAAACATCTTTTCTCTTCCAGTAATCATAACAGTTGCCTTCAATAATTTCTATTTGATCATTCTCTGCTTTTGCGGATTGATGTTTTTGAAAATCTATCAAACGAACAACCGTAAAAATATCTTTTAAACGCTCAATAAAATCTTTTATTTCGGTATATGTATATTTTAAAGAACTACTTTCTTGAATATTATGTACAATTTGAATATTGTTGTCTTTAACAATTTTTCCAACAACACCTTTATAAACACTTCCATTCCATCGCGTACTTGCTTGTAAATGATACCATTGTTTTTGTTTTCCAGTTTGTGCATAAATCTTTAAATCAATCTCTGGATTTAAATGTGTTGTTTCTTTAATTTTATCTTTAAGTAATTTCATTGTTGATTTATTAAAGAAAGAAAATTCATGATTTATTGGATGATAAATTATTTCATCAATTCCTAGATCTTTAGCTGCTTGTGAAGAAATATAAACAGCGTCTTTAAATGCATCGTATTCAAATGTCATTTCCTCAAAAGTTTTTATATTTTGAGATTCATTATTCTTTTCTTTAGGCATTTCACTTCTAAATTGTTTAATAACTAGCTCGTCTGTCATCTTTGAAACAACTGCTTGATCTGCATAATTTTCATCTTCAAATAAAGAAGCTTTCATTTCTTCACTAATATCACAAAGACATTTCAATAACAGGGGATTAAAAACCCCACATTGACCATCAATAATCATCTTCATAGCTTGTCCATGACTATATGCTTTTTTATAGCAACGTTCGCTCGTAAGAGCATCATAAACATCCGCAATTGAAACAACTTGTGCTGAAATAGGAATTTGATCACCAACTAATCCATCAGGATAGCCATGTCCATCATATCTTTCATGATGCCAACGACATATTTGATAAGCGTACTTCAATAAATCATTATTATTGTAGTTAGGAACTGTTTTCAACATTTCTGCGCCAATCAAAGAATGTTGTTTCACGATTTCAAATTCATCTTTTGTAAGTCGCCCCGGTTTATTTAAAATCTTTTCATCAATCGAAATTTTTCCAATATCATGTAAAGATGAAGCTGTACTAATAAGTAAGATATCTGCATCACTTAACTTATATTCGTGCGATTTTTTACCCATTTGTAATAAAAGCATTTTTGTAATTGTTTGAATATGTTGTATATGTAAACCACTTTCGCCATTTCTAAATTCAACGATATGTCCTAAGACATTGATTAACGTCGTATTATTGTTTACTCTTTTTTGAATTTGTTGTTCTACTAAATGAACCAGTTTCTTTTGTTTTTCATAAAGCATTAAAGTGTTTTTAATTCTTCGATTAATAATATAACTTTCAAAAGGTCTTCTGATATAATCAGTTGCTCCAAGTTCATAAGCCTTTTCCATAGAAGTCGTATCTCCTTCTGAAGAAATAATAATAACAGGAAGATATTCTAAATAACGTTGTTCCTTCATCTTTTCAAGAACTTGATAACCATCCATATTAGGCATTACAATGTCTAACAAGACTAAATCAATCGATTTATCTTCTTTTATCATTTCTAAAGCTTTTTTTCCATCTTCTGCTTCTAAAATTTGATATTGATTCCTCAATAATTCGCATAAAATTATGCGATTAATCTGGGCATCATCAACAATCAATATTTTTGCTTTTCTTTTTGGCATACACATACTCCTTCCATGGCTTATTTTTATCACTTTTTCACATTTTTATTTAGATACATATAATGATCTGCTTTTTCAATAAATTTTGGAATATAATTTAATGAATCATCATATTTAGCATAACCAATACTCACACTAAAATCTGGTAAACCTTCATAAGATTGTTGAAATAATCTTTGTAAATCATTAAATACAGGAGTTATATCCTCATTTTTATCTCTTTCACATACCATGATAAACTCATCTCCACCATAACGTGAAATAAAACAATTATGTAAATGTGCGATTTGTTTTAAAATATCAGCTGTCTTTAAAATGATTTGATCTCCAACAACGTGCCCAAGTTCATCATTTATCTTTTTAAATTGATCAATATCTAATAAAAATAAATAAAGATCCTTTTTTTGATGATTTTCTTTCATTTTCATTGTTAAATAAATATCCAATTGTTCTCGATTATTGATTTTGGTAAGTGGATCTAATGAAATAAGGTTTTGTTGAAAATAATTATAAACAATAAAAATTGAATATGTGAGTCCTAGATTAAAAATAAGTAAATGATCCACTGTCATTTGAATTAACGCCGTAATAAAAGGAAGAAAAGAAAAACGAGCAATTACTTTATATTCCTTTTGATATAAGTAATTCTTTTCTTTTTTAGATAAATATCCTGCTTTTATTGAAAGATAAAGGATATAAGCAAATAAAATAAAAAAATAGAATGGGAGCAATTTGCCACGATGATAATTTCCTGCTTGATCAATAACAAATAATCCATGGGTCCAATAAGAAAGCAAAGAAGATCCTATAAAAAAGATGAGCGGAATAAAAGTAAGCACTAATATTTTTTTATCCTTCAAAACAGCTGAGTGAAGTGTTTTTTGGGCATAAACATACCAAGAACAAACAAGCATTGCTAGTGAACAAAAATAGAAGCTATTAAATATTCCACTTTGAATCTTACTAAAAGTAAGAAAACGTTTTACATTCATGATCCAAATTGCATCCATAAACAAATAAACACAAGCCCAAGCAATGGTATGATAAAAATAGTTCCAATGATCATTTTGTTCACGATTGATATACATTTGATATAAAATTCGAATCAATAACAATAAACAAAAAACATCCATTTCTAAACTCATTATTTCGCTACTCATAATACACCTTCATTCATATCAACATAGCCTTATTATACACTATTTACTAACGCAAAAAAACACCATTAAATGATGTTTATTCGCCAAATGTAATTCCCATTTTTTTAGCACTCAAAACAACTTCACACTCAGGATCAACAAATTTTAATTTACCTGCTGTTTCACTTAAAGGAATTGCTTTGATTTCATTTTTATCAAAAACAACAAGTTTTCCAAAATCTTTGTTTAAAAGAAGATTTGCCCCGTATACTCCAAAGCGTGTTGCCATAAAACGATCATAACTACAAGGATTGCCACCTCTTTGAATATGTCCAGCTAACGCCACACGAATTTCATTAGGAATCAACTCTTGTAATTGTTCAGCGACTTCATAAGCAACCGAACGTCCTTGACGACTTGCAACTTTTGCTTTGTATTTTTTCTTTGATAAAAGACTATCTTCTTCACTAATAGCTCCTTCTGCACAAGCAATGATTGTATATTCTTTTCCTGTTTTTTGATTTTCTTTGATTTTTTTCGCAACCACTTTAATATCATAAGGCATTTCTGGAAGTAAAATCGCATCCACTCCTGCTGCAATACCTGCCTGTAAACAAATATGTCCTACTTTATGTCCCATGATTTCTACAACAAAAACTCGACTATGACTTTTAGCGGTTGTTTCAATTTCATTTAAATAGTTTGCCGCAATATCTACCGCACTTTGAAAACCAAAAGTATAATCTGTACCCCATGTATCATTATCGATTGTTTTAGGGAGTCCTATCACATTTAAACCTTCTTGCGCTAACATGTTCGCCGATTTTAAAGAACCATTTCCCCCTAAAATCACAAGACAATCAAGTTTCAATTTCTTATATGTTTTTTTCATGGCTTCAACTTTGTCAAAACCATCTTCAATAACACGCATTTTTTTAAAAGGACAACGTGAAGAACCTAAAATCGTTCCACCAACATTTAAAATATCTTCAAAATCACTTAAAGACATCTTTTTATATTTTTCATACATCAACCCTTGATAACCTTTTAAAAAACCAATAATTTCAATATCTTTTCTTTGTTGGTAAAGTGCTTTTACTAAACCACGCATTGTCGCATTAAGTGCTTGACAATCACCACCACTTGTAAGAATTCCAACTCTCATAAAGCTCCTCCTATTTCACATCATTTTTAAAAAAGTATTCTTGACTATTCATTTCTCTATTTTTATTTTTTATACGTTTGTATTTACCATTATTTTCTAACGAACATGCTTTTACATTATCACGAAGCATACAATCAAACATTGTTAGTAACTTATGTTTTAATTTTTCATCTAATACAGGTGCTGCCACTTCAACACGTCTTTCAAGATTTCGTGTCATTAAATCAGCTGAAGAAATATAAACAGTTGGATCATTTTTACCAAAAATATAAATTCTAGAATGTTCCAAATATCTTCCAACAATTGATAGAACTCGGATATGATCCGTTGCTCCTTCAACACCAGGAATAATACAACAAATTCCCCTTACAACCATATCAATTTGAACCCCTGCTTGACTTGCTTCAATAAGCTTATCAATCATCTTTTTACTTGTTACTGAATTACATTTAAAGCCAATATAAGCTTCTTTCCCTTGTTTAGCAAGTTCTATTTGTTCATCGATATACTTAAAGATATGACTGAGCATACAATGTGGTGCCACCATAAGTAAATCAGTATGATTTTCTGTTTCACCTAAACACAAATGATTAAAGACACCATTAATTTCTTCTCCTATTTCATATTTAGAAGTCATTAATGATAAATCTGTATAAAGTCTTGATGTTTTTTCATTATAATTTCCCGTACCAATTTGACTAATATATTGAATTTCTTTTTCATTTTTATACGTAATCAAACATAATTTAGAGTGCACTTTTAAACCATCTAAACCATAAATCACACGACATCCTGCCTCTTCTAAACGTTTCGACCAATCAATATTATTTTCTTCATCAAAACGCGCTCTTAATTCAACTAAAACAACGACTTCTTTACCATTTTCTGCGGCTTTAATTAAAGATTTTACGATTTTAGAATTCTTTGCTACACGATAAAGTGTCATTTTAATACTTACCACATTTTTATCATTACTTGCTTCATCTAAAAGTCTTAAAAATGGTGACATAGATTCAAATGGATAAGAAAGTAACAAATCTCTTTTTAAAATTTGTTTAATCATTGGTACTCTATTTTCAACCAAAACATTATTTCTTGCTTCTAAACGTTTATAGAACATATTTGGACAAATATATTTTAAACGATCTCTTAATTCCCCGACAAAGCCAAAATCAAGTGGTGAATTATTGATAAAGACTTGATTTTTCTTTAAATTCAAGAAATTCATCAACATCAACACTTCAAGTTCATCCAATCCTGGTGTCATTTCTAAACGCATTGGTGAAAGCTTTCTTCTTTGTTTAATTAAGTTTTCCATCATTTCTCGATAATCTTCATGTCCTTCTAATGAATGATCATCTTCATCAATATCCGCACTTCTTGTTACACGAATAAGTGCTTTTTCTTTTACGGTATATTTTGAAAAAATACGTGATGCAAAATGCAAAATAATGTCTTCCACTAAAATGAATTTTTGTGGTTGACTTGGAAGCGCAATTAATCTTTCATCCATCGCATTCGCACAAGAGATAATTCCCATTTTTCTTTTTCCTTTTTTTGATTCAAGACGCACAATAACATACATTTCTCGATTGTTGATAAAAGGAAATGGTTGTCTTTTAGAAATAACTTGTGGTGAAATAAGTGGTAGTAATTCTCTTTCAAAATAGTCTGCAAAATAACGACGATCTTCTTTATTTTCAATATCTTTATATTTAATTACAGACCAGCCTGATTGTCCAAGTTCCAACATCACATTTTCATAAATACGATCTTTCTTTTTATTAAGATAATGAACTCTTTTTAAACAGGCTTTTAATTGTTCCAAACCTGTCATTCCTGTTTTATTGTCTTTGGAATCTGGATAAAATAACATTTGATCATAAAGTGATCCTATACGTACCATAAAAAACTCATCTAAATTTGTTTGATAAATCGAAATAAAGCTTAACTTTTCCGCAAGTGGTACTTGTGGGTCTTTGGCTTGTAATAAAACACGATCGTTAAATTTAAGCCATGACAATTCTCTATTTTCTCGGCATACGTTCATTTCTATTCCCCCAATGTATAATTATATTATACTCTCTTTCTTAATTTATATAAAAGCATTTTATACTTTCGACAATCTTCTATCTATCAATTTTATGTAAAGAAAAAGAAGAATTACTTCTTCTTAATTTGTTGATTATAAAATTCATCTTCTGGTGCTGGTTTTCCAAAAAGATAACCTTGAATATAATCTGGATTTAATTTTTTAATTTCTTGAAGTTCTTCTTCTGTTTCAATTCCTTCAATGCACACTTTTAAATTTAAAGTATGTGCCATTTCAATAATATAAATTAAAATACTTCTTTCATAACTTGAAGAAAGCGCCTTTTGGGTTAAAACACGATCTATTTTAATATAATGAGGTGTTAAATTACCTAAACGATACGCATTTGAATAACCTGTTCCATAATCATCTAAAATAAGAGTAATTCCTTCTTTTTTCAAAGAAGACCAAAGCTTTTTATAATGATAGGTATTTTCTAAATAACCTGATTCAGTTACTTCAATACCAAGTAGTGAAGGCGCTAAATCAAAATCTTTTAAGGCTTGTTTGATTTCATCAAGAATACTACTTTTAATGATTTGTACATAAGATAAATTCACATTAATTTTAAAATGTGGAATATCTTTTTGCCATCTTTTACAACATTCTACAGCTTTTCTTAAAACCCAGCGCCCTGCCGGAATAATAAGACCTGACTCTTCTAAAATAGGAATAAATTCTGCTGGTGAAATAAGTTCAATTTGGTCTCCACGTTTCATCTTAAAGCGCATTAAAGCTTCTGCACCAATAAGTTTTCCTGTATGTATATTCACAATTGGTTGATAATATGTTTCAAATCCAACAAAATCATGATCTATGGAATTTTGAAGTTCCACACGAATTTCTCTTCTTCTAATAAATTGATCGTATTTTACTTTTGTAAAAATATAAGAACTATTTTTCCCTTTTTTCTTTGCCTCATTAAACGCAAATTCTGTATATTTAACAAGAGTATCATAATCATGATTTTCACCATTAACTTCAACAATCCCTGCTGAAATCGTAAATACTGCAAAATAAGCATTTGCTTCTAAAAGCTTTTCCACAGATTTTTTTAATTCATTATAAATTTCTAACGCATCTTTTTTATTTTGATATGAAAGAGACATTAAAATAAAACGTCCATTTCCAAGATCATAGAGTTTTTGTTCGTCTTTTAAAGTTTCCTGCATGCATTTAGAGAACTGTTTTAAGATTTCTTCACCGCGTTTTAAGCCAAAACGCCCAGTGATTTCTTCAAAATCATCAATTCCTATTTGCATTAAAAATCCTGACATTTCTTTATTTTTAGAAAGATAATCTTCTAAGCCTGATTCTTTTAAAAGACCACTTACATTATCTGCTTTTTGTTTTTTACCAATTTCATTAACACAACCAATAAGATATAAAGGTTTATTAAATTCATCTAAAATGACATCTCCACGACAATTGATCCAAACTGGATTATGATCTTTATCAAGCCAGCGATAATGTAAACTATGTTCTGTAATTTCTCCTGATTTAATTTTATGAAACTCATTAAAGAGTAAAGAAAGGTCTTCTTTATAAACAAAATGATTATGTTCGTTTGCAGCATCATTAAAATGATAATTTGGTAAACAAAAGCGATCTATCGCATGTTTTGAAATCGTGTAATAATCATTTTGGAGATCAAAAAGATATAAATAATCATCCATACTTCGATTAAATAATTGAATAGCTTCTTCCAATTGTTCTCTTGAAAGTGTTATCTTACTTCTTTTCATAATATTTCCTCCTTATCCTTTTTTACCTCTTTGTAAATGTTTTTCCTTTTTTCTTTCATACATTAAGGTATCTGCCACACTAATTGTATGATTTAAATCAAAAGGACTATTATAATCAAAGACACTTATTCCATAAGATAAACTGACATAATAAGGTAAATGATATTTTTCATTATAGTATTGCGTTCTTTCTTGAATGAGTGAATCAAGTTGAACAATAAAATCTTCATTTTTACAAGTAAAAGCAATTCCAAATTCATCGCCACCTAATCGTCCAATGATTGCATGACTTTGAAAAATATCTTTTAGTATTTCACATATGATTCGTATTGCTTTATCTCCTTGATCGTGTCCAAAGGTATCATTGATATATTTTAAATTATCTAAATCTCCAATAAAGAAATAAAGATTTTTAGAAACTTCTTTGTATTTTTTATAAAGAACTTTAATATTTTGAATAAGCCCTCGACGATTATAAATATGGGTTAATTCATCGGTATTAGAAATACTATTTAATTCTTTAACAATTGCATTAACATTTAAAGAAATACCGATTTGATTAGAAAGATATTCCAATGTTTCTAAATCAAAATATGTACAATCTGTTACTAAAAAACCATAAAGATTTTCATTTGAATAAATACTTTTCAGTATTTTATAAGTATGTTTAGAAAGATTTAAAACATCTTTTAGTAATACATGAGAATTTTGAATAGGTTGTCTTTGTCCTTCTTCTATATTAATAATCAATTCCATTGTTTCTGGCATGGCAAATGGTCTAAATTCATAAGTCACAACAGGTGTTTTAAAAAGATAAAGTTGTGCATTATGAATACCTAAAGAAGGTATATTATCTGCAATAGCATAAATATCGTCATTTAAAGATTCAAATAACATTCCTTTATTGACTTGTCCAATTGAATTCATTCTTCTTGTATAACGTTTTTCTTTTAATAAAAGAAGATAGTTATAACTACTAGTCATTTGTAAATAAATGTATTGTTTAAAAGATTGGAGTTTTATTTTATCTTCCATATCTGGATAGTTTTCAGTATTAATTAAAAAAGATAAACATAAAAAGAGTCTTTCTAAGTCTAAATAACGAATATCATCTTCATTAAAAATCAAATTAACATAATCCCCTATTTGTTGGTAAACCCGATGATTTGTACAATCTTTTACGGAAAGATCCAACAAATATGTAAAGAAATGGCATACTGTATCTTGGTAATTAGAACTATAGACGAGTTTATTATCAAAAACATATTGTGTCATCCCTTGTGCAATATATTCGCTACTTTCATTTTCTTCTTTACAAAAACGGATAAATTCACCAATTTCAATTTCTTCGTGGTTTTCATAGTCCACTGATAAACGAGGAATGAAATGAGCATCTATATATTGATTTCGCGTAAAACCATTTTTATAAAGATCATAGCCTTGTTTGATTCCTAAATAAGCAATAAAAGAAGAATCTGCATGACATGAAGAAAGTGGTGGTACCACATGAGTCGATTCTGGTTTATCATCAAAACCTGCCACCATGATATCTTTACCTACACGTTTTCCAAGTTTTTCTAATTCGCGATATAAATAATAAGCGATATCATCGGTCACGCACATAATCCCATCTAATTCAGGATTTTCTTGAAGCCATTTATTCATTAAATTTCCTGAATCAATATTATACCCTGGTGTTGATAAAACATATTTTTCTTCAAAAATCCTATCATGGCTTGACAAAGCTTCTTGATAGCTTGCAAGTCTTTGTTTGGCAGTAACCCCACTATCATAACCAGTAATAATTCCAATATGTTGGCAATGATTTTTTTCAATCATATAACTTACAGCATCATAAACACCTTTTTTATTATCATAAACAACAAATGGATAGTCTTCTATTTGTGAATTTAAAGTAACAATAGGTAGGTGGAAATATTTTGGAAATGCTTCTCTTATTTTTTGATTGGTACGACAAATACTTGAAGCGGGAACAACTAAAAAATCCAAATCCAAATAATCCGCAAAAGCATAGATATTTGCTTTTTGATAATCTGAAGATTGTAAAAACTCCACATTTGGATCGATGGAACCCCCAAAGAAGATAGCAAGCTCTATTCCTAGCTCTTTGCACGCTTCATTGGCTCCTCGACATATTTCCATATCATAATCAGATGCACTTGTAATCATAAGTCCTGCTTTAATTGAGTGTGTCATTTTTTCACCCCTTTCATCAATTATAGCACAAATAGAGCACAAACCTAAAAAAAATAAAAAAAAAAGACCAAATGGTCTTCAGATAAATTCTACAAGTCTTGTACAAAATTTAGAATGTTGTTGTCAAAAAAATATTTAAGGAAGAAAAACCTGTTCATGACTTGTCTACGTTTCCTATTATATTTTTTATTAAATAAAAATCAATTTATTCTTATCAAAAGCAAAAATAAAAGCGATTACATTGTTCAAAAATAGAAAAAAACCGCTTTTAATGCGGTTTTTTAGGCTTTTTAAAAAATAAGTATGGTATTTATCTTTTAGATTTATCAATCATTTTCTTAATATCTTTAAGTTTCTTTTTATAATCATCAAATGAAGTTAAACGATAAGACCAGTTATAAGAACCTACTGTTCCTGGAAGATTAACACGTGCTTCTTTTCCATAACCAAGTAAATCTTGAACTGGGATCATCGCAATCAAAGCATCACAATCAAAGGCATAACTTAAAATATCATGTACAACATCTTCGCCTGTATATCCTAAAGAAATCATCACATTTTTTATAAATTCTTTATCTTCTAATTCATCATACCATTGTTTTAAAGGTGCATTGTCATGGGTTCCGGTATAAACAACACATTGTTTAGGAATTTTATATTTTACTTTTCTTTCATCTTCACCAAATGAAAATTGCATGACTTTCATGCCAAGTAAATGATAATGATCTCGAAGTTCATGTACTTGTGGTCTTAATTCTCCTAAATCTTCAACAATCATATTTAACTTAGGAAGTTGTTTATAAACAGAATCCAAGAAATGATAACTTGGTCCTTCTATCCATTTTCCTTCTCTGGCCGTTTTACTTCCATAAGGAACAGACCAATACGTATCAAAAGCTCTAAAATGATCGACACGTAAAATATCAAAGATTTCATTATTCCATTTTAATCTTTTAATCCAAAAATTATATCTTGTTTTCTTTAAATAATCCCAATTATAAAGAGGATGTCCCCATAATTGTCCATCTGCCGAAAAATAATCAGGAGAGGCTCCTGAAACATAAAGAGGATAATTATCTTTTCCTAATTGGAAACATTTACGATATTCATAAACATCCGCTGAATCATTTCCTACATAAAGAGGAAGATCTCCCATAATAGAAACACCTTTTTCATGAGCATGTATTTTTAATAAATTAAATTGTTTAACAAAAATATATTGTAAGAATTGAATATAGGCAATTTCATCTTCCAATCCTGCATTACTTCCACTTACTTTTTTGTCTTCTTCATTCCAATCAGCCCAAGGTAATTCCTCATTTGCTTTGTTTAAAGCCATAAAACGGGCATATTTTTTTAACCAAAAGGTTCCTTTGACAAAAGTACGATATTCTTTTTTGAGTTCTTTGTCCTTTAGAAAAGCAAGATATGCTTTTCTTAAATATTTATCTTTAAAAAGACGTACACGTTTATAATCAACTTTAGGATAATCTTCTAAATAAGAAGGAACTTCTTCTAATAAATGCCATTCTTGTAATAAATCTAAAGAAATATAGATTTCATCTCCTGCAAAAGAAGAATAAGGGGTATAGGGTGAATTACCATAAGCTAAAGGATTAAGTGGTAAGATCTGCCAGATCTTTACAT
>OIXW01000305.1_pt1 | contig 14448 bp, 14 predicted proteins | sample 1587951 | NCBI WGS metagenome assembly OIXW01 (sample SAMN03283239) | human gut metagenome | biome: human-associated habitat; material: feces | host: Homo sapiens | place: Peru | collected 2012
TCAGCACATATATACTCATTAGTATTTTTTTTGTAACTTTGCACCCGGAGAAAAAGGGGATAGCACGCGTTGTGCCTGTAACACCGACATAACGCACAAAATCTTCTACTTAACTACACACGATTACACATTACACACATACAATTTTGACTGACTGATGAAACGCATAATACTGTTCATGCAGGCGGCGCTGCTGCTCTGCACCCTCAACTCGTGCATACAGGACGAACCACTTAACGCCGAGTGCGACATAACGGGGGTGGACCAGACATGGTACAAGCAATATGCTGCCGCTACGGACGATAACCCCGAAGGCAAGGACTATTGGGTGGGCGATGCCAAGATAAACGAAGACTTGCACCGCGTGAGCTTCACCGTAAAGCTGGGCACCGACCGTTCGAGCTTTGCCCCCAAGTTCAACCTTACGCCTGGTGCGTGGCTCACAGCCAAAGTAGACGGTGCCGACGTGGACGCCAACGGCATGACGCGCGACTTTACGCTGCCGCAGGTGTATACCAGCCACTCCGAGGACGGCAAGTGGACAAAGGACTACACCGTGTCGTTCAACTATCCGAAGCCCGTGGAGGAAATGAGTTTTGCCAACTACAAGATGGCCGACAAAACCAAATACTACACTTGGGTGGAAATGGACGAGAGCGGTAATGAACTGGACTATTGGGCTTCGGGCAATGGTGGTTACGCCCTTGTGGGCATAGCCAAAAAGGCCGAGGATTACCCCACGGCACCATTTAACGATGTGGAGCGTGGCCCCTCGGTAAAGCTCACCACCTGCCGTACCGGTTCGTTTGGCGACATGGTGAAGATGCCTATAGCAGCCGGCAGCCTGTTCATAGGCAAGTTCAACTCCAAGATAGCCATGAAGCTCCCGCGCGAGGCCACAGCCTTTGGTTTGCAGGTGCTCAAGGGCGAACCAAAGCGCCTTGAGGGGTGGTATAAGTACCAGGCCGGCGAGGTGTTCACCGACAAGGACAAGAAAGTGCGCCCCGAGCGCCGCGACACGGCCGACATTTATGCCGTGGTGTACGAGGTAGACCCCAACAACTTTGAGGCTCTCAACGGTGACGATGTGCTCACCTCAGACCGCATAGTGCTCATGGCACGCATTGACAATCCTGGCGAACCCAGCGAGTGGACCAGTTTTAGCGAACCATTCAAGCCCATGAACGGCAAGACCTTTGACCCCGAGCGTATGGCCCGCTACGGTTACGCCATTGCGGTGGTGGCCACCTCGAGCCGCCAGGGTGCCTACTTTGAGGGTGCCATAGGCTCAACGCTCTGCATCAACCAGATGCGCGTGGTGTATGAGTAGTGGGGAGAGTGAAATTTGATCATTTAATATATTATCGTAATTATGAATATTGCATTAGACAACAATAATATTGAAACACTGTCTTTGAACATACCCAAGGACGATATCAAACTGCTCAAAGATCTGGTAAAGAAATTCGGTTGGAAAATCAATCGCAAGAAGAAAACCGGACTTGAAGAAGCCATGGACGATATCAAGCACGGACGAGTGCACGAGATAGATGACTTGGACGACTATTTTAGGAAATTTGGTGTGAAATGAAGTACACTCTGAAGGAAACTAACAAGTTTAAGAAGGACGTGAAACGTTGTGTAAAGCGTGGACTCCCCTTGGTTGAACTAAAAAAAGTCATGGCGTTGTTAAAGGTTGATGGCCAACTTCCGCCCCAATATCGCCAGCACAAGCTCAGTGGCAACTACGACAACTGCTGGGAGTGTCACATCAAGGCCGACTGGCTGCTCGTTTGGGAAGAGCATGAAGACGAACTCGTGCTTGTAATGACTGACACTGGCTCACACGCCGACTTGTTTTAGCAAATCACATTCGTTCAATGAAAAAGATACTACTCAGCATACTCCTGCTGCTGACCCTCATGCCCGCTGCCCAAGCGCAGAAGATGGGCGAGGCCAAAGAAACGGACACAAACTTGATAAAGGCTGCCCTGAAGGGCTGGCACGTGCGCATAGGCGCCGGTGTGAGCCTGGGCGGCACATCGCCCATGCCGCTGCCGGCCGAGATACGCAAGATTAACAGCTACAACCCCACGCTGTGCATTCAGCTCGAGGGCGCTGTGCAACGCAAGTTCGGCCCGCACTGGGGCACCATGATAGGCGTGCGCTTCGAAAACAAAGGCATGAAGACCGACGCCAAGGTGAAGAACTACCACTTGGTGGCCTACAACACCGACGGCTCGGGCAAGATAGAGGGCGCCTATTGGGGCAATGTAAAGACCGAGGTGAACAACAACTACCTCACCTTCCCCGTGCTGGCCACTTATGCCTTCAACGACCGTTGGCAGGTGCAGGCCGGGCCTTACTTTTCGTACCTCATCAATGGCTCATTCACAGGCTCGGCTTACAGCAAGAGCGAGGAAGATGTGAGCTACATACGCCAGCCCGACCCCACGGGGCCTGCAACCGATGTGACGAGTGCCGACTACGACTTTTCGAAAGACTTGCGCCGCTTTGCATGGGGGCTGCAGGTGGGCGGCGAGTTCAAGGCTTACAAGCACCTGTCGGTGTCGGCCAACCTGGCCTGGGGGCTGAATGGCATTTTCCCGTCGGGCTACCAGAGCGTCACTTTTGCCCTTTACCCCATCTACGGCACACTGGGCTTTAACTACCTGTTTTGAAACAATCATCACACAAATATATGAAGAAAACTTTACTTACAATTTGCTTTGCCATGGCAGCCGTGTGCGGTATGGCACAAACTCAGACTATCTACAATGAGAAGATTGTGGTAGACATAGATGGTGTGAGCACCGACAGCATTCCTGCTGTTATTAACGTTACGACCAATGCCGATGGCACTTGCGACTTTACGCTCAAAAATTTCCACCTCATTCAGGACGAAAGCGACATAGCCGTGGGCAACATCTCGGTAAAGGGTGTGAAGATGACGGCCGATGGCAAGGTAACGGCCATCTCTACCAATCAGACCATAAAGATTGAGAATGGCGACGACGAGAGCGTGGCCTACTGGCTCGGTCCCGACTTGGGCGATGTGCCCGTGGTGCTGAGCGGCATATTCTGCGCCGACCACCTTTATGCCAGTCTCGACATTGACATGACCGAACTGCTTGGCCAGTCTATCAAGGTGGCTGTGGGCAACAAGGAGGTGACTGCGGTGACCACCGTCAAGGCTAACGCTGGCACAACTGCCGCTGCTGCATACACACTGGGCGGTGTGCGTGTGAATAAGGCACAGGCCAAGGGCTTGTACATTGTAGGTGGCAAAAAGGTAATAAAGTAATATATCTACAGATGAAGAGAGTTTACACACTTTTGTTGCTCAGTGGCGCCCTCACGCTCCATGCGCAGCAAATCAATGGCTCGTTTGATGGCGAATGGTTGGCCGACACCTTAGGCAACGCCTCCATTCCTGGCACATTGTTGCGCCCTGGCACGCAGCCCGAGGGCTGGCAGGCATCTAACGTGAACCAAAAGGTGATGATGACAAAGACGGCTGTGCTTGTCACTCCCGATGCCGACCGCACCAAAGTGGACGAGGGCCACTCTGTCAAGATGGTCAACACCTATGTGGGTGTGGGCCAGATAGGGTCGAATGCCCCTGCCTACATCACGCTCGGCGCGCCTTGGGTGTATGCCGTGATGAACCTCGACCAGTGCGACGGTGGCACATTGGGCGGCATGGCCTTTACACACCGTCCCGATGCCATTACTGGCTGGTACAAGGCCGAGGGCCTGACTGACACCGACCCCGCCAAGGTGATAGCCTATGCCTGGAACGGCACTTACACCTCGAAGGTGCTCACCAATCCCAAGGGGGGCCTCACGGCCAATACCGACACCACGGTGACCGACCAGGACCGTGTGATATGGAACCAGGAGGGTTACACCGAGGCTACTGACGATGCCAAACTCATATCAAAGTCGGAGTTGGCCATCAGCGAGAATACTGATGAGTGGACGCCGTTTACGATGTCGATAAACTATCTCGACACCGAGACGTTGCCCCAGAAAATAAATGTGGTGTTCTCTGCCTGCAACTACTGGCAGCGCAGCCTCATAGCCAAGGACGGCACCTTGTGGGTTGACGATGTGGCATTTGTTTATTACCACGCGCTCAGCGCACTTACCGTTGATGGTGTGTCTGTGGCCGGTTTTGCCGAGAAAAAGACAGCCTATACGGTAGATGTGCCTTACACCGACGATGTGGTAGTAGACTACAAGGTGAAGGGCGTTGGTGCCAAGGCTGAAGGCTCGTACAATGCCGAGACGTGTGTATACACCATCACGGTGAAGGGCGACGACTATGCCGAGAACCCCGAGAGCAAGACGGTGTACACCATTCAGTTCAAGCAGATTGACACGGCCATCGGTTCTGTAGGTGTTCATGGTGCGGCTTCTGCCCCTGTGTTCAATCTTAAGGGCCAGCGTGTGGCAGCTCCTGTAAAGGGTGCCAATATCATTGGTGGCAAGAAGCTTATCAAGTAATTAACAACAAAACAATAACGGGGCTGTGCCGTGCCGGTGCATACCTTGCGCTTGGTGCAGCCCCCTTTAACGCAAAACAAAACAATGAAAAAACAACTTTTGACGCTCGCGCTGCTGGCTGTGGCTGGCACGGCTGGGGCGCAGCAATTGCCGAATGGTAGTTTTGATGAAGGTAGTTGGGTGGATTGTGTGCCTTGGACAAGTAAGGGTAATACAACTGCACAAGGTATACAACCTCCATCATGGACTATTTCGAATGTGATGGGTTCAGAGGGTGGAACTACGGGAGCGACAACTGTCGGTTCTCAAATAGAGAACGGAAGACAAGGAACGGCTGTGCAAGTAGAAAACAAAGCAAATACCTGGATGCCATCACAAATCGTCCCGGGTTATTTTACTTTAGGTACGACGTGGAGTACAGCAAAAATAGGCTGGGGAATTTCAGCGAAAGATGGTGGTACTTTTGGTGGAATAGATTTTGCGTATAAGCCCGATGCTCTTAAGTTCTATTATAAAAGAAGTTGTAGAGGGACTAATACGCGCTCTTCTGTAGTTGCTTATCTATGGAAAGGAAGTACATCACAAGAGGAAGTTCCTGGTGTTAACGCAAGCAACCCAGATGCGGTGACAATGGAGGACAGAGATATAAATGTCCTCAATATGTCAACTGAAGGCCATCAAGGAGGTGAAGTTACTTATGATCAAAAACTTATTGCAAAGATAGTGGCTTACACGACAGACCAACCTACGGAGTGGACAGAATGGACGATACCTTTTGAATACGTCTCGGAGAATAGCAAAGTGACTCCAGAGAAAATAAATGTTATATTTGCCGCAAGTGATTATTTCAATTCATCAAACGTAACAAAGGGTGTCAAGTTGTGCATAGATGATGTAAGTTTAGTTTATTACAAACATCTGAAGTCACTCACGATAGATGGCACAACTCCTTCAACATTCGTAGGAGATGACACGCAGAATAACACCAATGAAGTTAAGATAGATGCTTCGGATAAGTATTACAAAAAGGGCTGTATTTCTGCAAAGGCAGCTGGTGCAGGTGCAAAGGTAAAAGAAAGCTACAATTCAAGCACGCATGTTTGCACCTTGAAGGTAACAGCTGGTGATGGTGAAATGAAGAACTACAATATTCAGTTCGGCATCCCTGGCACGGGTAAACTATCTTCATTGACAGTGAATGGCACAGCTGTTGAACTTGCAGATAAAAAGTCTTATTATGTGGTGACGGGTGACTATACAGCCAAAAGTGTAAGCTATGTGAAAGAAGATGGTGACAAGGCTACTACGGCAGAGTCGTATGATGCTGATAAGCGCATTTTTACCATTAAGGTGTCTGCTCCTGGCGCGGTCGATCACACTTACTATGTGAAGTTTGCCAAGGCCACTACTGACTACAAAGGTAAGATGAGCATTGCTATGAATGGTGGCTGGCTTTCGGCTGCAACTTCAACCGTAGGTATCACAGCCCCTGTTGATGGCAAGGCCGACTTCCAACTTCTTGGCTTTGAACTGCAAGGTATGGGACTCATTGGCGACATCTTTGTAACCGATGTGCCTTATACCGAGAAAGATGGTGTGGTAAACCTTTATAAGGAGCAGACCATCACTATATTTGGTGACAAAGGCGCAGGCCTTGGCCCGCTCCCCGTAGTGCTCAAGGGTACACTGAAGAACGGCAAACTCACTGCGAATATTGGCATTACTTGGATGAAAATGCCTATCACTGTAGACCTCGTTCCGCTTGATGCTACAGGCCTTGACCTTTCGTCAAACGCTGTAAATTTTGATGCTACTCCGCTTGCCGACATGAAGGCCGACATGACCAACAAGAACTTGACCATCTTCTTGCCCGAGGGTACAGAGGGTGTAGGTGCTGATGAAAAGAACGTAGTAGTAGGCACCGCTGCCAGCAGCCTTTCACTCGCTGATGGCAATGACTGGGGTGTGACCAAGGACTTCACTGCCGCAGCAGTAAGCTATGACCGCGTATTTAAGACTGATGACAACTATGTGCAGAGCTTTGTATTGCCCTTCGGCTTTACTGTGCCCACTGGTACTACGGTGGCTGAACTCAGCAGCGTGAATGGTGACAACCTCGTGTTCAAGCCCGTGGCTACGACTGAGGCCAACAAGCCTTACTTGGTGGTGACTACTGACAAGGACTTTATCAACAAGCTGAAAAATGTGCAGGTGAAGGCTACTACGGGTGCCGACCTGACTACTACCGTGGACAATGTAAGCCACATTGGTTCGTACACTGCTCAGAATGTAGAGGGCGTGTATGGCTATGCTAATGGCAAGTTCGTTAAGGCTAACACTGGTTCGGTGAAGCCCTTCCGCACTTATGTCAAGGTGACTGGCGCACAGGCTGCCCCCATGGCTTTCGGTGTGAACATTGAGGGTACTGTGACGGGCATCAACAATGCCACTACTGCTGCCACTGCCAAGGAGGCTATCTACAACCTGCAGGGTGTGCGCGTGAGCGGTGACTTGAAGCACCTGACTAAGGGTGTGTACATTGTGAACGGCCAAAAGGTGGTAGTGAAGTAACACATAATAATATAAAGAAAGACAATGAAAAAGACATATATGCGCCCCGAGGGCACTGTAATACAGCTCTGCATGGAGCAGCACATTCTTGATGGTTCGATTACGGCTAACACTAAAACGGCCGAGCCCCAGGACAATGTGGAGTTTGAATCGGCCGCCAAGGGCTGGGGCAGCGAAAGCTGGAGCGAGGAGTAAAGGCGCTCATCAGGCTTAAGCTCAAAACCCGAGCATAAATGGGGGCGATGCGTCCCGCATCGGGGTAAAAGGGGGTTGTGCTCTCTTTGCCCCGGCGCGAGGGGTGTCGCCCCCATTGGTGTTTTGGGGGGGTGGGGCATATTGGGCATAATAGGCATATTAGGCAATAGGCATATTAGGCATAATAGGCATATTAGGCAATAGGCATAATAGGCAATAGGCATGATAGGCAATAGACATAATAGGCTAGATAGGCATAATGGGCTTGATAATACAGCCCGCTCGCACATTTTTTTGAAAAAAAGTGCGTGCGGGCTGTAACTTTTTGCCGCTATGACCGTCTACATAACAGAGAGCCAAAAATGAAAGAGATAGATTTTCGACAAGACCTCCTTCCGCTAAAGGATAAAATATACCGTGTGGGCCTGCGCATCACGCTCAACGCCCAAGAGGCGGAAGACTTGACGCAGGACACGCTGGTGCGTGCCTGGACAAGGCGCGCAGAGCTGGCGGGGGTGAAGAACTTGGAGGCTTTCTGCATAACCATTTGCCGCAACCTTGCGCTCGACCGCATGGCGCGGGCCGAAAATGCTAACCAGCCGCTCGAGGCTGCGGGCACGGAGGCTTGCGACACGGCTCCGGGGCCCGACGAGAGGCTGGAGAGGGACGAGAAGTTGCAGCGGGTGCACCAAATATTCAACGCTCTGCCCGAAAGGCTGCGCACGGCGCTGCAGTTGCGCGACATTGAGGGTTTGAGCTATGCCGAGGCCGCCGGGGCAATGGAGCTGACGGAGGCCGCCTTTAAGGTGACGCTGCACCGCGCTCGCAAGGCTGTTAAGACACAATACGAAAAAATTGAGAACTATGGACTATAAGTATATTGAACAACTCCTTGACCGCTACTGGGCCTGCGAGACCTCTGAGGAGGAGGAACGCATACTGAAGGCTTTTTTCAGCCAAAAGGACGTGCCAGCCGCATTGGCGCGCTACAAGGCTTTGTTCGTATATGAAACCGAGCAATGTGCCGCCAGCACGCTGGGCGACGACTTTGACCGCCGCGTGATGGAAGCTGCCGGTGTGGCTGATGGGGCTGAGGCTCCTGCCGCAGGGCGTGTGGTGTCGGTGCACCACATTACGCTGGGGCGCAGGTTGCGTCCGCTGTGGCGCGCCGCTGCTGCTGTGGCCATAGTGACGCTGCTTGGCACGGCTGCGCAGCACTCGTTTATGCAGCCTTCGGCCACGGACCAGGCTGCTGGCTGGGACTATAACCAGTCGGCTTACAAGGATTCGTACCAGGATCCGCAGAAGGCTTACGAGGCGAGCATGCGCACACTGGAGATGTTTAAGGAGGGCGCACAGACTGCTGTGAACGACTCTGCTACTCATAATGCGGCTGACAGGGCTGCCAAGAACTGATGGGCGGGGCTATGGCACTGAAACATTGGTTTGTGACTTTGCTGCTGGCCCTTGTGGCTGCGGTGGCCGCCCGTGCACAGGGTGGCGGCGAGCAGGATTTTGCCTCGCGCTTTATGTCGCTCTATGGCAAGGGCCGCGCGGTGGAGTGTACCACGGTGTCGCCGCTGATGCTTGAGCGCATGATGCAGCTGCCTGATGTGGAGGGTGACTCGCACACGCGTGAGGTGCTGAAGCAGCTCAAGTCGATAAGGCTGGTGAGCAGCACGGCGGGGCATGATGTGACGCACCTTTATGCTAACGCGCGCCGGCTGGCCGAACGTAATGCCTTGCGCTACAAGTTGTACGCGGAACGGGCTGGCAAACGCCTGTATGTGCGCCGCAGGGGCAAGTATATTGTGGAGATGGTGCTGATGATGAGGCACTCGGGCCGCTTTGACTTGATTAACCTGACGGGTAACATGACGGACGACTTTCTGGACACGCTGATGAGGCGCTGAGGCGCCGGGGGGCTGGGTGGCAGCTTGGGCTGTTTTGGCTTTGGTTTGGGGCCTCTTGCTCTCTGCTCTCTTGCTCTCTTGCTCTTGACTTTTGACAATCAATTTGCACTTTATCATAAAACAATCAAACGCTCCCGCCCGTGCCACGGGGTTGAAATAATGGCGCAAGCGATCTTTAATAAAACAATCAACTTTTGACTGTATGCCTCTGGGCGCGGTGCACGACTTTGCCTTTTACCTGTGTGCTGCATGGCTGTTTCTGGCCCCCGGAATAATGGTTTCAGTTTTCTCTCTCTCAAAAAGGGGTGGCTGGGTGGCACTAACTTGCTGGCAGGCGCTCTATGCAAGATAAACAGGGGAGCATGTTGCTCGCACACAATGTGTCGGGCTGCTTGCTTCCCTTTATCTTTTGCTTGGAGGGTGGTGGTAATGATGGGCATATTAGGCATATTAGGCATGATAGGCAATAAGCATGATGGGCAATAGGCATAATAGGCATAATGGGCATAATAGGCATATTAGGCACAATAGGCATGATAGGCAATAGGCATAATAGGCCTAATAAAAAGGGCTGGCGCCTTAGCGTTACTACTTGCAACGCTAAGGCGCCAGCCTATTAGCACATTAGGCTCGCGGCAGCGGGCTTTTGTGCACAAAAAATATCCCGACGCTTCACAGCGGCGGGATATCTTCTTCGTGGAGTCTCCTCTACGAATATTTGGATTTTAATGGAAAAATGAATGGAGAAATGAAATTCAGTCCATGTATGAGTATGTCATGAATTACAAGTTGGGGTTATCCTCGCCCCACTTCTCAACGGGAGGTACGATGCCGAGTTCAACAATCTCGTCGCGCATCTTGCAGAGGTGCTCATACGACTTGTTGAGGGCAGCCATTTCCTCTTCGGTGCCAGTGGGCTGTGTAAAGTGCACACCGGTCTTGTCGATAGTGGTAGGCATGGCCATCATGACATTTTTGTAACCACACTTGTCGCAGTTGACGTAGCAGCCTGCGGGCAGAGTGAAGGGTTCGCCGCCCATGGCAGCTTCGATCATCTTGACAGCGTTGTAGGCAGGGCTCTGGAATGAGCTGCGGCCGCGGAGCTTGATGATGTTTGAACCACCCTGTACGGTGTGGTGCTTGATTTCTTCCCAACGCTCGGCAGAGAGTCCCATCTCTGAGAGGGGTTTGCCGTCAACCTTTACCTGTGAGGCAAATACGGCCATTTGTTCGCCGTGGCCGCCATAGGTGTGTGCGCCGGTCACCTTGTCCTGCTGTACGCCGAACTCGTGGGCGAGAGCCTGCTGCAAGCGAGTAGAGTCGAGTGCAGCGAGTGAGGTGAGCTGGTTGGGCTTGAGGCCTGAGTGGATAAGTGCTGTAAGGGCAGTAACGTCGGCAGGGTTGAAGATAACGACTACGTGCTCTACATCGGGGCAGTACTTCTTGATGTTGTCGCCAAATTCGGCAGCAATTTTGCAGTTGCCTTTGAGCAGGTCCTCACGAGTCATGCCGTCCTTACGGGGTGCACCACCTGATGAGATGATGTACTTGGCACCGGTAAAGGCCTCTTTGGGGTCGACGGTGTAGGTTACGTTGGCTCCGGGGAATGCGCACTGCTGTATTTCGTCGAACACGCCGTGTACACCCGGTTCGTAGATATCGTAAAGACAGATGTTGGGGGTAAGGCCGAGCATCAAAGCGCTCTGTACCATGTTTGAACCGATCATGCCGCCTGCGCCGACAATGACGAGTTTCTCATTGCTTAAGTATGCCATAATTGTATTACTATATATATTGGTTATATATGTGTGTCTGTATGGTGTGTACGGTTGCACACCGGAGGGGGTGTGTGTCGTATCACGCCGCAAAATTACAAACTTTCGCGAATTATGGTATATGCGACGCGTTATTTTTTTGATACATCTTTCGGCTTGTGCGCTTTTTTAGGTTTTTTGAACTTTTGCGGTTGGGAGGTGTAAAGCAAAAAACGGGTTTTCTGCTTTGCACTTCACTCACCTTGCACTAATTTTTCAGAAATTAGGCTGCACCTCAGCCATGCAAAGCAAAAAACGCGTTTTTTGCTTTGCATGGCATTCGGTTTGCACTAATTTTGCACACAGAATATAACGCAAGGACAATGACACAGATTAAAGATAGCTGGAAAGCAAAGGGTTATGTTGACGAGCCCGTGCCGCAGGGCGTTGACCTCAAGGCCGAAATTCGACGCATGTGCAAGGAGAAAAATGCCATCATTCTGGCACACTACTACACCGAGGGCGTGCTGCAGGATATTGCCGACTTTGTGGGCGACAGTCTCGGCTTGGCCCAACAGGCGGCCAAAACTGATGCCGACATCATCGTGATGTGCGGCGTGCACTTTATGGGCGAGACTAACAAAATTCTCTGTCCGCAGAAAAAGGTGCTCGTGCCCGACCTCAATGCCACATGCTCGCTGGCCGAAAGTTGTCCGGCAGACAAGTTTGCCGACTTTGTAAAGGCGCACCCCGGCTACCAGGTGGTGTCGTATGTCAACACCACGGCGGCCGTCAAGGCGCTGACTGATGTGGTGGTGACGTCGAGCAACGCCAAAAAGATTGTCGAAACTTTCCCCAAGGACGCCAAGCTCATCTTCGGTCCCGACTACAACCTGGGCAACTACATCAATGCGCAGACGGGACGCCAGATGCTGCTCTGGAACGGCGGCTGCCATGTGCACGAGCGTTTCTCGGTGACGAAACTCGTGGAGCTTAAAAAGGAGCACCCCGGAGCCAAAGTGCTGGTACACCCCGAATGCCGCGGCGCGGTGGTGAAACTGGCCGACGTGGTGGGCTCTACGGCCGCACTGCTGAAATATGCCATCGACTCGCCGTGCGACACCTTCCTGGTGGTGACGGAGAGCGGCATACTGCACGAAATGCAGAAGCACTGTCCTGACAAGCACTTCATACCCGTGCCGCCCGACGACAGCACCTGCGGCTGCAACGAGTGTAACTACATGCGCCTCTGCACGCTCGAAAAGGTGTATAACACGCTGCGCTACGAGTGGCCCGAAATTGAGGTGCCGGCCGAGGTGGCTGCACGCGCCATCAAGCCCATCGAGCGCATGCTCGAACTGAGCAAATAGGTTGTAAATTATTATACCCATGACAATATCCCAACGTGTAGAGGCCCTTGGCCAGTGGCTCGCAAGCCATGCCGGGGCCGAGGGTGGGGCAGTAGAGGCATACATCGTGCCCACTGCCGACCCGCACAATGATGAGTACATACCCGTGCGCTGGCAGTGCCGCCAGTGGCTCACGGGATTTGACGGCTCGGCCGGCCTGGCCGTGGTCACCACCCGTGGCACTGCCGCACTGTGGACCGACTCACGCTATTGGCTGCAGGCCGCCACACAGCTCGACGGCACACCCTTTGCACTGATGCGCGAGGGCAACCCCGACACGCCCACCATGGCCCAGTGGCTCAAGGCACAGGGCATCACCCGTGTGAGCGCACCGGCCGACATGGTGACGCTGTCCGACGTGGCCGCACTGTCCGCCGACGGACTGGAATATGTGGCACTGCCCGACGCCTTCGACACCCTGTGGACCGACCGTCCCGCCGTGCCGGCAGAGCCCATCGTGGTGCAGCCCGCCACCTGTGCCGGGGCCACCATGCAGCAAAAGCTCGAACGCCTGCGCCAGCACCTCAGCAAGAGCGGCATGGCCGAAGCCTGCCTCTTTACCGACCTGGCCGACCTGGCATGGCTGCTCAACCTGCGCGGGGCCGATGTGGCCTACAACCCCGTGTTTGTGGGCTACCTGGGCTACGAGCCCGCCACGGGCAGTTTCACCCTCTTTACCCACACCCACACCCTCACCGCCGAGGCCAGCGCCCAGCTGCACGAGGGTGGGGTAGCCGTGCAGCCCTACGAGGCCGCGGCACCCTGGGTGGCCGCCCACACCACACGCCTCGACCCCTCGCAGGCCACCATGTCGCTGTGTGCCGACCCGCGGCAGCAGCCCACCTTCAGTTCGCCCCTCGAGGGCTGGCGCGCCATCAAGACCGAGGCCGAGGCCGAAGGCTTTCGCCAGGCCATGCTGCGCGACGGTGTGGCCATGATACAATTTCTGCGCTGGCTCGACGAGCAGCAAGCCGCCGGCAACGAGGTTACCGAAATCTCGGCCGACGAAAAGCTCACCGCCCTGCGCGCCCAGCAGCCCGGCTATTGCGAACTGAGTTTTCCCACCATAGCCGCCTGTGGCGCCCACGGAGCCATCGTACACTACGAGGCCACCCCCCGCACCAATGTGCGCCTCACCCCCCACGGCCTGCTCTTGCTCGACAGCGGAGCACAGTACGACTGCGGCACCACCGACCTCACACGCACCATAGCCCTTGGCCACCTCACCGCCGAGGAGCGCCGCGTCTACACCCTTGTGCTCAAGGGCCATCTGCGACTGGCTCACCTGCAGTTTCCCGAGGGCACCACGGGTCTGCAGCTCGACCTTGCCGCACGCCAGGACATGTGGGCTGCCGGCTACGACTTTGGCCACGGCACGGGTCACGGTGTGGGTTCCCACCTGTGTGTGCACGAGGGTCCGCACCAGATACGCAAAAATGTGCGTCCCTGCACACTCATACCCTTCGAGCCCGGCATGACCATTACCGACGAGCCCGGCATCTATGTTGAAGGGCGCTTTGGCGTGCGCATCGAAAACACACTCCTTTGCGTACCGTCGCGTGAGACGGATTTCGGCCGTTTCTTGCGTTTCGAAACCCTCACCCTCTGTCCCTACGACCTGCGTGCCGTGGAGCGCGACATGCTCACCCCCGACGAGGTGGAGCAAATCAACGCCTACCACATGGTGGTGCGCCGCCGCCTCATGCCGCTGCTCACCGACGAGGCCGACAAAATATGGCTGGCCCGCGCCACAGCAAGCATCGAGGACGACCGCGGGTAGTTTTTAGGTTATGAGGTTATAAGGTTATGAGGTTAAAAAGTAACCTTTGCGAGTTCGAACGCAGAGCGAGAATTGAAAGGTTAAACGCTACCTCTAATGGGGGCGACGCGTCTCGCGTCGGGAAAAGATGTATTTCCCTCCTTCCTCTATTCCGACGCGGGACGCGTCGCCCCCATTAGTGCTTGCGTTTTGTGCTTGCGCTTTGCTTGAAATGCCCCGATGCGCGAGACGCGTCGCCCCCAGCCCTGCTCACAAAAGTTACTTTTTAACCCCCTAACCCCCTAACCTCATAACCCCCTAACCCCCTAACCCTCTCC
>OIXW01000308.1_pt1 | contig 14394 bp, 15 predicted proteins | sample 1587951 | NCBI WGS metagenome assembly OIXW01 (sample SAMN03283239) | human gut metagenome | biome: human-associated habitat; material: feces | host: Homo sapiens | place: Peru | collected 2012
TTTCTATACAGAAATGGATGGGTTCTATGGTGTTTATTGGCAGTGTAAGAAAGAATCAGACTGTGCAATGATTGCGATGATTGGTGATGATTCAGAAGACTATTTAGCCCGTACTTCTGTAAAATGGCTTCATAAGCTTGGTTTAAATGTGATGACTATGTCTCCCGCAAAAAAGGATTATGGACATCATAATTATCCATTAGAACGTATAGAGAAAGCCATAAGATGGTTAAAATCATTTGGTAATAAGAAGATAGGAATAGTCGGTGCATCCACTACAGGAACTCTCGCCTTAACAGCTGCTTCTTATTTTAAAGATATCACACTCACAATTGGCTTAACTCCAAGTGATTTTATATGGCAGGGATTTATGCAAGGGAATAAAGATGGCTGTAAAGAATGGCCTATTGAAGGAGAATCTTTATTTTCCTATAGAGGAGAACCACTTCCCTATATACCATTTTGTTATAAACATCCTGAGTATTGGCATGTTATTGAGCAAGAAACAAAACGTACTGGTGATATGATCAATTCAAAAAAGTTGTTCGATGATTCTGAAATAGCACATCCTATCACTGAAGATGAAACAATCAAAATAGAGAATATTCAAGGAACACTATTACTCATCGGCGCAAAAGATGATGTGTTATGGGATACCGCAAAATATATTAGACGCATGAAAATGCGTCTACAAGAACGACCACACAAATGTAAGGTAGAAGCTATTGTTTATGAACATGGTACGCATTTTGTATTTCCTGAAAGCATGTTAAAGATGATGCTTCCTGTTGGTTCTGGTCTATTTGTAAAAATCGCATTTCAGTCTGCAAAGAAACATCCAAAAGAATGTCAAGAAACACGTTTGGATATAGATCAACATGTAAGAAGTGCGATTATAAAATGGAAAACTGAAAAGTAGAAATAAGGTAAGAAAATGGAATTTAAGACTTTAGGAAACAAATTAAATCCTGTTGTTCTTTTCTTTCATGCAATGGGCGTAACTGGGGAAAGCAGTATGCCCGTTGCTGAGAAATTGATTGATAAATATTATTGTATTATGCCAACTTCAACAGTGTATTGTTAAGACAGAAATACTGCAGCAAGAAAGATGAGGTACAACAAGTAGTACGATTTCTAGAAAAACAAGGTATCAAAGAGATAGAACTTATAGTGGCGTCTTCTATTGGTGCAGATTTAGCCATGGCATTTATAACAAGTGCAGAAATACCGATAAGACATATATTTTTTGATGGAGGGCAGTTTGCACAGATTGGCAAGGTGACACGCAGGATTATGGTTCCATTCTTGTATATGGCAATGAAAAGCTTGTACTGGTCAAAAGGAAAAACTCTGAAGAAAATTATGTGGTGTGATGACGATAGTATTAAACCTTACTTTATAAAAGCAGGGAAGAATCTGACATATAGTAATCTGAGAAAACAGATGGCAGATAGTCTAGAAGATAAACCTTTCCCAAAATTACCAGAAGAATTGCAGAAACATACATTCTTTGAATTTGGAAGTGTAGAAGATCATTTTAAATATAGAAATGCCGTGATGCAGACTTATTTATATGGTAACTTTCCAATTTTTAAGGGATTCAACCATATGCAATATCAAATTCGCAATCCTGATGGTTTTGCTAGAATGTTGAAAGAGATTATTAAGACGGATCAATTACCTTATTTACCATTTGTCGTGTAATTTAAATGCAAATAATTATAAGTTTGCACAACTGGTAGCTTTTATGGCGTTTATTGGAATGTAAAAAAATTCAGACTTTTCAATATTACCCATTAGATCATATAGAGAAAGCCATAAGATATCTGTAAAGAATGACCTATTGAAGGAGAATCTAAAAATGATGCTCTCTGTAGGTTCTATTATGTCAGTAAAATCGCATTTAAAATCGCAATATAATATCCAAAAGAATATCGTGAAGCACATTTGGATATAGATTTACATGTAAGAAATGCCATTGCAGAATAAAAAAATATAAATGGAGAATTGATATGAAAGATAAAATAAAAGATGCCTATGAATCATCAAAAACTATATATGATGATGTTTTAACTCAAGGCAATGTTTTCAGTAGACTCTATATAAAGCTATTTTGGAGTGGTACTGATGATAATGTGATTGCAGAAAAAGTGCTTTCTTATATTCCTGATGACTTTTCAGGACAACTTCTTGATGTTCCAGTAGGAACAGCTGTATTCACAAAGAATAAGTGGAGTTCATTAAAGAATGCACATATTACTTGTCTTGATTATAGTAAGGATATGCTTGAACAAGCTCAAACGAGATTCACTGACTATACCCATATTCAATGTATTCAGGGAGATGTAGGAAACTTACCGATGACAGATGAAACATTTGATATAGTATTATCTATGAATGGATTTCATGCCTTCCCAGATAAAATAAAAGCATTTCAAGAAACACATCGTGTATTGAAGCCAGGTGGTGATTTCATAGCCTGCTTCTATATTGAAGGAAAATCTAAACGAACAGACTGGCTTGTCAAAAATATTCTTGCAAAGAAAGGGTGGTTTACGCCTCCATTCCAGACTGAAGAAGAACTTAAAGATATTCTAGAGAAACTCTATCAAATCGTTGATATACAGATTGATAGATCAATGGTATATTTCCATTGTAGAAAGAGATGAAACATATGCGTATTGCATTAGCACAAATGAAAAATGCAGGTACAATAAATGATAACTTAGATAAAAGTATAGAATTCATAAAAGAAGCTTCTGAAAATAATGCAGGACTCATCCTATTTCCAGAAGTGCAGCTTACAGAATTCTTTCCACAATATAAGGGACAGGATGTCACTCAATATAGACTTCAACTTGATTCGAAAGAAGTAAAGATGTTTCGATCTGCAAGTAAGAAATATTCTATTCTATCCGTTCCCAATATCTATCTTGAAGAAGAAGGAAAACCTTATGATGCAAGTCTAATGATAGATAAGAATGGAGAAATCATTGGAATACAAAAAATGGTGCATATAGCACAAGCTGAACAGTTCTATGAACAGGACTACTATACTCCATCAAATGAAGGATTCAAAGTATTTGATACAGAATATGGTAAGATAGGCATTGTCGTATGTTTTGATAGACATTATCCTGAAAGTATTCGTACAGAAGCTTTAATGGGTGCAGATTTGATATTGATTCCTACAGTCAATACAAAATCTGAACCTTCAGAGATGTTTGAATGGGAACTTCGTGTACAGGCCTTTCATAATAGTGTAAGTATTGCGATGTGTAATAGAGTTGGAAATGAAGGTGAAATGAACCTCTCTGGAGAATCCATTGTAGTAAATCCAAATGGTGAAGTAATTAAAAAAGCAGGTGATCAGGAAGAAATCATATATGTTGATATTGATTTGTCTGATTCTAAGAAAACAAGAGAAAATAGACCCTATACACAGTTAAGAAGAATTGAATTTTATAAATAAATTTCCTTGCCCTAAAGTAAGGTTCACACTTTATACTTTAGTCAAGGAGGATGATACTATGAGTCAAACATTAGTTGCTTATTTTAGTGCAAGTGGTGTGACAAAGCATGTTGCAGAAGAAGTCGCAAAGATGGCAGGGGCTGATCTTTATGAAATCAAACCAGAAGTTCCATATACAAAAGCTGATCTTGATTGGATGAACAAGAAATCTAGAAGCAGTATTGAAATGGAAGATAAATCAATACGTCCTGCCATTATTGAAGATAATCTAGATGTATCAAAATATGATCATATTTATTTAGGTTTTCCTATCTGGTGGTATGTTGCACCTACAATTATCAATACATTCCTAGAAGCCTATGATTTCTCTAACAAGACCATCACTCTATTCGCAACATCAGGAAGCAGTGGTTTAGGAAATACTGTAGATGAATTAAAAGTATCAGCACCAAATGCACTCATTAAAGAAGGATTATTACTCAATAATCTTACATCTCAAAAAGTTAAAGAATTATTGGCCTTATGATTATTCATAGGGCTTTTTTGATATAATAGTGGAAAGGAGGTCTCATTATGGATAAAACAATGAAAATAACAGGTAAAGGAAAAGTATCAGTCAAACCTGATATAATACGTCTTAATATGACTATGGAAGAATCATATAAGGAATACGAAGTTACATTAAGTCAATCTAGTGAAACAACAAAAATATTGAAGGAGTTATTTGTTTCTCTAGGATTTAACAAGGAGGACTTGAAAACTAGAAGCTTTGATATTGATACTAAATATGAAAGTTATAAAGCCAAAGATCAAAGTTGGAAAAAGAAATTAGTAGGATATACCTATACACATCGTATGTTGATAGAATTTGATGCAGATAATAAGAAACTAGGAAAGATACTTTATGCTTTGGCACATGGTGTGATTACTCCAGAAATCTCTATTGAATATACAGTCAGTGATCCAGAAAAGCATAAGGATGAATTATTAAAGAATGCGATAGAAGATTCAAAGCACAAAGCTGAAGTTTTAGCAAATGCTGCAGATATTGAATTAGATGATATAGTATCTATTGATTATTCTTGGGGTGAAATCAGCTTTGTCTCAGAACCGATACAGAACTTTGCATTCGCAAGCGCTGAACAAACAACAGGTCGTACTGGATATGATATAGATATTGAAGCAGATGATATTGATGTCACAGATACAGTAACTGTGATTTGGAATATGAAGTAATATTCTATATGATGAATGAATCCACTATAGATTGAAAACCCAATAAAGAAAAATGCTGGCTAATATTAGAAGATGTAGAAAAAATACTTGATATTACCAAATGATATATGAAAAAGGAGATGTAAAATAATGAAGTTTGAAATCGTAAAAGCGAATATTGTTGATGTTGTTTCAGACGCAATTGTTTTACCTACAAATGAAGCACTTAAGGAAGGCAGTGGAACATCTAAGGCTATTTTCACTGCTGCTGGTAGAAAAGAGTTAACTAAGGCATGTGAAAAACTTGGTCATTGCAGTACAGGAAGTGCGGTACTAACATTAGCCTATAATTTGAGTTCAAAATATATTATTCATGCGGTGGTGCCTAAATGGATTGACGGAGAACATAGCGAGTATGACTTATTAAGTTCTGCATACTTAGCATCACTTAATATTGCAAAGGTGATGGGATGTGAATCTGTCGCATTTCCACTTCTAGCATCAGGTAATAATGGTTTTGATAAGCAGCTTGCAGTTCGAATTGCTGAAGAAAGTATTGAATCTTTCGAAGGTGTCAATCTGAAGAAAATCTTCCTAGTAGACTATGGCGATAACATGGAAAACTATATAAAAGCTTAGGTTATAATGTGATTATGATTCCTGCCAATGTCAAAGTGATTGATAAAAAGAAACAGCACCAGTTTAAACAGAAAAAACTGATTGCTGATGGAAAAGATGTTGCACAGGATATACTTGAAGCTCAATTAGAAAAAACGATTGAATGGATAAAGAAACCAGAAAACCAAAAGATACTATTTGAAGCCAGCATAGCAGTATTCAAGTTAGCATTTAAGAAGATTAAGAAATAAACTTTAGTAATGATTGATGTACCATTACGATATGCCCCATTTAGTGATAAGAAATTCAAACTACTCAAACGTATCATGTAAAAACTCTTCACTGATAGAAATATACTTCTCAGTAAACAGACTATCCTTTTCCCAGATGAATTCAAAATTATGCTGGAGCTTGAAATCATCTAATATGATTTCTTTTAATACACCTTGCTGTAATTCTTCTTTCACTGCAGTCTTGTACATAAAAGAAATACCACAATCTTTCTTAGTCAAACTGATGATTGTATGCATATTTTCTATCTGCGTATAATGTTTAAAATCAAAAATAGACAAACCACGTACTTTTAGACTTTCTTCAAGAATATGTCTTGTACCAGAACCTTGTTCTCGTACAAGAAGTCTTTCATCAAGAAGATCATGCAAAGTATGAGGTGTATTCTTAAACTCATGTGATACAGCACAGACCGCAATATAGTCCTCTGTGCTGTATTTTTTATGACTATATTTATCTTTAGGATAATTTCCTTCCACAATAGCCATATGAATCTTACCTTGATCTAATAGCTTCAATAATTCTGCCGTATTACCATAATGAAGATGCAGATTCATTTCAGGATGATGCTTAATAAAATCAGCCAATCTATTAACTATCGCATACTCACCAATTGTCATCGTCACACCAATAGATAATGTCTCTATGGTAGTTTTGATGCTTTTCATCTCTTTTATAATATTCTTCTCATCATTCTGCATAGTCATCAAATATTTCCTTAATATCTCTCCAGAACGTGTTAAAGATAACTGCTTGTTTGAGTATACAAAGAGTGTTGTTTCATATTCTTCCTCTAGATAATGAATATGCTGTGAAACAGCAGGCTGAGTAATATGTAATTCTCTTGCGGCAAGTGTATAATTCAATGTTTCACACACCTTTAAGAAAGTATTAATACGATAATCTAACATTCAATCACCTCATCCATAAAATATACTTATAGTTCAATAGAAATATATAATTTAAAATTATTATAGTCAAGTGATATAATGAGCACACATTTAAAGAAAGCAGGTTATTTCATGGAAACTATAAAAAAGAATATATATGGCATACTTGTATGTTTAGTTATTTCGATTCCATCATGGTTACTAGGAAAACAATTTCCAGTGATCGGTGGGGCAGTTATCTCAATAATTGCAGGTATGATTATCACAATGTTTTGGAAAGAAAAAGGTAAAGCAGTACCAGGTATCAAATGGACTTCTAAGATCATCCTACAGACTGCTGTTGTCTTATTAGGTTTTGGTATGAACTTAGGTGTCATCTTTGAAACAGGAAAACAGTCATTACCTATTATTATTTGTACAATCTCAACTTCACTTCTTATTGCATGGCTTTTAAGAACAGTATTACATGTACCTTCTAATACATCTATTCTCGTAGGTGTTGGTTCATCTATTTGTGGTGGGTCTGCCATTGCAGCTACTGCACCAGTCATTGATGCAGATGATGATGAAGTCGCTCAGGCTATTGCGGTTATTTTCTTCTTTAACGTACTTGCCGCACTATTCTTCCCAGTTTTAGGAAAAGCCATTGGTTTTGATACATTACATGGTGATGCATTTGGAATATTTGCAGGAACTGCCATTAACGATACATCTTCAGTCACTGCAGCTGCATCTACTTGGGATAGTATGTGGTATTTAGGCAGTGCTACACTCAATAAAGCCGTTACTGTAAAATTAACACGTACACTTGCAATTATTCCTATCACTTTAGGATTATCAATGATTAGAAGTAAGAATAACCAGAAATCTTCAAACTTCAGCTTAAAGAAAGCATTCCCTATGTTTATTCTTTACTTTGTCTTAGCTGCCATTATTACTACAGTCAGTCTTCATATGGGAGTAAGTAGTCAAGTTTTCTTACCTATTAAAGAATTATCTAAATTCCTTATTATCATGGCTATGTCTGCGATTGGATTAAATAGTAATGTGATTCACTTAATTAAGACAGGTGGTAAACCACTATTAGTAGGGGCATCATGCTGGTGTGGTATTACTCTTGTTTCATTACTCATGCAGCATGTGATGGGTATCTGGTAATCATTGACTTTACATACTATATTTCTTAATATAGAAATAGACTAACAGTGAGACTTAGTTCTTACTGTTTTTTAATAGGAGAATACATATGAATATTACTGTATATTTAGGTGCCTTGAGAGGTAATGATCCAATATTAAAGGATGCAGTCAAAGAACTTGGTACATGGATTGGAGAAAACAATCATACACTCATCTATGGTGGATCAAAATCAGGATTAATGGGATATATTGCAGAAAGTGTATTAAGTGCAGGTGGAAAAGTAATTGGAATAGAACCACAATTCTTCATAGATGAAGAACTACAATATGATGGTTTAACAGAGTTAATTATCACAAAAGATATGACAGAAAGAAAAACTAAGATGATAGAATTAGGAGATGCCTTTATCGCATTTCCAGGTGGTACAGGGACATTAGAAGAAATATCAGAAGTCATGTCTAAGATTTCATTAAAACAGCTTGATGCACCTTGTATATTCTATAATCTCAATGATTATTATAAAGGTATGAAAGAACTCATGTCCCATATGATAGAAATGGGATTATCTACTGATGAAAAACAGAAGGGTATCTATTTTGCGAATAGTCTAGAAGATATAAAGAATATTATTGAGAAGGAATAGTGATTTTTTTCATTATTCCTTTTATAATGGAATAAATAACAATTAAGGAGACATACAATGAATCTAGAAGGGCAGAACTTGGAATCATTAAGAAAGATGATTAGACATCTTCAAGAAGAAAATCAAGAATTAAAAGAATTATTAAAGAAATCGAACATCACATTTAATGAATCAAAAGAAGAAACGACAAATAAAAATTCAAATGAGGATGTGTGTATCAAGGATACGTATATTACTGATATTCTTGCAGCTTACTTCCTCACTTTATTTCAAGGGAGAAGAGATGTATACGCATTAAGAGGGGCTAAGGGAGGATACTTTCCACAATGTCATAATAGGTGGAAGGATCAGTGCCCAAAACAAAATAAAAAGAAGATGTCCTGCCAGGAATGCCCCTATAGAGAGTGGAAAAAATTAGATAGAGAAGTAGGAAAAAGACATTTATTAGGCTACAAAGACAATTGTACAGATGTCATTGGACTCTATCCTTTACTAGAAGATGATACATGTAAACTGCTTGTTTTTGATTTTGATAATCATGATGAAGACAATAGTGAAAATAATGATTGGAAAGATGAAATTGACGCCATCAGAAAAATATGTCATGAGAATGGTATTGATGTATTAATAGAACGTTCACGTTCAGGGCGTGGTGCACATGCATGGATCCTCTTTAAAGAATTTATACCTGCCTCTCTTGCAAGGGAATTTGGATTACTATTAATTGAGAAGGGTGCACAATCTATTAATTTGAAATCATTCAAATATTATGATCGTATGTTTCCAACTCAGGACCATAGCGAAGGCTTAGGTAATCTCGTCGCATTACCACTTCAAGGGCAGGCATTAAGACAAGGAAACAGTGCTTTTGTAGATGAGAACTGGAATCCTTACTATGATCAATGGAAATTACTAAGAACAATTCATCAATTATCTAAAAATGAGATAGAAGAATATATTTACAAGTGGAAAGAAGAACTTTCTATTCCTCAAGGTCTTCTTACAATTAATCCTGGAAAAAGAATCAAACCTTGGAAAAAAGATAAAAACTTCCATAATGAAGATGTGATAGAAAAGCTCTCTATTGTCCTTGCAGATGGTATCTATGTCGATACACTTAATCTGAAGCCTCGTATCCAGAACCAGATCAGGCGCTTAGCTGCTTTTGATAATCCTATCTTCTATAAAAATCATAACTTAGGCTATTCCAATTGGAACCAACCAAGAATCATTTATTTAGGAGAAGATCTAGACGATTATATAAAAATCCCAAGAGGATTATTAGAAACTCTCCTCAATAAGTGTCAATCATCAGATATTAAATATGAAATCATTGATAAGAGAGAAAAAGGTAAACCTATTAATGTTTCGTTTATTGGTAAACTAAGAGATGAACAGCAGGATGCTGCTTCACAACTATTAAACTATGATAATGGTGTACTTAATGCAGCCACTGCATTTGGTAAGACAGTTGTCTCTAGTTATTTGATTTCTCAAAGAAAAGTGAATACACTTATTATTATGCAGAGTGTTTCACTTATTAATCAATGGGTGGATGAATTACATCACTTTTTAGAAATAAACGAAGACCTTCCTATGTATAAAACAAAAACAGGTATAGAGAAACAAAGAAAAGATCTTATAGGTGTCTTACATGGTAGTAAAAATACCTTAAATGGTATCATTGATGTTGTATCAGTCAATTCTATTTATGATAAAGAAGGCAATAGTCGTTTGGACCAAACATATGGAATGGTGATAGTAGATGAATGTCATCATGGTGCTTCTCATGTATTTGAAGAGGTATTACGTCAAATTAATTCTAAATATGTCTATGGCGTATCTGCTAGTGATAAGAGAATAGACAGACTAGAAAAGAAAGTCTATATGCAGTTAGGTCCAATTAGACATCAATATACAAGCAGGGAAAGAATAGAAAAACAGACTATCAATCATTATGTTTATCCACGTTTTACTAGAGTAATGGCATTAGGTGAAAGTAAAGATGATCTTAATAGCGCCTATGCATTGATTTCTAAAAATGAAGATAGAAATAATATGATTATTTCTGATATCAAAAAGTGTATTGAAGAAAATAGAACACCGATTATTCTGACACGCTATAAGGAACATGCTAAATACCTTTATGAATCACTTAAGAAGAATGTATTAGATCATACATATCTGATTTATGGTGATCATAGTTTAAAGGAAAATGAAGAAGTAAGAAAAACAATACTAACACTACCTCATAATGAACCTTTTATACTCGTTGCGACATCTCAATCCGTAGGTGAAGGTTTCAATGTACCTAGACTTGATACATTATTCTTAACGTCTCCTGTATCTGGTGAACCTTTAGTTGATCAGTTCTTAGGAAGAATCAACAGAGACTACAAGTATAAAGAGAGTGCCATCGTCTATGATTATGTAGATTCACATATCCACTATTTCAATAATATGTATAAGAAACGTTTATCAGCCTATAGAAAGATTGGCTTTGATGTGATCACTGATATTGCAGAGAATAAACAAAATGTGAATCATATTTATAATTATAGTGATTATTTAGAAATATTCAGACAGGATATCCATGAAGCCAATAAAAGCATCATTATTTCTAGTCCACAATTAGATGAAAAGAAGGTATTATCTTTTATTAAATTAATCAAGGATAGACAAGAAAAGGGTGTTTCAGTCTCTGTCTTCACTAAACAGACAGATGATCCATATACAAATCATATTATAGATTTATTATATGGTAATGGTATATTTGTAGAAATTTATCCTGATTTAGATACATACTTTGCGATTATTGATCAAGAGATTGTATGGCATGGTGGAATCAATCTATTAGGTAAATCTAATATCTATGATAGCTTAATGAGAGTTAAATCAAATACTATTGCGGCTGAACTCATAATCAATCATACAAAAGCAGAAGATTGTGACTCCTAGAGCACAATCTTTTTAAAATATACAAAAATGGTATAATCTATATGAATGGAGGATGATCATAATGGATGAATATCTGAAAGAAACGCATATGCTGAATTATTCTCATCCAGCAATTCAGAAGTTAATTCATGATAAACACTGGAACGAAATAAATAAATTTGAAAGAATACAATCAATCTATAATTATGTAAGAGATGATATACTATTTGGGTATAATAGTGATGATACTATACAAGCTTCAAAAATATTGTCCGATGGTTTTGGTCAATGTAATACAAAAGGAACTTTATTTATGGCGTTACTACGTGCCTGTGATATACCATGTAGAATTCATGGTTTTACTATCGATAAGAAATTACAAAAAGGCGCCATGACAGGTATTGTATATCGTAGTGCACCTGCTCATATATTTCATAGCTGGGTAGAAGTATACCTTGAAAACCAGTGGTATGAACTAGAAGGGTTTATTCTAGATAAAGAATATCTGAAAAAACTTCAAAAACGATATACAAAATGTAATGGCCCATTTTGTGGTTATGGGGTTGCAGTGAAGGATTTTAGAAACCCAACTATTGATTTCAATAGAAACAATACCTATATTCAAAGTGAAGGAATTACTCAAGACTTTGGTATTTACGATTGTCCAGATAAGTTATTAAAAGAACATCATCAAGAGATGTCACTCATTAAATCATTGACCTACAAGTATATTGGTAGACATCTCATGAATTATAATGTAAAGAAAATGAGGAGGTCCCACTATGGCATTTAAGATAGTAAGAAATGATATCACAAAAGTTGAAGCTGATATCATAGTAAATACAGCTAATCCAAAACCTAAATGTGTCAGTGGCACAGATCTTGCGATATATGAAGCAGCAGGAAAAGAAGCACTTCTTGCAGAAAGAATGACTATTGGGCCTATTGAAAGAGGAGAGATTGCGGTCACTGGTGCTTATAACCTCAATGCGAAGTATATTATTCATACAGTAGGACCTGTATGGATTGATGGAAATCATCATGAACTTGAAATACTAGAAAGATGTTATCGTCTGCCTCTACAAAAAGCAGTAGAACTAGGATGTCAGAGCATCGCATTTCCTCTTATTTCAACAGGTGTTTATGAATTTCCAAAAGACAAGGCATTGCATGTTGCAGTATCTGTCTTCAGTCAGTTTTTAACTGAACATGAAATAGAAATTATCCTCGTTGTATTTGATAAGACCTCTTTTCAATTATCCAGCCAGATTGTAGGAGAAATCGATTCTTATATTGATGCGAACTATATCAAAGAAAGTCATATCAAAGAGTATCCTTTAAGCTACAGACGAAGTGCTCGTGTTCGTTCTTTATTTAACTCTACGTTTCACGAAGAACCATCTCTACATTTATCGAATACTTCTTTAGAAGATCAGCTCACAAACATTGGTCCATCATTTCATGATAAATTGTTTGAACTCATAGACAAAGCCCACCTAGATAATAAAGATGTATGGAAAAGAGCGAATTTAGATAGAAAACTCTTTTCAAAGATCCAATGTAACAAGAATTATCACCCTAAAAAGAAAACAGTATTCGCATTATGTATCGCATTACATCTTAATCTAGAAGAATCAAAAGATCTTCTTGCAAGAGCGGATTGGGCATTTAGTCCAAGCAGTAAAGTAGATTTAATTGTACAAAAAGCAATCATAGATAAACAATATGATATTATGGAACTCAACATCACATTGTTCAAATATACCAATGAAACTCTTGGTGCTTAACTGACGTCGGTACTTCATGTATCGACGTTTTAAAATGTCGCTTTTATGGCGACCATATCTTTTTGATCTTCACTTATACTAATAGTGTAATAAAAAAAGATTGGAGGAATATATTATGTATGGTGCAATTTTAGGAGATATTATTGGTAGTCCATTTGAATTTGATAGAGGAGATAAAACAAAGAATTTCAAATTATTTAGTAGAAGGTCTCATTTTACAGATGATTCAGTCATGACTCTTGCAGTATGTGAAGCACTGCTTAAAGTAGGGTTAGACGCAACAGTTGAAGAAATAGAAGAAGCTGTTATCACAAGTATGCAGTCATGGGGTAGAAGATATCCTCATGCAGGCAATGGTGGTTATTTTAGTCAATGGCTTAGATTAAAACATCCTCAACCCTATAATAGTTTTGGAAATGGTTCAGCTATGAGAGTATCTGCGGTAGGGTGGTTGTATGATTCTATTGAAAGAACAAGAACTGTCGCAAAAGCAGTCACTCAAATAACTCATAATCATCCAGAAGGTATCAAAGGAGCCCAGGCGACTGCAAGTGCTATATATCTTGCAAGAAATGGCGCTTCAAAACAAGAAATTAAAGAATATATTGAGAAAGAATTTCATTATGATTTAAATAGAACACTCAATGAAATTAGACCTACTTATCATATGGATGAAACATGTCAGAAAACAGTCCCTGAAGCCATTATTGCCTTTCTAGAAAGCAAAGACTATGAAGATGCGATAAGAAATGCGGTATCTCTAGGTGGAGATACAGATACACTTGGTGCTATTACAGGAAGTATTGCGGAAGCTTATTATGACATACCTGAATGGCTTATGAAAGAATGTAGAAACCGTATTAATAAGGAGATGAGAGATGTACTTGATGAATTTGATCATACTCTTTCTAGAAGAGATGATTCACTTAATACAAATAAGATGATTGAGAAAGCAATCAATCAATATTATGTTCATAATGATAAAGATGGTATGATACTACTTATGGATTCTATGTTGCATGCAATAAAACAAGGCGGAAATTTTGTAGTCCCTTATATCACAACTCATCCATTCTTATCAGAACACCAAATCAAAAAAATAAACATTGGTGATACTTTTACACTTAATCATGATGTAAAGCTCAAAATGGAAACAGTAAAGGATGTAAAAGGTAATGAATGGCTTGGAGTATTTACTTCTAGTCATGAAATGCATAAAGGCTCTAGTGGTAATGTTATGATGGACCAGCCTATCTTCACAGTTCTTGAATTAGTACTTGACTGGGAAGAGGTGAATGGAATAGTGATTAATCCATTTGGAAAATATTTCCAATTAACTAAAGATATGATTGCGATTTTGATTGGCATCTATGAAAAACAAAATAAAAGTTAAAATTATTC
>OIXW01000311.1_pt1 | contig 14372 bp, 10 predicted proteins | sample 1587951 | NCBI WGS metagenome assembly OIXW01 (sample SAMN03283239) | human gut metagenome | biome: human-associated habitat; material: feces | host: Homo sapiens | place: Peru | collected 2012
TATATATATATAAATATATAATATAAAAAATATACTTTCAATTTATAACCAAGTTGCAGGTATAGGGGTCTAGAAAGAAACTGAGTAATTGAGTAACTGAGTAATTGAGTCAAACCGGGCCAAATCCTGATGTGCCATCATCAAGAAGATTTTTTTCGAAGTTTATCTATATCTTGTCAATAAATCAGATAGCCATATAAATTGTGCGGTTCGGAGTAGCAGGAGCTGCGAGAGTACGAAGCCAGCAAAATGGCGTATCGTGATATCAAGAATTCGATTGATACCGCTAAGAGAGAAGGAAAAGAAGAAGGACTGGCTGAAGGAATGGAAAAGGGCATGAATCAGCGAAGCTTCGAAATTGCCAAAAAGATGCTGGCAAAAGGTATGGATGTTGCTACTGTGATGGAAATAACAGGGCTGTCGGCTGAGCAGCTGGAGTTAAAATAGTAGAATGATAATATAAATAGTCTTTCCCGAAAGAGTAACAACATAACAATAAAGAACGCAAGCCCCGCCTAGCAGAGTACAATGCTCTCGCTAGGCGGGGCTTTTGCGTATACTTAAAAACCATAATAATATGAATGAAGAAGAACAACAATCAAAAAGCAACCAGTGGGCTCCTGATGATGAGGAAGCCGTGAATATATCCACTCGTTACCTCAATTTAACAGGTATTTAACTAAAAATACGTTTATTTGTGTTAAAGTATAGTTAAATCGGGGGGGTAATTTGCAGAATCTACATGAAATTATATACTTTTGCAACCAGAAATCAGTCTCCAAGTAATATACAAGGGGATTAGTTGACATAATGTTGAGGACCATTTGATAAGTCATAATAGGTTTATATTTGGTTAACAAAAATGTTTTATATTGGTTAACGACAATGTTTTATATTAGTTAACAACAATGTTTTATATTGCTTAAAAACAATGTTCTATATTGCTTGAAAACGATGTTTTATGTTGCTTAAAAACGATGTTTTATATTTCTTGACAACAATGCAACATTAAAATTTCGGATAAATAGTAATATAGTAAGTGATAAATGAAAAAGAAAGCAGTTTCGCTGTTTGTTGTTTTGGCAATTAAAACAGCAGGTTACTCACAAGATTTCGCTCTGAAGACGAACGGACTCTACTGGGTGACAACCACACTCAATCTGGGCGTAGAAAAGGCAATCAGCAACCAGGTAACCCTGGAAGCAGATGTTGCATACAACCCCTGGACATTCAGGGAAGACAAGAAGATGCACCTTCTCTTGGTGCAGCCAGAAATGAAATACTGGCTGTGCGAGAAGTACGAAGGTCATTTCGTAGGTATCCACCTGCATGGTGCTCAATTCTACGGAGGTTTTGGCAGCAAGCTCTACGATGGCTACTTGGCTGGCGGAGGCGTAACATACGGTTACGACTGGATTTTATCCCCTCACTGGAACCTGGAGGCAGCCATCGGTGTGGGATACGCCCACCTCTGGTACAAGCAAAGCCCTAACTTGCCCTGCATCAAGTGCCAGAAAAAGAAGAACGAGAACTATATCGGTCCTACCAAGGCTGCACTATCATTAGTCTATATCTTTTAAAAAAAGTGCACCATTTAATCACAAAGAATATTATGGATGATAGAATGAAACTCAAAATAGTATATCTGGCTATAGCTGGTATAGGTTTGGCTCTTCTGACGGTTATGTCTTCATGCAGCAAACAGAACATAGTAAGTGATAAAAAGATTACATGTACTCCCGACTCCTTTATGCTCCTGCCAGATAGCAGCAATCAGGCTGCACTCAACCTTCAGGTTCATATCCCGAAGCATTATTTCTCGAAGAGAAGCCGTCTCTTCGTAATACCCGTATTGACAGACAGCGACAGCATCGTGGCTAAATACAAGCCTATAGTGCTGGATGCGCCTATCTACAGAAAGAAGATGGAACGTAAATGGGTGCTCGATAGTATTGCTGACCCATACGATTCTATTGCACAGAGAGTTACGGATACAAAAGTAGATTTATCCGTGTTATATAACGACACCATTACCCTGCCTGCAAACTTCCATAAGGGAAGCCTCGTGGCAGTGGCTTCTGCCGACGGATGCGGCGAATGCCGTGCCATCAGCCATACCAAGATAGCCGATGTGTTCCGTCCGGAAATCAAGAAGCAACTGCACCTCAACTGGATGAAGCATACCTTCGAGATCAAGCCGAAGATAAGAGCAGGAAAGGGCGTGGCACGACTTGAGTTTGCTATCAATAAATATGATATTAATCTCAAGATGAGCAACAACCAGGCTGAGCTCGACCACATGTTGAGCGATATAGCTCCAGTGCTCAGCGACAGCCTCGCTACCCTCACTTCTTTGGGCATCTATGGTCTGGCGTCAGCCGACGGCCCGCTGAAGTTTAACACCCCACTTTCCCGCAACCGTGCCAACTCAGCCCTGAAGTGGCTGCTTGCGCACATAGAAAATGGCGACAAGGTGAAGAAGATAGCCCGTATCGGTTCACGCCCTGAAGGATGGCAGCCAGTATTGGATGCGATGGTGGCCGCCGGCGATGCCGACAGCACGATGGTGAAGAACATCCTGACCAGATATGCCAACTTCAACGATGATGTGCAGGAGCGCTATATCCGCCGCCTGCCTATCTGGAACAGCATCAAGAAGAAGTATCTGCAGAAGAGCCGTAGCGTGGAATACACCTACACATACATCATCAAGAACTTCACCACCGATGAAGAAATGCTGCAGATGTACGAGCTCCGCCCAGATGCCTTCAGCGAAGATGAGTTCCTGCATGTGGCACAGATTGCAGAGAGCGCAGAAAAGCAGAAGCAGGTGTATGAGACGACGTTGAAATATTACCCTATGTCGAAGATTGCAGCCAACAATCTTGCCATCCTACTCGAGAAAGAAGGCAAGGTGGATGTGGCTGAGATCATAGAATAAATAACAGCGTATGACAAGATTAGAATTTATCATGTATGGCATGGCACTGGCTATGTCATTAACCTCGTGCGTCCGTGAAAATCTGGACCAATGTCCTCCTCTGCGTATCAACATCGAGGTGAAAGACAAGAATTATTTCAATGTCGACCAGACTGCACCCGAAGAGAAACAAGATGAAAATCAGGCTTTTAGATTGTTTGTTCCGTCTCTATCCTATCGTCTGAGCCGACTCAACGACGACGGCACTCAGCAGGTTGTCGTAGAAGAAAAAGGTTTCGGAGTAGAGGGTGACGGATTCGCCTATCCCGTAAGCTTCGACCCCGACATGCCTTTCGGAAAATACGTCTTTACGGTATGGGGAGGTATGAGGAAGCGAGGCGAACTCAATCTGGATAAAAACGAGCTGTTGCTAGATTCGAAGCACAGTCAGGGCGATGATGTTTATCAGGTTTGCGATACCCTCGTCTATGATGAAAACCATTATTGCTATACCAGCGAGATGGAGCGCACCAAGGGAAAACTGGTTATATGGACAGAGAATCTTCCTGCGGGGTATCACCTGATGAATACTGAAGTAAGCCAGCTCTATGGAATCGTAAATCCAAGTTTCCTATATTCTGAAGAGACCAGCGTCTTTCATGAATCGGAAATTGAAGCTGGCGCCAAGACCAAGACCTCTATTTTCCTGGCTCCTTCTTTCCAGAAGGAAGAGTCAGTGGTGGATGTCAATTTCTATAAGAATAGTGGCGAAGGCGGCAATTCATCTGTGTTGTCACCTGATGACGTGAAGGTAAGCATGGAGCGCAACAAGATTACGGTGCTGAAATATGTGTACGATTCCGACCGCAATCGCTTCACCATCTATATGAAGGTGAACGACAACTGGGAGGAAATTCACGGTATGATATTGGATTGATAATTAATATAACTCAATTTTTTAAATTTATTTTTTATGAAAAAATGTATGTTTTTTGCGCTTGCAGCAAGCAGCTTGTTGTTCAGCGCATGTAGCAGTGACGACGCTGTGGTTAGCACAGAGGGTCAGAATGAGGCAGTACAGCAGATTGTATTGCAGGTAGCAAGTAGCGGTGATGGCTTGACAACACGTGCAGGCCGCCCATTGTATTCTTCACAGGCTTTGCAGACTATCGAGAATGTTCGCGTAATGATTTACAAGAACGGAACCGATGGTGGCGAGAAGACTATTGTCTATGACAAGAAGTTGAACTGGAAAGAGAGTACTACTTATAACAAAGGTGGCCATGGTCGCCAGTTTACGATTTCCTTGAAGGGTAATAATAGACTGGAGGCTGGTAGCTACAAGGTTATGGCTGTAGGTTATAGCGATAACAGTGACTACACCTATGCTTTGGATGTAACAAGTGATGCAGCCCTTACTGGTACTTACAGTGATATTACTGCAACCTTGAAGGCAGGCAAAAAAGATGCAGAGGAAGTATTTGCAGGTGATGCAGCGCTTACAATCGGCGATGATAAGAAAATTACCAACCTTACTCCAGGTGATGAGTATGGATTGGCTGTAACCTTGCATCGTCAGGTAGCTGGTAGCTTCGGTTATTTCTGTAACATCCCTGCCAAAGTTGATGGCAAAACTGCCAAGACCCTTCGTCTCGTAGTAAGAGATAAGAATGATAAGTTGACTTTCAACAACTTCAACAGCTCATTCACAGAAGCTGGAGCAACTGGCAGCACTGTCAAGTATTATGTTAATGGTTCTAAATCAACAGATGCTGCACTTGCTACAGATGCACAGTTCAAAGGCGGCGACAATGGTTATGTGCTCTACTCTATCGATTTGAATACATGGTTCCCTAATGGTGATGAAAACAATGACGGTCTGCTGAATGCTGAAGATGCCAGCTGGAACCACCCTGGTGGTGTAAAGACTCAGGTTGTGAAGGGCTCTGTATTCGGAAGCAACTTTGTCATTCCATTTAATTACGCAGAGGGTAAGAACACCATGGAGCTTCAACTCTTGGATGCTGATGACAATATCATCAGGACTTGGACCGTTTCTATCCCAGCAGCAGATGTAAATACGGTTGCAGCAAATGGAGTTACAGACGTAAGTCCTTCTATCTTCAACGTGGTTCGTAACCACATGTACAACTTGGGTGTGAAGACTTCAAATGGTACACCTGATCCAGATCCAAGTAATCCAACTCCAAAACCAGATCCAGATCCAGACAAACCAAAGCCAGGTACTGACCAGCCAGAAGACTTGAGCAAATCTCAGAACCTCATCTTGAAGGTGAACGACAACTGGGAGGCTATCCACCAGATGGAGCTGGGTGATTAATCTTACTACGTGCTCATAATATAGGCAGTATTAAGAAAAATATATCCAAGGGATGCACTGTGCCCGCTATAGGCACTCGCATCCCTTATTATCCCAACATCACAATATTTAATTTATCATTCATTTTATACGTAATACCCATTCAAATCGAATAGGCGAACATTGAAATCGAATAGACGAATATGATAAGAAAATCTATAAATATAATCCTCGCTGCCAGTCTCCTAATGAGCTGCAGCGCAAGCAATGATGCGCCTGATACCCTCGCCGACGGCTCGCATGCCGTGAAGTTGAACATGAGAGTGGGTGTAAGCGCAGGTGTTGTGACCGGCTCACGAGAACTTGATACGTGGGATGGAGCACAGCAGGTGAATGATATGAGAATCTACGTCTTCAGATGCCCCGAAGACAAGAAGGGCACCCCCGAAGAAACATATACCTATTGCGCCCCTGTTGAAACGGAAGCAGCCAAGAAAGGTTACTATACCGTTGACGCATTCAACAATAGAGAACCTTACTATTCTGCCGAGCACCAGAACATGCCCGAGCAGCATTCATACACCATCGAACCCTATCTGCGGAACGGCTACTACTACCAGTTTCTAGCCATAGGAAGAGATGACAAATACGCAACGACGAAAGTACTTACAGAACCCAAATTCACTGAAAACGAAACGAAACTGGAGGACGCAAGAATCGCCCTCACCGAGCAGGCAAAAAACAGCGCCAAACTCGGTATCCTCAACACCACAGAGCTGTTTAGCGGCATCCTGCAAGACGAGAACACCCAAGAGGAAGACCCTGTGCTCGTAACGGAAGAGACGAAATACTTCCACCGCACACTTACTGCCAGCCGTAACGTGGCAGGACTGATGATTTACGTAGAAAACATCCCGGCACAGGTGGAGTCGAATGCTGCAGGCGACGTGAGCACCGTTACCTTCACGCCCACCTCTCTATCCATCGTAGCCACCGGCATCAGCACCGAAACGCTGATCAGGCAGAAGCAGGCACCAGCAGATGCAGAATCGTTGACTTATCAGACGCTGGGCACCATCGACCTCACCTCCTCAAACGGATGGACCGTAGATGCTACCGAGAACATATTCAAGCGAGCTGAAGACTCCCAAAAAGGATGGAAGGCAAACAGCTACATGATAAGCAACTTCATGATGCCTACACCTGAGGAAAAAATGCAGAAAAGCAAGACCTCGGCCGAGAACGAGACCACCTTCTATCTGCATTACACGGATGGAACGCACCACAGGTACGACAACATCAGGAAGTCAACAACTACTGGCAACAAGTTCAAGTTCCCCATCGAGGCAAACCACCTGTATTGCCTGGGAGCCAAGAGCAAGACCGTGAACCAGCCATACGACCTGAAGGAGTATTACGAGCCAGTGATGACCGACGTGAAGATTGAGATAGAACCAGCCTTCGAGAAAAGGCATGAATTTGAAACAGAATAAACGTTACAAAACAGCATAAAAACGGAAATAGAATATGCAGAAATCAAGTTTTAGCATCTGTAAGATAAGCTCCATCAAGATGAACGCCATCAGGATGAATGCCATCAGGATAGGCATGGCGGCAGGTTTTTGCTTTCTCCTCGCACTAGCCGCAGGATGCAGCAGTGATGCCGATCAGCCACCCTATCCAGATGGCAGCAATGGAGATGCAGGAATGAATCAGCCTTCTGAAAAGGGCGACGAGATTACAACAGTTCCCTTCACCATCACCCTGGGCGGATTAAGCAGCAGCGATGCCAATGCAGGGCAGGGGGGCGGAAACACCCGTGTAGCCCCTCCTGGCGCAGGATCCTCTTCCTCGTCGGGCACAATAGGCGAAGACTATGGATATGCCGAGACCGACAACGTCAATGCCGTAAGGCTGATAGCTTTTCGCCGAAGAGTTCAGAATAATGGAGAAAATGCTACAACCTATGATGCCGCAGCCAACGACATCCAGAGGTTTGAGTATGACCCTACCAACGACAGGGTGATTACCGGAAAACCCACGGTAGAGGACGGCAAGGAAGACGATTATCTTTCGGGAAAGCCCCACAAGCACTATGTGGTGAATGGCACCTTCGGCATCAGCAGGGGCTACGAATATCGCATCATTGCCCTCGCTTACAATAGCCAGGAGAAATCGCCCTATCCGCAGTATGAGGAAAACAATGTGGTTACCACGAAAATGCTCAATTTAAAAAAAGGTACTACATTTCAGGAGCTCAAGGCCACGTTTGCGAGTTACCTGGTTAAGGATGATGGCAAAACCGACACCCCCAACAACTGGCTTGGCTATCTAAAAAAAAGATATATAGGTATCATATCAAAACTGTATAATGTAAAGTGCTTGAGCCGCCAGCTCATCACGGTGCCGCAGCTCTTCTATGGCACCCTCTACCAGCAGGGAGATGATACCCAAAATCCAATCATCTCTTCTGCTGATTACCAGAAGGAAAATCTGGGAAACAACACCCCTACGCCGCTTGTAGGAACACTCTATAGAGGCATGGCAGAAGTGGAGGTTCATATCACTGCAGCCCATTACAGCAAAAAAGTGCAGACGCAATGGTATTGCCTACTTGCCGACAACGTGTTTACCCAGATGCCTCTTACCAGCTACGACGGTTTTAAGCAGGGTAGTGTACCTGTCAATAAATATTCAACAGAGGTAGGCACCTATACAGCCATCGCCTATGCCCCCTTCCCAGGTGTAGGCAAGGAAGTGGTGCTCAAGGCATTTGTGCTGCCAGGCAAGACCCATCTTGCCGTGAGAATTGGCTTCGATGACAGTTTTAACAGTCCTTACGCCCTCAACTCTCAGGTGAAGGCGAAGGATATGATGTCTTCTGAAGCAGCTACGGGCGTTATCGTGGTGGATGGAGTCAGCAACCTCTTCTATCTGAGACGAAACCATAAATATGTCTTCACATACGCTGATCAAACGACACTTACAGACGACAAAAAACGTCTGCTCGAATAAGATCAAGAGAATTATCAAGACGTTATGCTATGTTTTAAAATCAAACAGACAATGAAACTGCATTTTATATACAAAACTTTCATATCATTTTTGTTGGCATTCCTGATGGTTGTGCCCGCCTCTATCCAGGCGGCACAACCCAAGGATGACAACACCAGTCCCTATTTCGAGAGTGCTGCCGTTAGAGACTCGTTCATGAACTGCAAGAAACCCATCTGGACCAACAACTGGGATGATCTGCCAACCGACACGCCGCAAAAACATTTTGTGGAGTTCAACAATCACCCCAAATATGGCAACATGACATTCCGTGAACTGCGCAACCGCCGTGCCCTTACAGGCGAATCGTGTACCATTAACAAATTGATTGGTGTGGTAGGCGTAGGCAGCTGGGCAAAGGATATGGGCGCCCTTACCGACGATTCACTCGACAACTATGCACAGGTAAACTCAGTGGTAAGAGCAGGTGTAACCGTTGACCCGATTGTGAGCGTAAGAGATATGGACAATTACTACTCCAAGGGCACGGTGGCAGGCTATACCATCGTAGCAGGTTCGGGCAGCAGCGTGCTCAGCCTCGATGTAATCAAGGCTTTCTCCATCGGATTCTATCGCGACGGCAAGCTGCAGGGCGTAAAGGCGGTGAGAGAAGGACAGGATGGTTCGGGAGTAACGCTGAAGCTGCTCCAGATACCGGGTTCCGACAACATCTGCGCCATGCTGACGGCAGAAAGCGACTGGCTCTTCGATGAAATCACTCTCGACTGCTCGGGCGGCATTCAGGCAGAAGTGGCGAATATTCTGAAAATCAAATATGCCTTCGTGGGCGAATCTACGGAGTTTACCATCACCGATGGAGGCATCAAAAAATACAACGAATATTTCAAAGACGACAAGCAGGTGGCGCTCAAAGAGATGAAAGGCTGGCGCCCTATTATCCTCGGCCTCCCCCTGCCTTTCCTGGACAACGATATAAAGAAGATGACAGATGATAATCTGGACAATTTCGCCACCATCGTCCCTCTTCTTGACATAGGTTACCAGGGCGGAGCCAAGTTTATGATGCAGAACGACAAGAACCCGCAAGGCGAAGCATTCGAGGCTGGCATGGAGGCTGGCTTCAAATACAAGATGGATGCCCTGCTGAGCCTCAATGCAGGAACATGGGTCAACGTGCTGCTCTTCGACCACAAGGGAAACAAGGTGCAGGAAGAAACGATTTCTGCCCAGGTGCTCAACCTCTCGCTGGTGCAGATTGGCGACGGAACGGTGAGCATCAAGGCAAAGGTGCCGTTTTCAGGATGCGAAATCAGATTCCTTACGGTTCTCGGAGTTGACGCAGGCGCCATCGGCATCCACTATGGATTCGTAAGAATGGCTCCAGATGTATCCCACCGGTGCCCCATCAATCCTACCATCAGCAGCAATGTCTGCCAATCGCAGACTTCCTTCAACCTTCGCTCCAACCCCAAGGTGAGCGTAACATGGAGTCTGGTGAATGCATGGGATTTGAAAAATAACGATATTCTTGCCACCACACCTGTAAAGGTTACCTCTGATGGTCAAGTTACCAATCTGGAACCTGGTAAATATACCTTCAGGGCCACGGCTCAGGACGGATGTTATGATGAAACCACCATTACAGTAGGTGGTTTTAATGATGGAAATACAACTTGCGGCAAACCACTTGTCAACAAACTGGGTGAAGATTTCTACGAGGTATCGCCTAAGATTCACGAAACATCCGGCTCGCTGCTTTCTGTCTCTGAACTCAAGGATAGAGACAATATTATCAAGGGTGAATATGATCAGTATGCCGAATATATAAGTGGCTTGAATCTTGCCGATAACCTCTGCATCATCGGAATTCACCGTAAGGATGGTCAACTGATATACGATGCTACCGACCGACACGAAGGTGAATCAGAGGCGGATGCCGTCAAGAGAGCTCAACCTAAGCGCATTGGTTTTGTGGTAGAGGCGGATGCTACAGTAATCAATTTGCATGCCCTGCAATTCCTGCAGATACGCTGCTATAACCAAGGCAAGGAAGTATATCGCCATCTGATAGATGAGAACAATGCGATTGGTGCAGATATCGCAGGTTCAGGCAAGCTGCAAAAGATAAGATATTCTATCGAAGTTCCAGCCTACGACAGCAAAGGCACCCCGATTCAGATGGATGAGTTCCAACTCTGGAATTCGGGTGTACTCAATCTGGGCGGTTCTAAACTCCGTATCTACTATGCCTTTATCGAGGAGGCTGCCGACGACTGTTCTTCGCCACTTGCATGTAGCAGTATGGTGATGTCGCATAATCATTCACATACTACCATCAATGCTAATGAAACCAAATTTGGCGGAGCGGTGAGTGTGGCTACTGTAGATGATAACTTAGGTTATCTGGTGGATGATGACTTGAATACCTATATGGCGGTTGCCAATACGGTAAGTGTGGGAGTTGGTCAAACATTCGCCGTAAAGATGGGTAGAACACTCGACTATCATCATCAGTTGGGAATTGTCATTGACAACAAGACTTTCCTGGCAGCCGTAAACGTAGGAGACTGGCTAACGGTAGAAACCTTCAAGGATGGTAATTCTACGGGAGATAAATTTACCGACTGGAAGGTGATTTCCGCTAATGTAGCGGGTTATGGCGATAAGAATATCCTCTTCTTTCAGCCAAAGAAAGCGTATGACGAGGTGCGATTAACTTTAGCCAATATTGTAGGCGCATTGGATGTGCAGAAATTCTACGGACTCGTGACACGTGGTGATATTGATAATGATGGTATTCCTGACTGTAAGGACGACAAGTCGTGCGTAGATGGTGTAGACGATATCGTTGTCAACAATGTATGCGTAGGAGATGCGATTGTCGTAACTGCTACCGGATTGACCGGAGTAGATTATCATCTTTACTTCGGTGATAAGAATGCGGGAAAGAATGGCATCGTGTCTCTGCATTCTACATCAGACACCAAGAACAATATAAAATATACCTACACCACAAAGGAGCCGGGCGAATATCAGCTCACCTTCTTCGACGGCAGCTGGACGCCACTCTCTTCTGTAGTATATCAGGTTCATCCATTACAGACCCGATGGCTTCCGAGTGCATCTACCAATGAATGGAACAAGTGGGACAACTGGAGCGACGGTTCGCCTTACTGCTGCACCAACGCCATCATCTCGTCGGATGCCGATAACTTCCCAATGCTGGGCACGCCAGTGAAGCCAGCCGACTACTGCTGCAAGGACATCTTCTTCGAACCCCGTTCGGCGGTGGATAACGTGCCATCGCTCAACTATCGCAAGGCATGGGTAGAACTGGAGCAGAAGCCGAACCATTACTATCTGCTGAGTGCACCACTCAAGCAGATGTACACGGGCGATATGTTCATGCCTGCCGACACCACGAAGGCGAACTACTTCGAGGATCTGAACGAAGAAAACTGGAAGGAACAGCGCTTCAACCCGAGCATCTACCAGCGCCTCTGGGCGGCTGCATATCCGGGTAAGATTTATTCGCTAGACAGCAAGGAAAATCCGGTTTTGAATGATGAAACGCTTGCCGTGAACGAGGCCACCTGGTCGCACAACTTCAATGCCGTGGCTAAGCCTTACGGCATGGGTGAGGGCTTCTCTATGTGGATAGACAACGGCAATCTGCCGGCTACCAATAAGTTCAGTATCCGCCTGCCTAAGGCGCATAAAGAATATAGTTACTTCGTGGATTACGATCAGGAGAAAGTGGCTAGTGAAACAGTGACGAAAGATGCAAATAAGATAAACCGCTTCATCTACGAATCGGATTCTCCGAAGGAAGGCGACTTGACGATGGAATATAAGTATCTGTCGGAAGGCAAGGAAGTGACGGAGAACCGCACGGTGTTCGTGGGGCAGAGCGAGTATCAGATTACGCTGAAATCGGATATTCCTACGCAGACCTTCTTGCTGGGCAACCCATTCATGAGCCGACTGAATATCAAGAAGTTCCTGGAGGTGAATGAGAACGTGAGCAGTGTGAAGGTGGAAGTAGAGAATGAATCGGGAGGCATGGAAGAGCAAACTGTAAGCAAGGTCGCTTCTACGGGCAACGCCACCACCATCGCCCCAATGCAGGCATTCTATGTTACCACAAATGGTGAGGCGAGTACGCAAATCACCCTGCTGCTCACCCCAGAAATGATTGGTGGAAGCAAGAAGGCTACTGAGGAAAGTAAACCTGCTGAAGCCAAGGGACTGAAAGTGTGTGTGGAAAGCCTGAAGACGCGAAGCAAATCAGCAGCTATGCTGGTGATGGAGAATTCTGAAACTGCTTATGATGTTTCTGACGGTTCTTCTTTCAAGAACTCTGTATGGGTTCCAACTCTTCTGGATAGTGAAGTGAAGTCACCTTTGAAGGTATTTGGTATTCAGCAGAGTCAGGCATACGATATCCTTCCGATGACTGGCGCTACATCTTTAGGAATCTATCTGTCGCAAAAGGATAGCATCCGTATCGAGGTAAAACCCATTCAGGGTGTTGATATGAGCGGATATGTTCTCCATGATATGCTTTCGGGTGCCGATTATTCACTCGATTCTCCTCTCATTATTGCGGATGCCGAGACCTCGTTAGGCAGATTTGTTATCAGAAGCCGTTATGGAAGTACAGATGTGACATCTGTCGATACTGATCAGCGCATCAGTATTGTTCAGGAAGGTTCTTCTGTCCTCGTGCAATCTGCCGGCGGTCTGCTCAAGAGTGTCAAGGTCATAGACCTGAATGGCAGAATCATCAGCAGGGTACAGGGAAATGGTTCAAGGTGTTTAAAGGCGAGCATAGCCACAGGCATTCAAATCATACACATAGAATTGACAGATGGTAGCAGTAAGGACTATAAGATGATTTTCTAAGTGAAATCAGAATAGCGAATTACATCTTTTACTTATAATTATCCCTGCCAGCTTGTGAAAGCTGGCAGGGATTTTATAATAGTCTTTCCCGAAAGAATAACAACATAACAATAAGGAACGCAAGCCCCGCCTAGCAGAGTACAACGCTCTCGCTAGGCGGGGCTTTTGCATATACTTAAAAACCGTAATAATATGAAAGAAGAAGAACAAAAACCAAAAAGCAATCACTGGGCTCCTGATGATGAGGGAGCCAAGAACTTTGTCAACCAGCCGGGCTATCAAAAAGGTGCCATAGGTATGGTTAACCTGATCGTTGATGTAATGAATGATACCCATGAATACAAAGAGGCGATTTTCTGCAAACATTTACTGATGGAATTCAGCCGCAAGCATCATCTTGATTTAGAAGAGCAGATAGAACGTGTGGAGGCACATGCTCAGGATATTGATGAGTTTGGAAAGTATATGAAAGCCAAGAATGGCGAATTGAACCCCAAGCGTATATCTGAGCAGGAGTTTGCTTATGCCATCGACCAGCTGATGGAGTCTGTAGATGAATCTGGCAAGTACATATTCAAGATTCAGCGCCACTGGATTGCTGTGTTCAGAGTAGCCGTAGATTTGCATTTAATAGGAGAGAATGACTACAAGGGTTTCTGTAACTGGATAGATACGATTCACCCGGGAGCTTTCAGAGTGAAGCTGACGCAGGGTGACTTGAAGCAGATCAGCAACTCGGATTGCTATATGAAACCATTCGATAAATGGGGATATGCTCCGATGGGAAACGTGAAGAAAGAACCTTATATCGCGATGACCCATGTGGTGGTTTGCTTCAGAAATCTGTTGGGAATCGACGAAAAAATTGCTTGAAAACGGCTCAGAAATAACCCTCGTTATAACTTTATAACCCTCGAAATAACCGCAGGGTTATTTTCTTGGTCAGTATCGGATTTCGCCGTACCTTTGCCTCGCAATCAGATGATAAAGTCTGGTTGCGGGGCTTTTCTGTATATGGAAAACCGGTACCATTTCCTGGTACGGAATTTAGCGGATGGTCGCAGCCCCAACGTGATAATACATATATGAATATGGATAAGAACAATATGAAGCCGTATGTTTTCAAACATCCGGATTATGGATGGAGAGTATTTCTAATTAACAACATATCTTTCTAAAACTTCAATATATATGAGCAAGAAAAGTTTTTCT
>OIXW01000318.1_pt1 | contig 14170 bp, 8 predicted proteins | sample 1587951 | NCBI WGS metagenome assembly OIXW01 (sample SAMN03283239) | human gut metagenome | biome: human-associated habitat; material: feces | host: Homo sapiens | place: Peru | collected 2012
AAACGCAAGCACTAATGGGGGCGACGCGTCTCGCGTCGGGCATTTTTCAGCAGCCTCGTCTCGCGTCGGTTTTTTCAGCAGCTTCGTCTCGCATCGGGGCATTTTCAGCAGCCCCGTCACCCCCGTCACCCTAATCCTTCAAGGTCCTCCCAGTAGCGCGGGTAGCTCTTGCTCACCACCTCGGGGTTAGCTATCTGCACCCCCTCACACACCATGGCAGCCGGTGCAAAAGCCATGGCCATGCGGTGGTCGTGATAGGTGGCAATGGGCTGGCCGTTGTAGTGAGGCGCGCCATCGGCGTAGCTGTCAATGTAGAGCACATCGTCGGCCTCAATGCCCAGTGCAATGCCAAACTTGGCCAGTTCGGTTTGCAAGGCCGCCATGCGGTCAGTTTCCTTGATGCGCAGCGAGCGCAGTCCGCTAAATCTGAACGGGCGCCGCAGCATGGCACAAGTCACCACCAGCGTTTGCGCCAGGTCGGGCTGGCCAATAAGGTCAAGCTCATAAGTCTGTCCCTCGGGCAGCAGCGCGTCGGCACACTTTGTCAGCACCACGAGTTCGCGTTCGGTGTCGTAGGCTGTGTGCACACCCAGCGGCTCAAAGTAGCGGCTCACGGCACTGTCGCCCTGCAAACTCTCCTTGTAGAGCCAGGGCAGCGTGATGGTGGCACCCGCATCGGGCATGAGCGCCATCATCTCATACCAGTACGAGGCCGCGCTCCAGTCGCTCTCCACCGGATATATCACATCGCTCAGGTAGGCGTGTGGCGCCACGTGCAGCGTGTGCGCGTCGGTCCACTCAATGTTGGCCCCAAAGGTGCGCATCATGCTCACCGTCATGTTGATGTAGGGGCGCGATATGATGTCGCCCACAAGTTCGAGCGTAAGGCCCTGGGCCATGGTGGGCGCCACAAGCAGCAGAGCCGATATGTACTGCGAGCTCACGCTGGCGGGCAAACTGATGCGGCCGCCCTGCAAACTGCGTCCCTTGACGTGGAGGGGCGGATAGCCCTCGTTGTCCACATAGCTGATGTCGGCCCCCAACTGCCGCAGAGCGTCAACAAGCACCTTGATAGGGCGTTGGCGCATGCGCTCGGTGCCGGTAATGGTGTGCTCCTCGCCACGGCAAATGGCAAAGTAGGCAGTCATAAAGCGCATGGCGGTGCCAGCGGCCATGATGTCTACCGTGTCAGGCCGTTGCGTCAGGGCGCGCCACATTACAAAGGTGTCATCGCAGTTCGACATGCGCTCCACACTCGAGTCGGGGCCGCTCAGCGCGCAGAGCAGCAAGGCACGGTTGCTGATGCTCTTCGACGAGGGCAGATTGATGGTGGCCCGCAGCGTGGCAGGCAGATTGGGCGAATATGTGGTGGGTCCTTCCATAGTATCTTTGTATATATATAATATATGCGTGCGTTGGCAGAGCCGGGGGCGTGCGAATGGACTCAAGCACCAAACGCTACCTCTAATGGGGGCGACGCGTCTCGCGTCGGGAAAAGATGCAGCTATTATTTAGCAGAGTTCGCATTTTCCTCCGTTCTCTACCCCGACGCGGGACGCGTCGCCCCCATTAGTGCTTGCGTTTTCTTGCAGCGCGTTGAGGCCTTACCAGGCGGCAATGTTTCGTAAACTCATCGCTCCCCCGTCAACTAATCAATGGTTGCAAACACCGCAAAGTTACTCTTTTTGCCCCAAAATGCGGCAAAAAGACGCGGTTTTTGCGGTTTCTGTACAAAAAAATGCGGTAAAAGTTTGCAGGTTAAGAGGAAATGCGTACTTTTGCACTCGCAATTCGGGGTGTAGCTCAGCCCGGTTAGAGTACGCGTCTGGGGGGCGTGTGGTCGCTGGTTCGAATCCAGTCACCCCGACTTTGAATTGTACGGCAGTCAGTTGCTCACGCAGCTGACTGCTTTTTTTGGTACGCTTGGCATGAGCATTATCTAACGGGTGCAAGTCCCTAGTAAGCCCTAATAGCGGGAATTACATAGCCAAGAGCAAGGGTGTTCATCGTGAGGTGAAATCTGAAAGAAGCCGGCGGCAAACATCTGACCTAACGAACAGAAACTTCATATAAGGCATTTGACCACGGATAAGATTGCAACACAAATCAAAGTCCCATAGCTATTCGGAATGGTTGGTGTAAATGAAGTAGGTATAAGATGGAAAGATAATGCCCTTATCCGAGGAGGTCTTACGGACATGATAAATAGTCTTTTTTACGAAAGTCATGGAGTAAAGCTTGCCGTAAGAAGTCAGCCGAGGTCATAGTAGCAAGACAAGTTGATATTTTCTTGTGAAGGACCGAACCTAATAATTAAACGATAGTAATTGAAACGTACCAAATGAAAGGTAGAATGCAGAAAACATTAGCCCAAGCCAATGACTGCCCTCAAAGAGATAGGTCGGAAACCGAATGGCATGAGGGAGTGCAGACTTTCATGTGGATGCGTGAAGACAACATCGTGGAAGTACCATTCGACAAAGAACATGTATTAGAGCAAATCCTTAATCCCGAAAATCTCAATCGTGCCTATAAATGCGTGATGCGGAACAAGGGGTGTGGCGGTATCGACAAGATGTCGTGTGAGCAACTACTCTCATGGCTTCTGGCCAACAGGGAGGAGCTGATAAGTTCTTTGCTTGACGGTTCATACCGTCCGAACCCAGTCAAGAGGGTGGAGATACCCAAAGACAACGGCAAGAAACGCCAATTAGGAATACCCACAGTGGTAGACCGATTGGTGCAACAAGCCATCAACCAAGCACTGATGCCCCACTATGAGCGCAAATTCTCGAGGTCAAGCTTCGGCTTTCGTCCTCGAAAAAGCTGCCATGATGCACTGCACAAAGCACAGAAGATAGTGAACGAGGGGTATGTCTACGTAGTAGATTTAAACCTTGAACGCTTCTTTGATACCGTAAGTCATAGCAAACTCATAGAAATACTCAGCCGTACGATAAAGGACGGCCGAGTAATCAGTCTTATACACAAATATCTTCGTAGTGGTGTGATGAACCATGGAGTGTTTGAAATGAACGAGGAGGGTACTCCGCAAGGAGGTCCACTTAGTCCATTGTTGAGTAATATCATGCTCAACGAATTGGATAAAGAACTCGAGCATAGAGGACACCCCTTTGTACGTTACGCAGACGATGCGATGATATTTTGCAAGTCAAAGATGGCTGCAAAACGTGTGAAAGCATCAATCACCCGTTTTATAGAGAGCAAACTCCATCTGAAAGTGAACAATGATAAGACCGTGGTGTCTTATGTTCGCGGAGTGAAATACTTAGGTTACTCCTTTTATGTGATGAAAGGTAAATGCAGACTAATGGTACACCCCAAATCAAAGCAAAAGATGAAATCAAGACTAAAGACATTGACGAGTCGTAGTAATGGTTGGGGCTATGCCAAGAGAAAGCAGAAACTGAAAGAGTACATAAGAGGGTGGATAGGCTATTATCACCTTGCAGAAATGCGCCGTTTGCTTCTTGAGACAGACGAGTGGTTAAGGCGTAGAATACGTATGTGTATATGGAAAGCTTGGAAGAAAGTCAAGACGAGAGTAACAAATCTCATTCGCTGTGGAATACCACAGTATCAAGCCTACCAATGGGGTAACACTCGCATGAGCTATTGGCGAACAGCGGGAAGTTACATATTAAGTAGGGCTATCACCAATGAGAACTTGCGAAGAGCAGGATATGTTACTTTAATGGGTGAATATCTCGAATGGCACCCAAAATAGGAACCGCCGTATGCCGAACGGCACGTACGGTGGTGTGAGAGGTCGGTAAACATGAAAGTAGGAGATAAACACCTATGATTAGTGTTTACCTCCTACTCGATTGTCAAGGCGCCAAGCAAAGCGGCCTGCGGTGAATGCACTCACCGCAGGCCGCTTTGGCGTATGCCCCGCTGCCGCTAACTGCTGAAAAACAATGCACAGCTCTCATCATAGTGCAGGCCGCTCTGGCGTATGCCCCGCAGCCGCTAACTGCGTCTCGTAAACGGCTGCTGCGGATAAACCATCAGCACGTTGCGCGACGAAAAGTAACGCTCAATCTGGTCGGGCAGGCGGTCGAGATAGTTGTGGAATGAGATGGTGCCGCGCCGTGCACACACAAACACCACCAGGTGGTCGGTGCGGGCGTTATGGGCCAGGGGCACAAGGTCGTTCCACGACCGGTACTCCGTGCCGAGCAAAGGCACCCCATTGTGCTTGCTGTCCACATAGTGCTCTACGGCCGTCAGCGTGTCGGCCGTAGAGTAGGCATTGATGCCACACGTAAGCTGGCGTGCAAGCAAGGCTATGCGGTCGAGCCAGCCCCCAAAGCCCTGTTCATATTCCGCCTTGGGCGGCACGAGCAACTGTATGCGCTGCATGGTGTTGAGCGGCATTGTGGCACGAAATATAAATATCTGACGGTCGATGGCACCAAGCAGGTCGGTGCTCAACTTGCCATAAAAGGTGTCAGACAGACGTTCCTTTTGGTGCAGTCCGAGCACAAGGTCGCTCACCGCACGCTCCTTGATGGTGTGCGATATGCCGCTCGCCACATTCACCGACCAGCGTTGGTACGTTTGTATGCGCATGTTGGTGGCAGCAGCCAGCTTAACCGCGTGCTCAAGCTGCTCCTCGCCCGACTGGCGCGCCGAGGGATTGTTGTCGAGCACCACATTGAGCGCTATGATGGGCGCCACCGAGTGCGGCGTGCGCAGCATGAGCGACAGGTCAACCAGCGCCTGCACCATCGAGGGGTTGTGCAGCGCCATGAGTATGCGGTCGGGAGCCTCGCCCGCCGGTCGGTCCACAACCGTAGTGGCAGTGGCGGCCGAGCGTTGCGCCACAGCCACCTTGCGCGCCGTGTTCTCGGTAACGAGCGAGCTTACCACACACGTCACCAGTATGAGCACCATGGCCCCGTTCAGCACATCATCGCCAAGCAGACGGCTGCCGTCGGGCAGTATTATCTTGTACCCCACAAGCACCACCGCCAGTGTGGCCGCAGCACGCGAGCCGGTAAGGCCAAACATCAGGCGGCGTTCGCCAAGGCTCATCTTAAAAGCCTTCTGTGTGACAAAACAGGCCAGCCACTTGCTGCCAAGCCCTACCGCCACCATGACGGCAGCCACCACTATGGCACCCTCGTGCTCAACCAGCGCACCAAGGTTGATGAGCATGCCCACACCTATCAAAAAGAAGGGTATGAACAAGGCATTGCCCACAAACTCGATGTGGCTCATCAAGGGCGACGAGGGCGGAATAAGCCTGTTGAGCACAAGGCCCACTAAGAAGGCACCCAATATGCCCTCCATGCCCACGAACTCCATCAGACCCGCACCTAAAAACACCAGGCACAGCACAAACACATACTGCACCACGCTGTCGTCGTAGCGGCGGAAAAACCACCGCCCTATGCGCGGAAAGCTGTATATGATTATGCCGCCAAGCGCTACCACCTTGACCAACAGCCACAGCCAGTAAAGCCCCGTCACGTGCTCCTTAAACACACCGCCCACCACGGCAAGCACCAGCAGCGTGAGCGTGTCGGCCACTATGGTGCCACCCACCGCTATGCTCACACTGTCGAGCCGCGACAGGCCGTAGCGCAGCACAATGGGGTAGGCTATCAGCGTGTGCGAGGCATACATGGCGGCCATCAGCACCGCAGCGGCCGCACCATAGCCTAACATCGAGTTGGCGGCATAACCAATGCCCATCGGTATGACAAAACTGAGCAAACCGAGCGTGGCGGCACGCCCCTTGATGCGCTGCACGTCCTGCAGGTTCATCTCGAGCGAGGCAAGGAACATGATGTAGTAAAGTCCCACCTTGCCAAACAGCTCAAAGCTGGTGTCGCGCTCAAGCACACCGAACCCGTGGGGGCCGATGAGTACGCCGGCAAATATCATGCCCACTATCGAGGGCACGCGCAACTTGTCGAGCAGCATGGGCGCAAAGAGTATGATGCCCAGCACAATGAGGAATATCCAGGTAGGGTCTGTTATCAAGGTCTGTAATTATTAGATTTGCCCGATAAAAGGCATAAAATATGTGTATGATGCTGCAAAGTTGCGAAAAAAACCGCCATTTACTGCCAACTGACGCGCACAAATAGGACGGACTGACCAAAAATAGCAAAAAATGTTGTACATTTGCACACCTAACGTCGGCTGACGTTATGCAACCAATCATAAAACAGACAATTACAAAATGTAACATACCGCCCCGCTGTGCGGGTTGTGATGAAAGCAATAACCCCAGTTGGGCGGCATAAAACACACCACAAGCAATATGAACGTAGCAATCGTTGGCGCAAGCGGCGCCGTAGGCCAAGAGTTTCTGCGCGTGCTGGCCGAGCGCGATTTCCCTATCGACAATTTGCTGCTCTTCGGCTCAACCCGTAGCGCAGGCACCAAATACACCTTCCGCGGCAAGGAGTACACTGTCAAACTCTTGCAGCACAACGACGACTTTAAGGACGTAGACATTGCCTTTACATCGGCTGGTGCCGGCACCTCAAAGGAGTTTGCTGCCGACATCACCAAGTATGGCGCCGTAATGATTGACAACTCTTCGGCCTTCCGAATGGACGACGAAGTGCCCCTCGTTGTGCCCGAGTGCAATGCCAAGGACGCCCTCACACGTCCGCGCGGCATCATTGCCAACCCCAACTGCACCACTATCATGATGGTGGTGGCACTGCAGGCCATCGAGAACCTGAGCCACATCAAGCGTGTGCACGTGGCCTCATACCAGGCCGCAAGCGGTGCGGGCCAGGCTGCCATGGACGAACTGGTGGAGCAGTACCGCCAGGTGTTGGCCGGACAGCCCGTCACCGTCAACAAGTTTGCCTACCAGCTGGCCTTCAACGTCATTCCGCAAATCGACGTGTTCCAGGACAACGGTTACACCAAGGAGGAGATGAAGATGTACAACGAGACACGCAAAATCATGCACTCCGACGTGCTCACCTCTGCCACCTGTGTGCGTGTGCCCTCGCTCCGTTCTCACTCTGAGGCCATCTGGGTGGAGACAGAGCAACCCCTCGACATTGACACCGTAAAGCAGGCCATATCGGGTGGCGACGGTCTGGTGCTGATGGACAATCCCGAAAAGAAGGAGTACCCCATGCCCCTCTTCCTGGCCGGCAAGGACCCCGTATATGTAGGTCGTATACGCAAGGACCTGGCCAACCCCAACGGCCTCACCCTTTGGCTCGTGAGCGACCAGATACGCAAGGGTGCCGCCCTCAACGCCGTACAGATTGCCGAATACCTCATCAAGGTGGGCGATGTAAAGTAACTTGCCCGTTACTATTCCCCCTCCTCAACTTCTCAACCCGTCAGTACATAATTGTGCCAACAGGTTAACATAAGCGCAACGCTCGCACTGCCACAGACGTAATGTCTGCCACAGTGCGAGCGTTGTTTTTTGTAGGTTCCAATGCACGTTTGGATAGTGCATTCATACTCATACCATCACATCAAAGCAGTCCCTTGCTGCGATAGTAGCGGTTCACAGCGCGCTGTATCTTAGTGTACGAACTGCCGAGCTTGTCCTTGCGTTCCTGCCCGTTGCCATAGTCACCGCGCAACACCTTTTGTACTTCTGCGTCCACATCTGTCGAGGGTGTGGCAGCCTTGGTGGCTGAGGGCGTTGATGGGGTTGAAGTTTCAGGTTGTGCTGAGGGCGTTGCAGCATTTACAGTTTCGTCCTGCGGTTGCACCTCGTTCGGTGCGCCTGCAGGCGTATTCTGGTCGCCACCTCCAAGCTGTGTGCTGTCAGCACGCTGAGTGCTGTCAGTTGGCACAGTGGGCTGCTCGTCCATAACGGTGTCAACCACGGGTTCGTCCACAGGCTGACTGCTATTGCTGTTGCAGCCACGGAATGCGGCAAAGCCAATGGCTGCCACCACTGCGAGCCCCACAACTAACGACAGCACATGCTTGCCCTTGTTGCCGCCATTGCCAGTCTGTGTAGCATCGCCACCGCCTGCAGGGGCGGGCGTGGGTGCAGGCGCAGGCTGTGGGGTAGCAGGCGCTTCTGCTGATGGTGCAGGAGTAGCTGCACCCTCTTTCTCCAAATTGAAGGAGCGCTTCACGTGCTTTTCAAGGTTGAACTTGCGCGTACTCTTGCGTTTGCTCTTATCTTCTGTCATGAGTGTAAACTTTATTAAGTAAACAAATCAATGAGCGTTTGCAACCCACCTTCATGGCCCACGCCAACAGCCTCAAACTCCCATTCGCCTTCGTCGTTCAAAAAAAGTTTGGCTATCTCGGCCGCGTCCTCAGCCGCAAATGCCTCGTTGAGCGCATAGCGGCACAGCTCCTCGCCAGTGTCGGTGTTGGTCAGTGTGATAGCGGCATCTTTCACGTCACCAAAGGTCTCATTGCCATGAACAGTGGCCACAAACACAATCTCCTGTATCTTGGCGTCCACCTTGTCCAGGCAGATGTCTATGGTCTCGCCGTCGCCGCCGCCGTCCACCTCGTCAATCGAGCCGAGCACCGAGCCATCGGCCGACATGGGGCGCACCGTGGCTATATAGTTGCGCTTGGCACCATGTTTGGCCTTGTCGTAGGGCTCTTGGCGGTTCTCTGAGTTGTAAAATACAAAGTCAGCGTCATTGTTTATAACACCCTCCTCGCCTAATAAAAAGGTTGATGAGTCAAGGTCGTGGTCGCCGTCCCACGACAAGTGTACTTGCAGGTTATTCAGGCCCGCGTCCTTGCTGAGCTTGAAGCGGTCGCCTTTGTTCAAATTAAAACGTGCCATGTGTTCCTCTGCGTTTTTAGGTTAAGCGTACATGTCTATCAAGGTTTGCATACCGCCAGTATAACCCTGGCCTACAGCCTCAAACTCCCATTCGCCGTCTTCGTTGCAAACAAGTTTGCCAGCCTCGACGGCAGTTTCTGATGAGAAATTCTCCTTCAAGTCGTAGCGGCAGAGTTCCTCGCCAGTTTCCTCATTGGTGATGACAATAGCCGGTTCGCGTACCTGGCCAAACGTCACGTCATCGTTCGCAGTGTGATAAATTGTTACGCAGAAAATGATTTCCTGCACTTTGGGGTTCACTTTGTTCAGTATCACGTGCATGGTTTCGCCAGCGTCGTCGCCTTCTTCCTCATCGCCTTCGCCCAGGTCGTCAGGCGAACCAAGCACCGAGCCGTCGGCAGACACTGGGATCGTTTCACCGCGCCAGTTCCTCTTTGAACCAAACTTTTCGTGATTCCAAGGCTCGCTGCGATTGTCAGAGTTGTAAAAAACGAAGTCTGCATCGTCCATAATCACGCCATCGGCACCAAGCAAAAAGGCCGAGGCGTCAAGGTCTGCCCCAGACTTCCAGGTTAAGTCTACCTGTATTTTGTTCAAGCCGCTCTCCTTGCTAAGCGAGAAACGGTCACCTTTCTTCAAGTTAAATCTTGACATAATGTAATTGATTTTTGAGTTATAAGTTATTCTTTATGCGCAGATTGAATAAAGTCAACGCGCGTTTATAATCTTTTTGTAAGCCTCAACCAGCGTGTCAGTCTCCGTTGTGTCAATTCCGGCCTGCTGTTGGCATTCGTGCAGTTCGAGCAAATCTTTCAAGTAAGCCTGTGCCTTGGTGTGGTTGTGTGTAGTTTTTACCGATACCAATTCGGGTTTGATAGCACGTTCCACGCGCATTGTGTACTTTATCAGTTTGGTACAAAGGGCTGACATAGTACTGTCGTGTGCCATGGCAAACGCCTTTTTGGCCTCCTGATAGCGACCTTGGCTGAGCAAAGTCGCAGCCTTTGACTTTGGGGCAACGGTCTCTTTTTTTACGTTTGTTTTGTCAGAGTTTGGTATTGCACAGCCAGTGCTTTTAGTCTTTGTTTCAACTGTCTGCACCTTTGCAAACAAATGCGCAAACTCCTGCATCTTGCGGTCAAGGGTTGCTTTGCCAATCAGCTTGGCCTGCGCCTTCAGATAGGCAAATTCAGCCTCGGCTTGCTTGTAGTTGGTCTTCACCATCTCGCGCAACGGAGCCAGGCGCATGCGCACCTCGCGCTCAGTCAGTTCGGCACATGGTTGAGGCGTGGCGGGAGGCGCTGGCGGCTGCGGTTGTCCGGCTGTAGCATTGTCTGGCGCTGGTTGCGGTTTGGGCGTGGGCGCAGTTTGGGGTATCTGTGCCAGCAGTTCCTCAAGTTGCGCATCGTAGGCGTGCACCGGCGCATTGTGCAGTTCGTCGAGCAACCCTTTAATCTTGTTGCGTGCAGCCTTGTAGTCTGCAGCAGCTATCTTGGCTTTAGCCTCGCGCGCCATTATTTCCACCCGCCGTTTGTAGCGTATCACGAGCAGCGGGTCGTCATCTGCCCCAGGTACCTCTGTGCCCGTAGGTCCGGCAGGCGGTTCAGGTGGTGGCCCCGGGTTGCGTTCTGGCTTGTGACCTGCTGTGCCGCCCTTCCCAAAATTATAGCCGCTGGCCTTCACATCGCCCAGTAGGCGGTCGAGCAACATTTGCTTTTCGCGCGCTGTCACTTTGGTAATGGGCAAGGCCCAGCGGCCTTGGGCAAACAAGTTCTCAAAGTAGTCTGTGGCAGCCCGTCCGGCCAACACCACGCGGCATTGTTGTGCCGACAGACCATGGCGCGCCAGTTCATTGCCAAGTTGGTACAACACCATGCGGCTGGCTGTGCTGGCTGCCGACATGTCAAGCTCGGTGCGGCGCAGCATATAATCTTGCATCGTGCCGTCCGACATGCGCAGCACATCGTTCACCTCCTGCGCCGTGCTGCTCAGAAAACGTTCGGCAGCCTCGCGCAGTATGTGCTCCTCGAGTGCGCGGTCCTTGTAGTTATAGTTGTACAAGCAGTTCCATATATGGCTGGCAGCCTCGCCTATGCGTGGGTCGCGTCCCTGTCCATCAATGCGCACCACATTGCCAAGCGGCTCATGGCGCACTGCGTCGTAGAGTTGCACCAGCAGGTCATCACCGTCAACCGAAGCCAACACAACCCCGCTCACGCGCTTGCGGTCAGAAGGGGGCGTTTGTGACGCTACCACGGGCAGCAATAGGCGCGCATAGTTATAATCGCGCATATTTTGGAAGCCACCCTCCTCAAATGGGGAAAGAATAAAGCGCTGTTTGTTGGTGTCGAGTTCGGGGCCGAACAAGAACATCAGTGGCAACCGTGCCACATTACTTTCGAGTGTGCCAGTCTGGTTGTAGAATATGTTTGACAATATCTGCTCTATGTAGCAGCGTATGGCGTAGTAGGGCAGTTTGCCAAGTGGCTCGTCGCGGTCGGCAAACTTAAAGGTGCGACTGGCCGTGCAGGTGCTGAATATGTTGGCATAGGCGTTGGGGTTGTGGTTATGGCATGCCGCCTCGTAGGCGCTGCGCCCTATCACAAACTTGTTGCCAGTGCACAATATGGCAAAGGGCATGTTTACCTCGCCGTTAGGGGCATAGTCCACAAAACGGTTGTCACCATCACTGCGGTTGTAGCGAAAAGCAATGGCATCGGCCGTGATGGTCACCAATATGCAATAGTTCACGTTTATCATTACTTGCTCTGCTTCAAAGCCCTAAACAAATATTCATCGTAGAACTTCATGCCCTCTATGATGATGATTGGGGCCACATAGTCAAACTTTTGCTCACTGTTGCGGTGGGCGTTTTGCACCTCGGGCATATTCTGTATGTAGGTACAGATGTTCGACATCGACGCCATACCTTCCTTCACTGTCTCAATATCTAACATGCCATTGCCAAAGAAGCGGGCCACATACTTGCAGTACACAGCGGAAAAGGTATAAAAACAAGTTTTGCTCATGTCAAATATTCCCGCGTCAGGTGCATTAAAGCACACGCCGACGCTCTCCATGTAGTCGGGTGTAATGTTGCTGTCGAAGCTGAGCGCCACCTTCTCGCGGGTGTCGGTGTTGTAGAGTGTAAAGCCGTTTTCGCCCACTATCTCGATGGCACTTTCCGACATTTGCAACGGGCTGTTGGTGGTCTTGGCCAAGCCTTTTGACACCTCAAACTTTACATCATGTGCCGGCTTTGTCTGTAACTCAAACTTGGGCCAACCGCCAAGGTTGCCCTTCAGCACCTGTTCACCGCCCATGCCCATCATAAACATCTCAAGGTAGTAGCGCTGTGCCGTTTGGGCATTCATGGCGTTGAGCCATTCAAATATGCGCGAGCCCTTGCCGGCAAACACCACCTTGACGTTGGGGCGCCAGCTGTCGGCAAACATGGGCAACTCCTCTGAGCGGCGCACCTCCTTAAGCAGTTTGGTGGCCAACTGGCCTGCATAGAAAGAGATGAGGCCCGTTACGTAAAGGTCTACACAGAATAGTTGTGGGCAGTCTGCACTGACCGTCTGGTAAAAGTCGGCCAATTGCTCGGGGCTGAGTTGGTCCACCACCTGCTCAAAGTAATAGGGCGCACTTTGTGCCGAATACAAGTTCTGCCCGTCGTTAAAGCCAATGATGCTTAGTTGGTAGTTATGACACACCTTTTGCAACACACGCTTAAACTGGTCGGACATTTGGTTGGTGGCACGCGACAGGCATTGTGCGGCAAAGCGTATAGAGTTCTGCTTCAGCATTTTGCAACCATCGTTGTCCTTACATAGCACCGAGATGTCGGTAGTGCTGCCACCCACATCGAAGCAGAAGGTCAAGTCGTTTGCCACTATGTCAAATGACAGGTAGTTGGCCACAGCACTGGCCTCGGTCATGGCCTTGGTTGTGTCGATGGGTTTGAAGTCGAACTTAAACTTGTCGTCCTCAGGCACAAGAGCCTTTTGGGACGACTGTTGTGCGGCAGCGGGCTGCGTGGGGGCAAATGGGTCGTTGGCAAAGCCCTGCGCAGCTGGTGCGGCAGTTGGTGTGGCAAATGGGTCATTGCCCGTGCCAAACGGGTCGCTGCCAAAGCCCCCGCCTGCGGGAGAGTCAAAGGGCGAAGGACCGCCAAATCCCGTCGCCTCGTCGCCAAAGGGCGAACTGGCGGCCGGAGTGTTGCCAAACACGTTGTCAGTGCCAAGTTTGATGTTGAGAGCCGGTATTTGCGCGATGTCCAACCGCCAGGCCGTGCCCTCCTCGTTTGTAACTGGAGTAACATGTTTGAGCGACTGCCATATCTGGTTGTACTGTCGCATCAATTCGTAGCCCATGGCCGAGGGATATGACCATCGCAAGTCGTTGGGCACAAGGCCCTTGACATATAGTTCGGCATAAATGTGAAGCAGCAACGACGACAGGAAGGCCTGCTTGTGGGCCTTGTCCTCCTCGCGGCCGCTCCACTTCATGTTGTGTACCAGTTCTACCACGTTCTGCCCCCCTCTGAACCCGAGACGCATGGCATTGTCCGTCACATTCTCAACCGGCAAGTGCCGGCCAAAGCAGGGAAAGCCGCCTTGCACAGCTTCGGCGCGCATGGTGTTGATGTCGTTGTTGCTGCACTGTGGCAGGCGCTGGTCGTCGTGTATGGCCAGTATGCTCTTAACAGCGTTGGAGTACACCTCCTCGTTTTGGAAAAACAATACATTGCGTTCGGCAGGTATGTTGTTCTGCGTGCCGTCAAGGTCGGTAAAGAGCGATATGCGCTGGTTGGCAAAACTGATTCCCTGGGCATCGCGTGCGTTGCCGTCGTGGTAGGCCACCGAGGTATTGGTGCTGCCAAAGTCGATGCCCAACTTCACCTCATCCAACTTATGGTTGTTGTGCAGCATGTCCTTGGGCAGCTTGTCGTCGGCCATCAGGTCGTTGCTGTAATGAATGAGCACAAAGCCACCCTCCTGCCCGTTCACGCAGGTCAGACGCACTCCCTTGAAGGGGTGCGCACTCTCATATACTTCATACTTATACTGCCGCGAGGCCGTGCGGCTGTCGCTCACCACCAGCAGCTTGCCATCGCCTTGTGCTTGGCCCTGTTCGGCCAAATATTGAATGTTGCCGTCGCGGTCGGTTATAATGGCAAAGTTGTCGCTGGTCTCGTCGCCCACAAATGGCACTGCCATGTAGGGACAGTCGTTTTGGCGCACATTGTGGGGCAGTTCTGAGTAGAGGAAGTAGCGGTTCCAGTCACGCGCTATAAAGTTGGGCCACACTATGGCGTCCTTGTTGCGGGCAAACATGCCGCCCACCTTGTAGTCGATGGGTATGGACTTCTCCTTGCAGCCACCC
>OIXW01000319.1_pt1 | contig 14134 bp, 15 predicted proteins | sample 1587951 | NCBI WGS metagenome assembly OIXW01 (sample SAMN03283239) | human gut metagenome | biome: human-associated habitat; material: feces | host: Homo sapiens | place: Peru | collected 2012
GTTGGATTTATTTCCGTCTTGAAACTCTTCAGCAATTTCCTCATCCCTTTCTATCAGTTTTTTATACTTACGAAACCCATACAGCCTGCAGGAGAACACATGGAGTATTGAAACAATATCCTGCATAAGTCCTCCATCTGATTTCTAATCTAATTATAGTACAAATGGGAAATCCATGCATCAAATTCAGCTTCATGAACGCCTATTAATCGGTGTTAATAAAATTTAATTTTCACTAACCTGTTGTTTGTAGGGATTCGAATTATAGCTTTGATTTTTTATTCCATTACTTCATCTAATAAATCGTTATACGATTTACATAATCTTCAGTACACTGGTCTGCAATAATTCTTTTGCATTACAGAACTATCTTAAAAATGCAACTTGATTTAGTAAATGCTGATTGTAAGCATAATAATGCCTATTTGTTTGGATTCGGTTTGCCTTTAAAGTTCCTTCTCTAGCTCAACATTATAATATTTTAACAGTTACGCCTAAAAGTTCAGCAAAGTCCTTTGATTTATAATTTGTGATATTTGATGTGTTCATTCTAATACTTTCCTCCTATTACCATTATAGGAATAATAGAGTGGATAAGCAAAGTAAATAAAAAAGGCCTCTATAAAAGTCAAAAAAGTGCTCTTAATGAGCACTTTGACTAATAGTGGTCAACCGGAATTGAACCGATGCCTCGTCCATCAACACGTTCTGCCAGCCTAAACTATCTTCCACTGGAAAAAGTTTAGCATACTTTTATAATAACCTCAATCTGATAACACTCTATTTGATGTAATTTCCATCAAAAAAGGAATAGCAAAACGCTATTCCTTAGTGAGAAAATCCCATTTTTCTACTTCTTTTGTTTTACTTACGACAAGGAAATGATCTCCTGGCTGAATAATATAATCAGCAGTAAAGTCCATTGTCATCTTTGGTGAACCCTGAGGCTTGATACCTACAACGTTCATACCATAAACACGACGGATATTGACATTAGAAAGTGATTTACCTTCCCAGTCCTTAAGTGTCTTAATTTCTACAATAGAGTATTCTTCATCAAGTTCTACTAAATCTACAATAGAACGTCTTAATAAATGTTTCGCTAGCTTATAAGCCATTTCCTTTTCAGTATTAATAACTCGATCTGCCCCAACTTTTTCTAAGATGATCTTCTTACGTTTTGTACGTGCTTTCGCAATAACATAAGGGACATTTAATTCCTTTAATAATAATGTACATGTTACTGCTTCTTCAAAATGTTTAGAAATAGCGACTACTGCAACATCAAATGTATTGATATCAAGTTCTAATAATTGTTCACGATCAGTGACATCTGCGACGATTGCTTTAGTGACGTTGTCTTTAATTCTACCAACACATACTGGATCGATATCTACTGCAAGAACTTCTACTCCAAAGTCTTCTAATGTTTCAGCAAGTGTGCATCCAAAGATACCTAATCCTAAAATAGCCACCTGTTTTGGTTTATTACTCATGTTTACTCCTCCTAGCCAACTAGTACATCCTCATCAGGATATTTAAATTCTTTAACGTTCGTATCATGTGAACGTTTAGTAAATAAGATCATCAATGAAACAGGACCAATACGACCCGCATACATTAAGAGTATGTCTACACATTTACCTACGACACTTAAAGCAGGTGTTACAGAAGCACTGAGACCTACTGTACCAAATGCAGAGAATACTTCCATCAGGATATTCAGATAATCCTGTTTAGGTTCGCTTACAAGCATAATAGATGATGAAACTATGCATAACATCAATCCTAAGAAAAAGATAGAAAACGCTCTTACGAGTGTTCTTTTCTTAATACGACGCTGGAATACTGTTGTTTCTTCACTACCTCGATAGGTTGTTCTCATTAATAGTAATACAAGTGCGAAAGTCACTGTTTTAATACCTCCGGCAGTAGATGCTGGAGAACCACCAATGAACATAAATGAACACATTAATATTTTTGTGATTCTACTAAGTGAATACATATCAACAGTAGAGAATCCTGCAGTACGAGTAGTGACTGACTGGAAGAATGATACAACCAGCTTATCCCCTAGAGGCATTTTTCCAATAGTTGCAGGATTATTAAATTCCATACAGAAGAATAAGACTGTGCCTAATACAACTAAAGAAATAGTCATGACTAATACAATCTTTGTATGTAATGCGAGTGTTGTGAAAAGATGATGCCATGAAAATCTAGATGATCTTCTTTTTTCTTTAATATATTTATCATGAATATCTAGTACTACTATAAAGCCAAGACCACCCATGATGATTTCAAATGGAACAATAAAGTTAATAATAGGATTTGTGTTATATGCAATCAGTGATGTAGAGCCACATAAATCAAATCCTGCATTACAATATGCACTAATAGAATGCCATATACCATAATAAATGCCCTTTCCTATTCCTAAGCGTGGGATAAAGAACATAGATAAGAATATAGCACCGATTACTTCTATAGACACTGTATAAATAAAAATAGTTTTAAGTAATCTTGGAAGCATGTTTAAAGAATTCTGGTTAAGTGCTTCTGTAAAGACAAGCTTTCTACTTAATGTAATTCTTTGTCTTGCGAGGAACAAGAAAAGATATAAGAATGTTAAGAATCCAAGACCACCTATTTGAACAAGAATAATAAGAACAATCTGTCCAAATAGATTGTATTGATCTACAACAGTTAAGGGTGAAAGCCCCGTTACACATACAGCAGAGGTTGAGATAAAGAAGTTATCGAGAAAACTTGCTGCATGATGTTTATTTGCGAATGGTAAAGAAAGTAGTATAGCACCGATGACAATAACTGCAAGAAAAGAAAGAGATACTTTCTTTGGTGCAGAAAGGCGTCCAGAATGCTTTCTTTTACCTAATACGATATCTTTCATAATTAAAATTCTCCTATAATCGCATCTATTCTAACACCAAGATGTGACAATTCCAATACTAGTCTTTCTTAGAAACATAATATTCTGTAATTTCTTTCTTAGAACATTCATAGCCTACAACTAAAATAGCACCTGCAAGATCTAGAGCAAGATCCTTCATTGTATCAGCTAGAGCTTCATGTCCTTCTAATGGTTCATCATCACTTGATACGATAGTTGCACGTGTTGTGGCCATATATTGCTGGTTATTGGTATGGAAGATGTCATCTACTGTATATTCACATAACTCCCATACAGCACCCACAGCAAGTGAGAATGCGACTACAAATATATATAATAAGGCACGATGCATAAATAAATATTTAGTACGCATAACTAACATCTGTAAGAGCCATAAAGCAATAAATGAAAGGATGATACCTGAAGTGAAATGAAGTAATGAATCCCACCAGGCTATTTTTCCATAGAAGTTCAAGCCATCACCAAGTACTAATCCTAAGAATGCAAAGGCAGTAACACTGATATGTACTTCCACTGGGACTTCAAAGTTTGCGAATTTCTTTAAAAGTCTTGGTGAAATCAAAATGATACTCATTGCGATATATTGTAGTAGCGAGAAGAACAAGCGAACGCGCATCTTTTCTTTTTTTACATAGAATAAAGCAATCATTGTCGCAATCGCTAGAATAAGAACAATAAAAGATAAGATTCTTTTAAAGATTCTAACACGACGCTTTGTTTTTTCACTGTATTCAAATTCGTTATTGTTCATGAATTTTCCTCCTAGTCTATGTATTATAGCACACTTCTCCTATAATAAACCTTAATTTCATGTAAAGCAAAAAAACTCCTAGGCGCTAGCCTAAGAGTTTAAGTGAAAATCAATGTTAAGCTTTTCCTTCAAGAATAGGATTTACAGTAGTATCAATGATTTCCTGTAATGTACTACAAGATCTGTCAAATTTTTCCTGATCAGATTCAGTTAAAGGTAATGTTAAGATTTCACGGATACCTGCTCTGTTGATGATAGCTGGAACACCGATATATAAACCTTCATGACCATACTGACCTTCAAGGTAGCATGATAATGGAAGAACTGTATTTTCGTTGTTTAAGATAGCATCTACTAATCTAGCAAGAGACATACCGATACCATAGTAAGTAGCTCTCTTCTTGTTGATGATTTCATAAGCAGCATCTCTAACCTGTTCATAGATTCTCTGTAACTGGTCAAATGGTACTTCTCTTTCTTCAACTACTTCAAGAAGTGATTTACATCCGATATAAGCGTTTGTCCAAGATACGAATGAGCTATCACCATGTTCACCCATGATATAACCATGAACTGAAGCTGGGTTTACTTCGAAGAAGTTACCAATTTCATATCTTAATCTTGCTGTATCAAGCATAGTTCCTGAACCAAGAACCTGGTATGGATGAAGACCAGTAGCCTTCTGCATTACGTAAGTCATGATATCACATGGATTAGATGCTACTACGATAACACCATTGAATCCTGATTCCTTAATAGACTTACCAACTGAAGCCATGATCTTTGTGTTGATTGCAACTAATTCAAGTCTAGTCTGACCTGGTTTCTGAGCTGCACCAGCAGTTACAACGATAACGTTTGCGTCTGCACAGTCAGAATAATCACCTGCGTAAACCTTTAATTTACCGTTTGCATAAGGTAAACCATGAACTAAGTCCATTGCTTCCCCTTCTGCTTTTTCAGTATTAACGTCAACTAATACTAATTCGTCAATACCCTTGTGGTTCATTAAAGTATAAGCCATACTCATACCTACAAACCCTGTACCAACTAGAACAACCTTACGGTTACCCTGAGCAGGCATATCATTTAAATAATCTGTCATTGCCATAATTCATTTCACTCTCCTATACCTAGAAGTATAGTATAATCATTTCCCAAATACAATAAAATATTTGCAATTTAAATAAAAAAATTTAATTTAATTTTAGTTGATAAATCCATGTTTTTTTTCATGTATACGTTTTCAGCGTTTTAGAAAATGCAAGTGAAAGCGAATTCATGGTCACAAATTTATTTTATCAAAAATATAAGTTAAATTGACTTGCGGTCATTTATTAGTATAATAAAAAGTGGAGGGATTTGTATGAATGCTTTGACTGATATTAAATCTAAGATAGAGAAGAATAAAGAAGAAAAAAGAGAACGTCTACTCGCAAGTGCGACAGCTTTATTTGCAGAAAAAAATTTCAATAGTACATCTATTTCAGATATCGTGAATAAAGCTAAGGTGGCTAAAGGTACTTTTTATTTATATTTTAAAGACAAGCATGATATTAGAGATCAGATAGTAAAAGAAATAAGTAGTGATCTTTTTGATGATGCAATGAAAGAATTAAAGAAACATAATGAGATCACTCATTTTGATGATTCTTTAATATTTATTATTGATCATGTTATAGATGCACTCGTAACGAATCCAACATTCTTAACTTTAATGAATAAAGACTTATCTTTAGGTGTATACTCTCAAGAACTGACAAAGATTCTAGAAGAAACAGATCATTTAAGCCTTTATGAATTATTTAAGGATGGTGTACAAAGAGAGAATCTCAATATCAAGAATATAGATATTACATTCTTTACTATAGTAGAGCTAGTTGGTTCTACATGTTTCAGCTGTATAGTCAATAAGATTCCTTGTTCTATTGAAGAGTATAAACCCTATCTTTACGATCTAATACGTACTTTATTGAATGCTGCAAAATAAAAAAGCAGCATTTTTTTATTTTGCTGCTAAAACCTCATTCGTATAATCAAGAAGCTTCTTTGTATCTGTGTAAGTATCATTACGTGTATTTTCTTTAAATACGACTGTAATGATTGTTCTTTCTTTGATTTTAGAATAAGTGACAAGACATCTTCCTGCTAGATTAGTAAAGCCTGTCTTACCACCAATGACTCTTTCATCATAATATTGAGAATCCTGATGAGTCATCATGACATTCTGCATTGTACGATACTGATTGGATTCAAAAGTATAACTAGGTGTAGAAATAATTTCTCTTAGCTTCTTATTCTTATAGAATTCTTTCGCAATAAGAGCCATATCCTTAGTACTGCATGTTTCTTTTAGCCATCCTTTTTCTTCATAGCTGAGTCCATGCGGATTAGAGACATCCACCTTTGTACAGCCGATCTTTTTAGCTTTCTTATTCATAGCATTAATAAAACTGTCATAGCCACCCTGATAGTTTTCAGCTAGAGTAAGAGCCATTTCATTAGAACTCTTTAAAAGCATACCACGGATTACATCTTTAAAAGGAATCTGTTCTCCATCATGTACAGGTTCAGTATGTACAAAGACACGATCAGGTAAAGTCATGATGTTCTTCGTAGTGAGAATATCATCATCCTTATAATAATCTATCGCCACTAATGCACTTAATAACTTGATTGTAGAAGCAGGATAACGTGATTCCTGTTCATTTTTCGCATAGTATACTTTTCCTGATTTCGCATCCATCACAACTGCAGAGACTTCCTCTGTATTAAGTGCTGGCTGGGGAATAGTTGTTTCTTCCTTTTTAACTGTTGATTGTGAATGCGTTGTAGTTTTCTTTTTTGCTGGCTGTTTTGTTGTACACGCACAAAGCATCAAGGCCATACATAGCATCCCGATCCATTTACGATATTTCATATTTTAATCACCTCTTCGCAACATGATAACTTTTTTCGTGCCGTTCATCAATCTGATTCCGTCATTTTTCATTTTTTTTGAATAATAATATGTTATAATGATTTGGTAAAGGAGAAATAGTATGGTTAATTATCCAAACCTGAAAAAGGCACCGGTTAATGTGTCTATTCCTAAGAATCCTACCAGCAAGCATTATACTGCTTTTCGTGGGATGAGCTTAGAAGAAGACATCAACCTATCTAACACCTATTACTTATCTGTTGATCAGGCTGTCATTTATAAGAAACCGACACCTATCCAGATTGTAAAAGTCGATTATCCTTCACGAAATAAAGCCCGTATAGTTGAAGCATATTATCAGGCACCTTCGACTACGGATTATAATGGGATTTATAAAGGCAGATATATTGATTTTGAAGCAAAAGAAACTAAATCATTACGATTCCCTTTTCGTAATATTTCTGAGCATCAGATCAAGCATCTAGAACGTGTAGCGCGTCATGGAGGAATTGCCTTTATTATTATTGCCTTCACATCTGTAGGAGAAGTCTATTTGTTAGACGCTTCAATTATGATAGAGCGCTTTTTTCATGACAAGAAGCAACATATAAGTTATGATGAAGTGAAAGAAAGTGGACATCTGATTAAGCAGGGCTATCAGCCTAGACTGGCTTATTTAGATGTAATCGATGAATTTTACCTTAAGGAGGACACTTTATGAAAGTTCAATCAACCAAGGATGCAAAGCAGATAAAGAAAACAATTAAGATATGTATTATCGCCTTATGTGTTCTTGTAGCGAGCGGTAGTGGTTACCTTGGATTTAAGATTTATCAACAAATCAGTAATTTTGATATTGATAATCTAACAACAACTTCCTACTCTTCTCAGGTTTCTCAAAATGGAGAAACATATTACAAGTATGGCAGTTCAATTGGGAAATATGTCAGCTATGATGATATTCCTGAAGTGATGATTGATGCTGTAGTGGCTGCAGAAGATTCACGTTATTTTGTACATAATGGGTTTGATATTCCACGTATTATTAAAGCATTTATGTCAAATATCTTAGCTGGTCATACTGTTGCTGGTGGTTCTACAATTACTCAGCAGCTCATTAAGAAAACATATTATCCTGATGCTGAAAAAACAATCGAAAGAAAGGTTGGAGAAGTCATCCTTTCAATAGAAGCAACACAGCAGACAACTAAACAGAAAGTTCTTGAACTTTATCTTAATAAGATCTATTTTGGTAAATCAAATAGTTCTATCGGTATTTATGGGGCAAGCTACTATTATTTTGGTAAGAGCCCTGATCAGTTAACTTTACCAGAAGCTGCATTACTTGCTGGTACGATTAACTCACCTGTTTCATATGATCCATTTAGGAATCTAGATCTTGCAACTAAGAGAAGAAATATCATTCTTAACTTAATGCATGATCATGGATACATCAGTGCAAAAGAAAGAGATAATGCGAAGAATGTAAAAGTAGAAAACATTTTAAAGAATGATCCAATTCAGGCAAATGGTAAGTATGCGTCTTATGTGGATCGTGTAACTCAGGAAGTAAAAGAATTAGGCTATGATCCTAATAAGACTAAGATGACTATCTATACGTATATGGATCAGGATATGCAGGAATATCTTGATGATGTCTCTTTAGGAAAGAATTATAAGTTTACTGATAGTGAAATGCAGGCAGCTGCTTCAGTCCTTGAATCAAAGACTGGACGTATTATTGGTCTCATGTCTGCAAAGAATTATCGTGCAAATAACTCAGATGCAACTTATCTAGATTATGCTTATACATTAAAAAACAGAAGACAGCCAGGTTCTTCTATTAAGCCTATTATTGACTATGCGACAGCATTTGAATATCTGAACTGGTCTACTGGACATACAGTAGACGACTCAGAGTTCACTCAAGGTAGCTGGCATCCAAAGAACTGGGATAACAACTACCATGGTGATGTACTTCTAGAAGATGCACTCGCGAATTCTTGGAACTTAGCAGCCATTCATACATTAAATAGTGTTTTGAAAAAGGTTGGTAATAATCAGGTTGTAAGCTTCTTAAAGGGTCTTGGTTATAACATGAACGATGAAGATTTCAACTTGAACTATGCCATCGGTGGATGGAAATATGGTACAACTCCTACAATGCAGGCAGCCGCTTATGCAGCAATCTCAAATGGTGGTACTTATATCAAACCTCATACAATCCAGAAGATTGTCATTAATACAACTGGTGAAACAATCAATGTAGATGATGATATCCAGAAACAGGCAAGTGAAGGTATGAAAGATTCTACTGCCTTCCTACTTCGTCAAGTTATGACAAGCTATGTTAAGAGTAACGGAAGCTATTCAGCATTCGATATTGGTTCACAAATTGGTGCAAAGACTGGTACTTCTAACTTTGATTCAACTATCCCTGCTTTAGCTGGTAAGGATAAAGACCATTGGCTATGTGCTTATTCACCTGATTATGCATGGGCTTGCTGGAATGGTTTCCCAGCAGAAGTTTCTACTAAGAAACATAAGTATCTTGCAAGTGGTATGAATGATGCCAAGACAATTGCTGCAAAGATTGCTAAGAAGCTTGCAACACACAAGATGAAGAACAGTTACGAAACACCAAGCAGTGTTGAACAGGCACGTATGGTTAAGGGTGCATATCCTTATGTATCTCCAAGTTCTTCTACACCAGAAGAAAAAATCATGACTGCATGGTTCGTTAAGGGACATGGTCCTAGTGGTGTAGATGATGGTTCATCTTATGCAGATGAATATAAGGTACCTGAATTAACATCATTCAATGCATCATTGAATTCTAATAATTCAATTTCTGTTACATTCGGTTCTTATGATCCAGAGTTTGAAGGTAAGATAACTTGTGTTGTAGAAATCAGTGATGGTTCATCTACAAAGACTGAGACATTATCTTCTACAAGTGGTACTCTTCAGTATGATACTGAAGCTGGTAAGACTTATACAGTCACTGGTTATTATAAATTAACAAGTGGAAGCACTACTTCTAATAAGAAATCAGTCAGATTATCAACTGGTGCTGCTGAGCTTGGTACTGCTAGATTTAGCGTAACCGCAAATGGTGCAGCTGTATCAAGTGGTTCTACCATCTCTTCAACTTCAGTTAATATCAGTACATCTGGTCCTAGCACTAATACAATGATTATTTCATGTAATGGAAGTAATCAGTCAATTAACTGTGGAAGCAGTGCGACAATAAGTGGTTTAGCATCAGGTAGATCATATACTATTACTTTCACTGAAAAGAATTCTAGTGGTGAAACTAAGACAATTGGTTCTATCCACTTCACAGTACAGACAACTGAAGCTCAAAACCAGTAAGGATTCCTCAGGGAATCCTTTTTTTGATGCATAAAAAAAGAATCCATAAAGGATTCTAAAGTTTCTTGTTCTTTTCTTTACAAATATCAACTAATGGACATTCCTTACAATGAGGAGACATCGCCTTACAATGATATCTACCAAAGAAGATCATCTGATGATGTGTTTTAATCCATCTATTCTTAGGAATAGTCTTCATAAGTTTCTTTTCTACAGTAAGAACTGTATCATCTGCTTTCGCAAATCCAAGTCTTTTAGAGATACGTTCTACATGTGTATCTACCGCTATAGCGGGATACCCAAATCCTTCAGCCATAACCACATTGGCTGTTTTTCTTCCTACACCAGGCAGTGTAATTAATTCTTTATGTGATGCAGGTACAACGCCATTAAAGCGTGTCTGAAGGGCTTCAGCCATAGCCTTGATATTCTTAGCCTTGTTTCTATAAAGGCCGATAGAATGGAGATCTGACTCTAATTCAGATAATGATGCATTTGCATAATCTTCTACAGTCTGATATTTCTCAAATAAATGAGTTGTCAGCTTATTGACTGATTCATCCGTTGTCTGTGCTGATAACATTACTGCCACAAGTAGTTCTAAGTTATTAGAATGGTTTAATACACAGCGTGCATCTGGAAACATTTCATCAAATGTATTTAATATTCTATCCTGTTTTGTTTTAATCATTTTCCCACCAGTTATAATTTCTTACTTCTTCACTGACTTCTGTCTCTTCTTCTTGATATTTCTTAATATAATTCTTAGAATGCGCCCAGTTCTCTAATACTCTTTCTATATATCTAAAAGAGAGCGCATTAGATTTAACAGCTTCTCTTAAAGCAGATACTATCATTTCATCATCATATCCACTTCTTTTAAACTGATTGATATATTCTATATCCATTGTACTCATAGTACGTCCAAACGCATCTTCAAATACTTCTACAAGATTAACTTCTTCTTTCTTTTCAACCGTTACACCTAATAATAGTTTTTCTAATGGTTTAAAGTCTATCTGTAGACTTACTCTATCAAGATAATGACGATCTATGAGTCTGATCATAATATCATCTATTTCTTGAATAGATAAAGAAGAATATTCCGCAATCTTTTGCGGATAAAGAGGTCTTACACCTAAATCCTTTAAGGTCATCATCAATAATAATATATGTGTTTCTTGATCTTTAAGTCCTATAGACTTCCCTTTTAATAAGAGAAGCTTCTTAAAGTCTATACATTGGTAATCTGACAACATTTCTATACTCATAGGCGATAATACTTCACAAACTTTCCTTCATCTAAAGAGTAATAGAAGTAATAGAGATGAGCATCATCCTGATATTTTCCAAAATAGACCAGATCACCATTCTCATAACCAATAGTTAAATGATTCACATTAACCTTATATTCATTATTGATTGTATTGATGACATCTTCCTGTTTCGCAACTGTTCCGCTATAGCTATCTACTAGCTTATATTTTGTATTATAGACCTGATAGACTTTCTTTTTTTTCTTATCTTTAATACGAATGATATAGTAGGTCTTAGAGCTGTTGTATTCATTGAAGTAATCATCATAGTCTAATTTATATTTATTAATTATTTTGTTTCTTTCTAAGGCGATATTGTTTTCATGATTGAAATAAGGAACATGTATATTCAACATACAGAAAGAGACAATAATCAATACAACAACCAATACTGCAATGATTATACGATATATCCAAATATTTTCTTTCTTATTATAATTCATAACGACCTCCATAGTGCCACTATTATAGCGCATTTAAGACTAAAAAAAAAGAGATTCATTAATTTGAATCTCGATTAGAACTGCTTAAAATCATGAATAGAATTCTTAACATACTTGCAAGAGTGGCACATACACCTGCTACATAAGTGAGTGCAGCTGCATATAACATCTGCCATGCACCTGCATATTCATTTTCATTTAAATACTGTGCTTCTAATATCGCAAGTCCTCTTTTAGAGGCATTGATTTCTACTGGTAATGTAATGATCTGGAAAGCTAAGATTCCACACATTAAGAAGAAGCCTACAAAAGCGAGCTTTGTAGAACCTAATGCAAGACCAATCATAATCGCAATCCAGCCTAAATAGTTTCCTACATTACATAAAGGAATGATCGCATTTCTTACTCTAATAGGCATATAGTTTTCATGATATTGGATGGCATGACCACATTCATGGGCTGCAACTGCACATGAAGCAATAGATGTCCCATGATAAATATCACTAGATAGACTGACACTATTATTAGACGGATCAAAGTGATCTGATAATTCTCCCTGTACTTCATATACTGGAACCTGTGTCATTCCATGAGAATCTAATATTTCTCTGGCTACTTGTGCGCCTGTGATTCCACGACTGTTTGGTCTACGACGATATTTCGCATAGGTAGATTTAATCTTTGCCTGACAATATAAAGAGAAAACCATCGCAATACCAACTAAGATTGTACCAAGCATATATCCTGGATTTGTCATTAAATAATAACTCATTTTCATCAACTCCTGATATTATTATACATGAAATATATTAACTGTATATAAACAAAAAAGATGCATTAGTTCATTGCATCTTTTAATCTATTACTTGGTTTGAAAGAAACTGTACGACTTGCAGGAATAATGATAGGTTCCTTAGTCTTTGGTGAAACACCTTTACGTTCATGACAGTGATTGATTTTAAATGTACCGAAGCCAGAAATAAGAACTTTGTCACCATCAATCATGCTTTCTACCATCGTATCAAAAACTGTATTCACAAGAATTTCAGCGTCTTTTTTTGTTAAATCTCTTTTTTCAGAAACGATATTGATTAATTCTTTTTTATTCACTTCTGTAATGCCTCCTAATAAATTATCCTTGAGTAGTATAACAAAATCTACATCTCATTTCAAGAGATAAAATACAAAAAAAGCATGTAATAAAGGACATAAAATGAATTGCTATTTTTTTGATTTATAAGCTTTTTTCCAGAACTTATTTCCTTCTTTAATGAACTGATTTTTAGAGAAAAACGTGATATCTCGCGCACTTTCTTTCTCTTTTTTTATATCTGATGCAAAGGATTTTAAGGTATTTGAAACACGCCATGTATAGGGAATATGGTCTAATAGGAAATATGCACCTATCTTTAATGATCCTTTGTATAACGCATGTGTTTTCGTACAATAGAGTGACAATATTTCATCGGCATAGTCACAATAGTCAGTCTCATATTCATCACAATAGAGAACACTATAAATATTTTTATTGTTCATGAGAGTTTCATTCTTTTTCATATATTCTAACATACATGAAGGGATGGTTTGTGAAGAGATAGGAAACATAAAAATAATTGTATGATTATTTTCTATATCTGTATCATCTATCACCTGTAGTGTTTTGATAGAGACGTTTCCTTTAAGATAATGCGCAAGCTTATATGCTTGATTATACATGATCTTATTCGTATATATTAAACCAGATAGAATGATTAATATATTATCCACGATCAACACCTCCAAATGTTTTTAAAGAATTATCTAATTCTTCTGCGCTGCAGAAATAAGTATTAATAGAAGAAATAGAATAACCAAGAAGGGAATCATTCAAGTAATTCATCAACATCTTCTGTTCCTGTAATGATATCTCACCATAGCCTATAAGAAGGATTTTCTTTGATTGCTGAGCTAATGCAGCATGACAGGTTGTTCCATCTACAGATGTATAATAGGGCTCATATGAAGCAATATTACGCTCTATAAAGGATTTTAAAGGCGTATCAAAACAACCACAATAAATATGAGTGACTAGTATAATTAAAGATGCCTGAGCAATCCATTGACTGATTACAGAAATATCATCATGATAACGACAAGGCATTCTTTTTTTGAGACAAGTATAGTCTCCTGTACAAGGACTATATTTAATATTATTAAGATTAACAATGACACTTTCTTTAAAGAGTTCTAAAGGAATATCTTTGTCAGTAATTACTATATTTTTCATATAAAATGTCCTCCCTTCAATTATCATACTAGAAGATCTGTACAAATTCAAATAAAAAAGCCCTCCTGTCGGAAGGCATAAAAAAAAGGACCTGGCAGCTTGCTATTGTCGCGTCTTCACACTATCGTCGC
>OIXW01000320.1_pt1 | contig 14122 bp, 14 predicted proteins | sample 1587951 | NCBI WGS metagenome assembly OIXW01 (sample SAMN03283239) | human gut metagenome | biome: human-associated habitat; material: feces | host: Homo sapiens | place: Peru | collected 2012
AAGTTGGAAAAGAAATCAGAAAATTATATTCTTGGTCTGATGAAGATAAATTAATTAATAACTAATCAACACACTTTAGTGTGTTGTCATTGGAAAGTCATGACTTTCTAATGACAACCTACTAAGGTTAAAAATGAAGGGGGAATTTAAACAATGGCAATGACAATGACACAAAAGATCTTAGCAAAACATGCAGGATTAGACCATGTTGAAGCGGGACAATTAATTGAAGCAAAATTGGATGTTGTAATGGCAAATGATATTACAGGGCCAATGGCATTACCAATTTTTGATAAAATGGCAGATAAGGTCTTTGATAAAGATAAAGTGGTTTTAGTTCCAGATCACTTTACACCAAATAAAGATATTAAATCTGCAGAAAATTCAAAAGCAATTTTGGATTTTACAAACAAACAATGTTTAACACATCGTATGGAACAAGGTAAATGTGGTGTAGAACATGCCATATTACCAGAAAAAGGAATCGTTGTGGCTGGTGAATGTATTATTGGGGCAGACAGTCATACATGTACTTATGGGGCATTAGGAGCTTTCTCTACAGGAGTAGGAACAACAGATATTGCAACTGGAATGGCAACTGGTGAATTATGGTTTAAAGTACCAAGTGCAATTAAATTTGTGATTACTGGTAAACCAAGTGAATATGTCAGTGGTAAAGATGTTATTTTACATATTATTGATAAAATTGGTGTTGATGGAGCTTTATACAAATCAATGGAATTTGTAGGAGATGGTATTCAATACTTAACAATGGATGATCGTTTTACAATTTGTAATATGGCAATTGAAGCAGGAGCTAAAAATGGTATTTTCCCTGTTGATGATCAAACAATTGCTTATATTGAAAAACATTCTAAAAAACCTTATGAAGTTTTTGAAGCAGACGAAGATGCTGAATATGAACAAGTGGTAGAAATCAATTTAAGTGAAGTAAGACCAACTGTTGCATTTCCTCATTTACCAGGAAATGGACATACAATTGATGAAATTGAAGAAATGGATAAAATCTATATTGATCAAGTCGTTATTGGATCTTGTACAAATGGACGTTTATCTGATTTAGAAAAAGCAGCAGCAATTTTAAAAGGTAAAAAAGTTGCAGACAATGTACGTGTGATGGTTGTACCAGCAACACAAAAAATCTTCTTACAATGTATCCAAAAAGGCTTAGCTGAAATCTTTGTAGAAGCTGGATGTGCATTCAATACACCAAGTTGTGGTCCTTGTATGGGTGGACATATGGGTGTTATGGCTAAAGGTGAAAAATGTGTTTCAACAACAAACCGTAACTTCGTAGGACGTATGGGAGATACTGAAGCACTTATTTATTTAGCTTCTCCACAAGTAGCTGCAGCAAGTGCGATTGCTGGATATATCGCAAATCCTGAAAAGGTAGGTAAAGAATAATGAAAATTTATAAATATAAAGATAATGTAGATACAGATGTAATTATTCCTGCACGTTATTTAAATTCATTTGATGCAAAAGAACTTGCAAGTCATGCTATGGTGGATATTGATCCTACTTTTGCTTCAACTGTAGAAAAAGGAGATATCATTGTTGCAGGACAAAACTTTGGTTGTGGTTCTTCAAGAGAACATGCACCTCTTTGTTTAAAAACGGCTGGGGTTAAATGTGTTATTGCGAAAAGCTTTGCACGTATTTTCTATCGTAATTCAATTAATATTGGTTTCCCAATTATGGAATGTGAAGAAGCAGCTGATAAAATTGAAAAAGGTGATGAAGTAGAAGTTGATTTTTCAACTGGTGTCATTACTAATAAAACAAAAAATGAAACTTATCAAAGTCAACCATTCCCAGAATTCTTACAAAAAATGATTGATGCGGATGGTTTAGTAAATTATGTAAATTCTAAAAAATAGGGGATAAAAAATGGAAAAGAACATTGCGGTTATTAAAGGTGATGGAATCGGACCTGAAATCGTAACAGAAGCGATGAAAGTTTTAGATGCTGTTGCTAAAAAATATAATCATAAATTTAATTATACAGAAATCTTAATGGGTGGTTGTTCAATCGATGCTTATGGTGTGCCATTAAGTGATGAAGCTTTAAAAATTGCAAAAGAAAGTGATAGTGTTTTATTAGGGGCTATTGGTGGAAATACAACAACTTCACCATGGTATAAATTAGAACCATCGTTAAGACCAGAAGCTGGTTTATTAAAAATTAGAAAAGAATTAGGATTATTCGCAAATTTACGTCCTGCTTATTTATATGATGAATTAAAAGGGGCTTGTCCACTTAAAGAAGAATTAACTGAAGGTGGATTTGATATGATGATTATGCGTGAGTTAACTGGTGGTCTTTATTTCGGTGAACGTTCTACTGAAAAAGAAGGAGATCAAATGGTTGCTCATGATTCAATGAGTTATAGTGAAAGTGAAATTCGTCGTATTGCTAAACGTGGATTTGATATTGCAATGAAAAGAAATAAAAAAGTAACAAGCGTGGATAAAGCAAATGTTTTAGATACTTCTCGTTTATGGCGTAAAGTTGTTGAAGAAGTTGCTAAAGAATATCCTGAAGTTACTTTAGAACATATGTTAGTGGATAACTGTGCAATGCAACTTGTAAGAGACCCAAAACAATTTGATGTTATTTTAACTGAAAATATGTTTGGTGATATTTTATCAGATGAAGCAAGTATGGTTACTGGTTCAATTGGAATGTTATCAAGTGCTTCTTTAAGAGAAGATAGCTTTGGTATGTATGAACCAAGTCATGGGAGTGCACCAGATATTGCTGGACAAAATATTGCAAATCCAATTGCAACTATTTTATCAGCAGCAATGATGCTTCGTTATTCTTTTGATTTAGATCAAGAAGCAAAAGATGTTGAAGATGCTATTGAAAAAGTATTAAAAGAAGGATATCGTACAACAGATATCATGTCTGAAGGCAAAACATTAGTAGGGACTCGTGAAATGGGAGACCTTATTGTAAGTCATTTATAGGAGGATATAGGAATGAAAAGTGATTTTGTAAAAAAGGGAACTGAAAGAGCTCCTCATCGATCATTATTTAATGCCGCTGGGTATACAGATGAAGAATTAGAAAGACCATTAATTGGGGTTGTCAATTCTTTCAATGAAATCGTTCCAGGACATATGAACTTAGATAAAATTTGTGAAGCTGTAAAAAAAGGAATCTATCTTGCTGGTGGGGTACCCGTAGAAATTCCAGCTATTGCTGTATGTGATGGTATTGCAATGAACCATACAGGAATGAAATATTCACTTGTTACACGAGAATTAATTGCTGATAGTACAGAAGCAATGGCTGAAGCACATCAATTTGATGGTTTAGTCATGATTCCTAACTGTGATAAAAACGTTCCAGGATTATTAATGGCTGCTGCCAGAGTCAATGTTCCAACAATCTTTGTTTCTGGTGGGCCAATGTTAGCTGGTCGTAAAATGGATGGTAAAAGAACATGTTTATCTTCACTATTCGAAGCCGTAGGACAATATAATGCGGGAAATATGACAGCTGAAAAATTACATGAATTTGAACAAAAAGCTTGTCCAACTTGTGGCTCATGTTCAGGTATGTATACAGCAAACTCAATGAACTGTTTAACTGAAGTTTTAGGAATGGCTCTTCGTGGAAACGGAACAATTCCAGCTGTTTATTCAGAAAGAATTAGACTTGCAAAACATGCAGGTATGCAAATCGTAGAATTAATTAAAAAAGATATTCGTCCTCGTGATATTATGACTGAAAAAGCATTTATCAATGCTTTAACAATGGATATGGCACTTGGGTGTTCAACAAACTCAATGCTTCATTTACCAGCAATTGCTCATGAAGCAGGAGTTGAATTAAATCTTGAAATTGCTAATGAAATTTCTAAGAAAACACCTAACTTATGTCACTTAGCACCAGCTGGTGATACATTTATGGAAGATTTAAATGAAGCTGGTGGAATTTATGCAGTAATGAATGAAATTAATAAATTAGGTTTATTATCAACTGATTTATTAACTGTTACTGGAAAAACTGTAGCTGAAAATATTGAAGGATGCGTCAACTTAGATCCTGAAATCATTCGTCCGGTAGAAAATCCATATTCACCTTATGGTGGTATCGCTGTTTTAAAAGGTAATATTTGTCCAAATGGTGCGGTTGTAAAACAATCAGCGGTTGCTAAAGAAATGATGGTACACACAGGACCAGCGCGTGTCTTTGATTGTGAAGATGATGCCATTGTTGCAATTCGTGAAGGAAAAATCGTTAAAGGTGATGTTGTTGTTATCCGTTATGAAGGACCTAAAGGTGGACCTGGAATGCGTGAAATGTTATCACCAACTTCAGAAATCGCTGGTATGGGCTTAGATAAAGATGTTGCTTTAATTACAGATGGTCGTTTCTCTGGAGCTACTCGTGGCGCTTCTATTGGACACGTAGCACCTGAAGCTGCTTTAGGTGGACCAATTGCTTTCATTGAAGAAGGAGATATTATTGATATTGATATTACAAATCATTCAATGAATGTACGTGTGAGTGATGAAGAAATGGCTGCAAGAAAAGCTAAATGGCAACCAAGAGAACCTCGTATTAAAAAAGGTTATTTAGTAAGATATGCTTCTTTAGTAACATCTGCAGATAAAGGTGCTGTATTACAAGCACCAGAAGAAAAAAAATAAAAGGAGGAAAAACAAAATGATGTTAACTGGTTCAGAAATTATATGTGAATGTTTAATTGAACAAGGTGTCGATACAGTGTTTGGTTATCCGGGAGGAACTATTCTTAACGTCTATGATGCACTTTATCGTTATCAAGATAAAATCAATCATGTTTTGACTTCTCATGAACAAGGAGCTTCTCATGCTGCTGATGGTTATGCAAGAGCAACAGGAAAAGTTGGTGTTTGTATGGCTACTTCAGGACCAGGGGCAACAAACCTTGTTACTGGAATTGCGACAGCTTATATGGATTCAACACCACTTGTTGCTATTACTGCAAACGTTGGTGTTGAAATCTTAGGACGTGATAGTTTCCAAGAAATTGATATTACTGGTGTGACAATGCCAATTACAAAACATAATTTTATCGTTAAAGATATTAAAGATTTAGTGCCTACAATTCGTAAAGCATTCTATATTGCTAAAGAAGGTAGACCAGGACCGGTCTTAGTAGACGTTACTAAAAACGTTACTGCAGAAAAGATGGAATTTGAACCACTTCAACCAAAAACAATTGAACCTAAAACAGAAACATATACTGTTGAAGATTTAGAAAAAGCCATTGAAATAATCAAAGAAAGTGAAAAACCATTTATCTTTGCTGGTGGTGGTGTTATTTCATCAAACGCAAGTCAAGAATTAAAAGAATTTGCTGAAAAAATTGATGCACCTGTTTGTGAAACATTAATGGGTAAAGGGGCTTTTGATAATACAAGACCTCGTTATACAGGAATGCTTGGAATGCATGGAACAAAAGCAAGTAACTTTGGGGTAAGTCAATGTGATTTATTAATTACAATTGGTGCACGTTTCTCTGATCGTGTTACTGGTAATACGCAAACATTTGCTTCAAATGCTAAAATTATTCACATTGATGTTGATGCTGCTGAAATCAATAAAAATATTCAAGTTGATTTAGGAATCATTGGTGATGCTAAATGTATCTTAAATGAACTAAATAATAAATTAGAAAGACAAAATCATCCACAATGGTTAAAACAAATTCGTGATTTGAAAGATCGTTATCCACTTAACTATGATGATTCTACTCTTACAGGACCTTATGTGATTGAACAAATTGATTACTTAACAGATAGTAATGCGATTATTTGTACAGATGTAGGACAACATCAAATGTGGGCTGCTCAATATTATCATTATCGTCGTCCACGTCAATTAATTACTTCAGGTGGAGCTGGAACTATGGGATTTGGTTTAGGTGCAGCAATTGGTGCTAAATATGGAAATCCTGATTTCCCAGTATTCAATATTGCTGGTGATGGATGTTTCAGAATGAATATGAATGAACTTGCTACAGCAAGTCGATACAATGTGCCTATTATCCAAGTTGTTATCAACAATAAGGTATTAGGAATGGTAAGACAATGGCAAACATTATTCTATGGTAAACGTTATAGTAATACGATTTTAGATGATAAAGTTGATTTCTGTAAAGTTGCTGAAGGATTAGGTTGTAAAGCAATTCGTGTTTCTACAAAAGAAGAAGTTGCTCCAGCTATTAAAGAAGCCCTAGAAACAAATGGACCTGTTTTAATTGAAGTAATGATTGGTAAAGATGATAAAGTCTTCCCAATGGTTGCTCCAGGTGGTGCTATTTCTAAAGCATTTGATGAATCTGATTTAAAAAATAAATAATTTATAAAGGATCAAATAGAAATATTTGGTCTTTTTTTATTTTCTTGAAGAAAAAAGAAGATAACATGACGAATATATATTGTGGAGGATATAAATATGAATGCAACTTATAATAGAAAACGTATGTATGACTATTGTTGTCAAAAAGTTATTTGTCATAAAGAAGTTCTTTCTAGAATTATTCAAGAATTTGTAGATGAAGCTAAAGAAATGACGGTTGAAGAAATAAGAGAACATATTCAAAGTATTAAAATAGATTCATTAGAGGAGCATATACATTTAGAAAATAAACATAAGAAACAAGATATTAGATGTTATCTGCTTTTAAAGGAGTATATAGAAATCAATATTTATTTGAATTTAGATTATATTGAAAATGAACAGGTGAATAAAAGAAATAAACATAAAGTCTATCATTTATACTTCATAACACAGTCTTTGGAATATGGTGATGGGGTTGTTTTAAAAGAAAGAAATTCTAAATTAAATATTCAAAAAATAAGAATTTATATTTCAAGTCAGTATCAATTAAAAGATGAATATAAACAATATAATGAGATTCTTACTTTAATGCATATTATTTTAAATTATCAAATGAGTGCAAAGCATAAAATAAGATTAATAAAAAAATACATAGATAATGAGGAAATAAATAGAGGATTAGAAATTATGTGTAATTTAAGTCAAGCTATAGAAATGGATATAAAAGAAAAGACCGTAAGAAAAGTGACAAGAGAAGTTACTAGACAAAATAATATCAGCGCTGTTTATAGTGTTATGAAAAATCTAAATGTTTCTTTAGATATGGCGATGGATATTTTAGGTATTCCTAAAAGTAAAAGGCTTTATTTAGAAGAATATTTTAAAAAATAGTGAATTCTATTGACCTTCTAGTTGCTCTAACATGTATGTTTTGGTTAGAAAGAAGGGAAATAAGATGAAAAAGTTCGTAAAATTAGTCATGATTATTGTTTTAGTGATGGCAAGTGGATGTACGATTCCTAAAATGGTTTATCAAATATTAAGAAATAAAAATATTGATATTCAAGCAAGTGATGAAGTAATTGATTTTTTTGAAAATATTTATCATAAAAATGGAAAGAATAGATAAGAGGATTAGATGTGAATTTAATCCTTTTTCTTTGTTAATAAATTAACTTTATTATTTTAATAATTGCTTGTTGTAAATTGTTCTTAAAAGAGTACAATGTAGAAGGATTTAGGGAGAAAGAACATGAAAAAGATAAAAAAAAGAGATTTAATTAGTTTTGGTTGTGTATTTTGTTCTTCATTGATAATGGCAGCAACAACTAAAACATTTGTAAGACCAGCACACTTATTATCAGGTGGATTTATGGGTATTGCCTTACTTGTAGATATGATTGCTGATTTATTTGGAAAGTCAATTCCAACAGCATTTACTTTAGTTGCTTTAAATGTACCTGTTGCGCTTATTTGTGCCAAGAAAATATCAAAACGATTTGTATTCTTTTCATTATTACAAGTCTTTTTAACATCATTTTTATTACAAATTATTCCAAATTATCCATTATTTGATGAACAAGTTTTAAATGTAGTATTTGGTGGATATATTTGGGGAATGAGTATTGTACTTGCTTTAAAAGCGGGTGCTTCTTCAGGTGGTACAGATTTTATTGCTTTGTATTTTGCTAATAAAAATGGACGAGAAATCTGGATGCAAGTTTTTGTATTTAATGCTATGATTTTATGTATTTTTGGAGTTATTTTTGGATTTGATAAAGCAGGGTATTCTATTTTGTTCCAATTTATCTCAACAAAAACAATTTCTACTTTCCATACACGATATAAACGTGTTATGTTACACATCTATACTGCTAAAAAAGACGAAGTGGTGGATACTTATTTAGAAAAATTTCATCATGGAATTACTGCTTTAGACGGTTATGGAGGATATTCACATCATCCTGTAAGTTATTTAACAGCAATTGTATCAAGTTATGAAGTGGGAGATGTTTTAGAAGCATTAAAAGAAACAGATCCTAAGATTATTGTTTCTGTAACTAAAGTAGAAAACTTTATTGGACGTTTTTATAATAAACCATTGGATTAACGAGTATACACTCGTTAATTTTTTTATGTCTTTTGATGCAAAATAGAATAAAACCCACCCTCAATACTATAGGCATCATAACCTTGTTGACATAGATCATCAGCGAGTTTTTTTGATTTAGCTCCGCTATAACAAATAAGAACAAGAGGTTCTTTTTTAGAAAAATGATACTGATTGAGATCAAACTTTTCATAGGGAATATTTGTGAATTTTGTCAGATGAACTTTCTTATATTCATAGGGATCTCTTAAATCGACAAATTGATAATCATTGTTTAACATGGCTGGAATTTTTTGGATAGGGATTACATTCGTATTTTTCATATTTTTCACCTCATAATATAATATGAAATTAATTGAAAACAATGATTATAGATGATATAATTCAGCCATGGAGGAATTATAAAAATGGATAAGAAAACAATTAGAGATATTGAAGTCGCTGGAAAAACTGTTTTAGTTCGTGTTGACTTCAACGTACCAAGAAGTAAAGAAACAGGAGAAATCACTAATGATAACCGTATTGTTGCTGCATTACCAACAATCAAATATTTATTAGAACAATCTCCAAAAGCTATCGTTTTATTCTCTCACTTAGGTAAAGTGAAAACTGAAGAAGACAAAGCTAAAAACAATTTAGCTGTTGTTGCTCCTAGATTAGCTGAATTATTAGGTAGAGATGTTAAATTCGTAGATTGCACTCGTGGTGCTGAATTAGAAGAAGCTGTTAAAAACGCTGAAAATGGACAAGTTATCTTAGTTCAAAACACTCGTTATGAAGCTGGAGAAAGTAAAAATGATCCTGAATTAGGAAAATACTGGGCTTCATTAGGTGATGTTTTTGTTGAAGATGCATTCGGTTCAGTTCATAGAGCTCATGCTTCTACAGCTGGGATTCCTGCTCATTTACCATCAGCAGCTGGTTTCTTAGTAGAAAAAGAAATCAACTACATTGGAAAAGCTGTAAGTAATCCAGAAAGACCAATGGTTGCTATCTTAGGTGGAGCTAAAGTTTCTGATAAAATCTTAGTTATCGAAAACTTATTAAAAATCGCTGACAAAGTTATCGTTGGTGGAGGTATGTGCTATACTTTCGCTAAAGCTCAAGGTCATTCAATCGGTAACTCTTTAGTTGAAGATGATAGAATTGACGTAGCTAAAGATATCTTAGCTAAAGCTGGAGATAAATTAATCTTACCAGTTGATTCTGTAATCAATACTGCATTTGCTGCAGAAGGTGATATTAAAGTTTGTGGTGAAGATGTACCTGATGGATACATGGGATTAGACATCGGACCTAAATCTGTAGAAAACATCAAAGCTGCTTTAGCTGGTGCTAAAACAGTTGTATGGAATGGACCTATGGGTGTATTCGAAATGGAACCATTCGCTAAAGGAACAATCGCTGTATGTGAAGCTTTAGCTGGTTTAGAAGGTGCTAACACTATCATCGGTGGTGGAGATAGCGCTGCTGCAGTAATGCAACTTGGATATGCTGATAAAGTTTCTCACATCTCAACTGGTGGTGGAGCTTCATTAGAATATATGGAAGGTAAAGTTCTTCCAGGTATTGCTGCAATTGATGATAAATAATAAGGAAGGTATTTGTAATCATGAGAAAACCAATTATCGTAGGAAACTGGAAAATGAATAAAACAATCGCTGCTACAAAAGCATTCGTAGAAGCTGTTGATCCAGAAGTAACTGATAAAGCTGATTGGGGAATTGCTACTCCATACTTAGCTTTACAAACTGCAAAAGCAGGAGCTAAAAATTTAATCGTAGCTGCTGAAAACGTACACTTCAAAGATAGCGGAGCTTATACTGGTGAAGTATCTGTTGAAATGTTAAAAGAAATCGGAGTTGAATGGGTTATCTTAGGTCACTCTGAAAGAAGACAATATTTTGGTGAAACTGATGAAACAGTTAACGCTAAAATGCTTCAAGTTCTTAAAAATGATATGACTCCAATCGTATGTGTTGGTGAAACATTAGAACAATATGAAGCTGGAACTACTAAAGATGTTGTTAAAACTCAAGTAGTTGCTGCTTACAAAGATGTTTGTCCTAAATGTGCATCTAGAAGCGTTATCGCTTACGAACCAGTATGGGCTATTGGAACAGGAAAAACTGCTACAAACGAAATCGCTCAAGATGTTTGTGGATATATCCGTTCAGTAGTTGCTGAATTATACGGACAAGAAGTTGCTGATCAAGTAAGAATTCAATATGGTGGATCTGTTAAACCTGAAGGTTTAAAAGCATTATTAGAACAACCTGATATTGATGGTGCTTTAGTTGGTGGAGCTTCATTAGTTGAAGATTCATATAAAGCAATGATCGCTGCTTTAGACTAATCGGTCATTTAAAACTCTAGGATTTCCTAGGGTTTTTCTTTTTTTTAAATTTATTTGATAAAATGTAAAAAAAATACAAAAAAGTATTGCATTTATCAAGAGATAATGGTAAATTAGTTGTCGACGCAATAGGATAATTGCGTATTCATTGTTGTGTGGAAGGGTAACACCCATTTGACCACAACACGGACAAATTTTTACAAGGAGGAAATGTCGCGTGAGTAAGAAAGTTGTTAGAGTTATGAAAATTCAATTCAAAGCAGGGCAAGCTAAACCTGGTCCAGCATTAGCAGGTGCAGGTATCCAAATGCCTAAATTCTGTACTGCTTTCAATGATCAAACTAAAGATCGTATGGGAGAAACAGTACCAGTTGTCTTAACAGTATATGAAGACAAAGATTTCAGCTTTGTATTAAAAACTGCTCCAGCTTCAGAAATGATTAAAAAAGCTTTAGGAGTACAAAAAGGTTCTAGTAATGCAGGAACAACTACTGTAGGAACATTATCAGCTGACAAATTAAAAGAAATCGCTGAATACAAAATGCCTGACTTAAATGCTTATGATTTAGATGCTGCAATGAAAATCGTTGCTGGTACAGCTAAAAACATGGGTGTTAAAGTTGAAGGAATCGATGCGTAAGCATCACGTGGAAGGATAATCCGTTATAACCACTAAGGAGGAAATTAAATGGCAAAGAAAAGTAAAAGATATACAGAAGCAGCTGCATTAATTGAAAATGGAAAACTTTATTCAGCTGAAGAAGCTATTGAATTAGTTAAAAAAACAAGTAATGTAAAATTCGATGCAAGTGTCGATGTTGCTTTCAATTTAGGATTAGATGTTAGACAAGCAGATCAACAATTACGTGGAGCTGTTGTATTACCACACGGAACTGGTAAAACTAAAAAAGTTTTAGTTGTAGCTGAAGGAGAAAAAGCTCAAGAAGCTAAAGATGCTGGTGCAGATATCGTTGCTGGTAAAGAAATTTTAGAAGACATCAAAAAAGGATGGTTAGATTTCGAAGTTATGATCGCTACTCCTAACATGATGGCTGAATTAGGTAAATTAGGTCGTATCTTAGGACCTAAAGGTTTAATGCCTAACCCAAAAACTGGAACAGTAACTATGGATGTTGCTAAAGCAGTTCAAGAAACAAAAGCTGGTAAAGTAACTTACCGTACTGATAAAGAAGGTAACGTTCATTTACCAATCGGTAGAGTATCATTTGATGATGCTAAATTAGTTGAAAACTTCAACACAATTTATGATTTAATCGTAAGATTAAAACCTACATCAGCAAAAGGTACTTATATTAAAAACATTGCAGTTTCATCAACTATGGGACCTGCAATCAAAGTTCAAACTACTAAATAGTTTGTAAAAGATGTCGCAATCAATATACCGTAGACAGTAACTGGGAAACCTTAATTTGTTACCGAGGTGTTGAGTTTATGAATGAACTTGAACTCCTATCTACGTATAGGAGTTTTAAATATAGCGCGTATATTGTTGCATATATAAAAATTTATAGGAGGTGTAGCAATGTCAGTAGAAGCAATCAATGCGAAAAAAGTCGTTGTTGAAGAAATCACTGGTAAATTTAATGATTCACAATCTGCTGTAGTAGTAGAATATCGTGGATTATCAGTAGCTGAAGTCACTGAATTACGTAGAGCATTACGTGAAGAAGATGTAGAATTCAAAGTTTACAAAAACAAATTAGTTCAAAGAGCTACTGAAAGCGCTGGATATGCTGAAATCAATGATAAATTAGTAGGTCCAAACGCTATTGCATTCGGTCATAGTGATGCCGTTGCACCTGCAAGAGTTTTAGCTAACTTTGCTAAAGATCATGAAGCTTTAGTAATCAAAGCTGGAATTGTTGAAGGAAAAGTATTAGAAGTAGAAGAAATTAATGAAATTGCTAAATTACCTGGACGTGAAGGTATGTACTCAATGTTACTTGGTATGTTACAAGCACCAGTTAGCAAATTCGCTAGAGTTGTAAAAGCTGTAGCAGATGCAAGAGAAGAAAATGGTGGAGAAGCACCAGTTGAAGCACCTGCTGAAGAAAAAGTAGAAGAAGCTGCTGAATAAGCAGAATAAATGAAAAGGAGAATATAAACATGGCAAAATTAACACATGAAGATATCTTAGCTTACTTAGAAGAAGCTACTATTTTAGAATTAAATGACTTAGTAAAAGCAATCGAAGAAAAATTTGACGTAACTGCTGCTGCACCAGTTGCTGTAGCTGCTGCTGCTGATGCTGGAGCTGCTGCTGAACCTACAGAAGTTAACGTAACATTAACTGAAGTTGGTGGAACTAAAGTTGCTGTAATTAAAGCTGTAAGAGAAATCACTGGATTAGGATTAGTTGACGCTAAAGGATTAGTTGACAAAGTTCCTTCAGTAATCAAAGAAAAAGTATCTGCTGATGAAGCTAAAGAAATCAAAGAAAAATTAGAAGCTGCTGGAGCTACAGTAGAAGTTAAATAATTATAACTTTGATTTAAAAGAAGGATCTTACGATTCTTCTTTTTTTATTGGTTAAAATTCGATTTATTTGTATAATAAAGAAAAAGGAAATAGAGGAATACAAATGAAACATTATTTTACAGATAATACTGATTTAAAAAGTGAACAATCACAATTTATTTTTAGATATCAAAAATATGATCTTTTATTTACAAGTGATAATGGTGTTTTTTCTAAAAGTATGATTGATTATGGTTCACGTGTTTTATTAGAAAATATTGAAATTACAAATGAAAAAACACTTCTTGATGTAGGATGTGGCTATGGTACTTTTGGAATATGCCTTAATAAAGTTTATTCACAATTAAATGTGGATATGGTCGATGTGAATGATCGCGCCATTGAACTTGCTAAGTTAAATGCGAAAAACAATAATATTCAGGCAAATATTTATAAAAGTTATATTTATGAAAATGTTCAAGGAAGTTATGATGCAATTGTTACGAATCCTCCTGTAAGAGCAGGGAAAGAAGTTGTTACAACAATTTTATCTGAAGCAATTGAACATTTAAATGATCAAGGAAGTTTATGGGTTATTTTACAAAAGAAACAAGGAGCTCCTTCAGCTAAAAAGAAAATGGAAGAAGTTTTTGGCAATTGTGAAATTGTAAAAAGAGATAAGGGATATTACTTATTACATAGTGTAAAAAGATAATATTTCTTTTTTTATTTTTTGTAAAAAGGGTATTGACTTTTTCAAAACCTTTATCTAAAATACTATAATGACTATTAATATTTAAAATCAAGCGTT
>OIXW01000322.1_pt1 | contig 14113 bp, 14 predicted proteins | sample 1587951 | NCBI WGS metagenome assembly OIXW01 (sample SAMN03283239) | human gut metagenome | biome: human-associated habitat; material: feces | host: Homo sapiens | place: Peru | collected 2012
ATTATACCCAGGGCGATGCCCTGGGCTAAGAGCTTTTGGGCCTTCAGCCCGTACTTAAGCTACATGCGAAAGTTCAGTGTTTTATATTTCTTCTATTATCTTATTAATTGTTTCTAACATTCCCGGGAGTTTGTTTTTGACTACATCATAGACAATAGATTCATCTATGTCAAAATAGTGGTGAGCAATAATATCACGGATACCCATAGCTCCTTTCCAATCTACATCAGGGTAATTTGGAAGAAGTTGTTTTTGGGTCATCTTATCAATTCCCTTTATACTTTCGCCTATTGCGAGAAGCAACATGCAGGTACTTTCAAGACGTTCCATACCAGCAGGAGTACAGACATAATATTGCGAATCATCAATAGATTTGGAGTTGTTGATGATTCTTTCTATAGTTGAAGCTATTCGTTTGAGTGAATAGTATAAGAGTTCTTCGTCATGCATAGATTCCGTCTCTTTTAATTTGCTTTAAAAGCATTGGGTTCATATTGTTGCGTAATCTAACAATATCTACTGGCTTACCAAAAAGTTCTTGCAGTTCTTCTTTGATGTGAACTAATATAAATAAGTCCGGCCTTTTCATTTCGACACAAACATCAACGTCGCTGTCTTCTGTCTGTTCATTTCTTGCCACAGACCCAAAGATACCAATCTTTGTAATGCCATAAGCATCCGCTTTGGTGCTGAGGTATTTGCGAAGTATAGTAATATAATCGTTTGTTGTCTTCATTGTCTTTTCATTTTTGCCACAAATATACAATATTATTTATTATGGTCCAAGTTTTTACAGAGTTTTCTTGATAAAATAGTTCAGACAACTTGGTTTTACAATAAATTCCTGTAACCAAAGAGAGCGATAATTCACTAAACTTTTAATCTTCTCATCAATTTTCCCCCCAAAAACTCCTTCCCTTAAGCTAAATGCGAGTTGACGAACTGGTAGACGGCATCCTTGTAGGAATCGGAGATAGGGATGCTGGTCTCGCCATAAAAGATGCGCATGTGACCGATGGAGTCCATGCGGCAGAGGTTGGCGATGAACGAACGGTGGATGCGCTTGAACTGCTGGCGGGGCAGACGGCTCTCCAGTCGCTTGAGGTTGGAGAAGGTCGTGACCTTACGGCCCTGTGTGAGATGAAAACGCACATAGTCGTTCATGCTCTCAATGTAGAGAATATCGTCGAGGTCGATGCGGACAAACTTATTCTCAACCTTGGCTACTAAGCAGCGGTCGCGCTCTATCGGGTCCTGCAACTGGTATTCGTCAAAGGTAGCCCTCACTCGCTTGTACGACTCCTGAAAGTCTTCGAAGCTGATGGGTTTGAGCAGATAGTCGGCAGCTCCAGCCTTGATACCGTCGAAGGCATACTCCTTATAGGCTGTGGTGAAGACCAGACGGCAACTCTCCGGCACGAGACGGGCAAACTCAATGCCGCTCAGTTCGGGCATCTGTATGGCGAGGTAGAGCACGTCGACATGTCCGTTCCTCACGTCTCTTACAGCCTCCCGCGCACTGGTATAAGCACCAATAAGTTGTAGGGTTGGTGTCCGCTTGATGTGGCTCGTTATCTGGTTCAGAGCCTCTGGGTCATCGTCAATAACGACACAGTTTAGTATCATGTTTTATAGTGTTTTTTTGTTCTTTTCTGCTACAATAACGTCCCAAATGGGAAATTATTGTGCAGAATAGCGAGAGATTTTATTCGTATCTGATGGCTTCGATAGGGTCGAGGCGGGCAGCTTTCTTGGCAGGATACCAGCCGAAGAAGACACCTGTGAAGGTACAAACAGCAAAGCTCATGATGATGCTCCAGGGCTCTATCTGCGTGGCTACGTGCAGGAACTGTTGCAGTCCTACCGACAGACTGACTCCCAACAGCACACCTATCACACCGCCCGTCACACTCAGCAGGATGGCCTCGATGAGGAACTGGTTGAGGATGTCGACACCACGTGCTCCCACGCTCATGCGCAGACCTATCTCACGGGTGCGCTCCGTCACACTCACATACATGATGTTCATGATGCCGATACCGCCCACGAGGAGCGAGATGCCTGCCACAGAACCAAGAAGGATGGTGATGGTCGACATGGTGGAGTTCATCATGCTCGAAATCTCCTCCTGCGAACGGATGTTGAAATCGTCCTCGTCTGCCTCGGTCGTATCGGTGGCGTCCTTGAGCTTATGGTTGCGTCGCAGGATCTCCGTTATCTGGTCTTGAGCCGGTTGCGAAGCGTCCTCGGTAATCGCCTAGCAGACGATGCCGCCCAAGTAGGTTTGGGCCAGGATGCGTTTCATCACGGTGGTATAGGGCGCCAGCACCAGGTCGTCCTGGTCCATGCCCATGGAGTTGTAGCCCTTCTTCTTCAGCACACCCACCACACGGAAGGGGATGCTGTTGAATCGCACCACCTTGCCTACGGGGTCGCTGCCGTCGGGGAAGAGATAATCCACCACCGTCTGTCCCAGGATGCACACCTTGGCAGCCGCCTTGATGTCGTTGTCGGTAAACATCTCACCGTCGGCCACCTTGAGCTGTCGGATGCTCAGGTAGTCCTGGTTCACACCGTAGATGGAGCTTTGCGTATTGTTGTTGCCGTTGATCCATTGACCGCTGCTGTTGACGGTAGGCGAGATGGCAGAGATGTAGTTGCATTCGTCCTTGATGGCCTGATAGTCAGCCTGTTTGAGGGTCTCCATGGCAGAGGCGTCCTGTCTCACACCGCCCCTCATGTCGGCACCCGGCGAAATCATGATCATATTGCTTCCCATCTCGGCGATGTTGGCCTTGATGCTTGCCTTGCTGCCCTGTCCGATAGCGAGCATGGTGATGACGGCAGCAATACCTATAATGATACCCAAAGCCGTGAGAAACGACCGCATCTTGTTGGCTGCGATCGCCCTGATGGCTATCTTGAATAGATTCTGATAATTCATCGCATTTTAAATCATTAATATTGAAAAATTACTCATCCGTATTCGCCGGCAGGGCAGCGAGCCCCTCGGCGGCAGAGAGGATGTGCGGATTGTACTCGTCGCTGATGATGTGACCGTCGCGCAACTCGATGTTACGGCTCGAATAGTTGGCAATATCGGGGTTGTGGGTCACGAAGATGATGGTACGTCCCTCAGCGTAGAGTTTCTGGAAGAGCACGAGAATCTCGAAACTTGTACGTGTGTCGAGGTTGCCCGTTGCCTCATCGGCAAGGATGACGGCGGGGTTGTTGACCAGGGCGCGGGCTATGGCCACACGCTGCATCTGTCCACCCGACATCTGGTTGCTCTTGTGATAGAGACGTTCGCCCAGTCCTACGGCCTTCAGCGCCTCTATCGCCCTCTGCTTGCGCTCCTCGGCTGTTACCGAGGGGTTGTACATCAGGGGCAGTTCCACATTCTCCACGCTCGTGGTCTTGGGCAGGAGGTTATAGTTCTGAAAGATAAAACCTATCTTGCGGTTGCGCAGCACGGCACGCTCCGAACGCGACATGGTGCGTACCGACACGCCGTCGAGGTAGTATTCGCCACTCGATGGGGTGTCGAGACAACCCAACTGGTTGAGCAGGGTAGACTTGCCCGATCCCGACTTACCCATGATGGTGACAAACTCGCCCTCGTAGATCTTGAAGCTCACGCCCTTGAGGGCATGAACCGTCTCGTCGCCTACGAGGAAGTTGCGCCTTACGTTGTCGAGCTCAATCACGACCTTCTTCTGGTTTTGGCTGGCTTTGTTTTCTATGTTTTCTGACATGATGATTGTACTTTTATTGAACTTCGCTGGGTTGAGAATAAACTTTCGCTGGGTTGAGAAGTGGTAGCAAACCCTTACTTCTTTCCCCTTGGACGCGGTCCGTCTATCAGTCCCTGGCTTTGCTGCTGGTCGTCGCTGTCGTCCTCGGGTGTGTTCACCACGATTTCGGTCACAATCTGCTGACCGGCCTTCAGTCCCTTTATGATCTCTGTATGCATTCCGTCGGTTTGACCGATGCTCACTGGGTGAGCGGTAAGGGTTTTGCCGTCGAGGGTCCATACCTTGTTCTTGCCCTTGCAGTCAACTATCTTCATGTCTTTGCCTACGGTTTCCTTGGTAGGTGTGAAGCGCAGCGCCTTGTTGGCTACAGCCAGCACGCCAGTGCGTTCCTGCGTGTAGATGGTGACATTGGCGGTGAGTCCCGGTTTCAGTTTCAGATCGGCATTCTGTGCGCTGATCACCACCTCGTAGGTTACCACGTTGTTGGTTGTCGTGGCCTGCAGACGAACCTGCTTCACCGTACCCTCGAAGGTGTCGTCGGGATAAGCATCGACGGTGAAGGTAACGCGGTCGCCCTCCTTCACAGCGCCTATGTCAGCCTCGTCCACGTCGGCTACTACCTGCATGTTGGTCAGGTCTTTGGCGATGGTGAAGAGCTCAGGGGTGTTGAAACTGGCAGCCACGGTCTGACCTTCCTCCACACTCTTCGAGATAACGGTTCCGTCGATAGGCGAGGTGATGGTGGCGTAGCCTAAGTTGGTCTGCGCACGTTGCACCTGTTCCTTGGCTGTGGCCACCTGCTCCTTGGCCTGTCGATAGGTGAGGAGGGCGTTCTCATAGTCGTCGGCGCTGACGAGTCCTTTCTGGTAGAGCGTCTGATAGCGCTTCATGTTCGCGTTCTGGTAGTTGAGCTGACTCTGGGCGCTTGCCATGTTGGCCTTGGCGGTGTTGAGCTCGCTCAGCAGGTTGGTTTTGTCGAGTTCGGCGATGACCTGGCCCTTCTTCACCTGGCTGTTGTAGTCGACGTAGAGTTTGTTGACAATACCTGATACCTGTGTACCCACGGTGACACTTGTCACCGCCTCGATGGTACCAGTGGCAGTCACGCTGTTCTGCAGGGTCTGCAGACTCACCTTCTCCTGTTTGAAGTTGATTTCTTCCTTTTCCTTTCCGCCTGAGAGTGCCCAGGCAGCCACGGCTATGATTACCACGACTGTCATGGCAATCCAAACTTTGCTTATCTTCAGCTTTTTCATATTGAATGTTTTTACTCTTTTTACCTTTTTACTTTTTTACCTTTTTACCTTTACAAGATTCTTCCTTGCTGATAGAACTTCAGCATGTCGAGGTTGAGGATAGCGAGGTATTTTGCCTGCAACTCGTTCTGCTGGGCACGCAACAGGTTGTCCTTGCCTGTGCGAAGTTCCACGATGTTCTTCAGTCCTAAGCGGAACTGCTCGCTCAGCAGGTTGTAGCTTTCCTGTGCGCTCTCGCGGCTCACTTTGGCAGCCTGGTATTGGCTCTGATTGGTGTTGGCCTGCAGCCAGTAGTTCTCGATGGTGGAGTAGAGTTGTGTCTGCTCGTTCTTCATGTCGAGAAGAATCTGTTGTTGCTGGATGCAAGCCTTGTTGACAGCTGTCTTTGTCTGTCGGTTGTCGAAGAGCGGAATGCTCACGCTGAAGCCACCGCCCACATTGAAGTTGTTCTTTATCTGTGAACCCCAACTATTTGTATTCATGGAAGTTGTACTCGTAGACAAGCCTGCATTCAAACCGATGGTTGGCAGTTTGCCAGCCTTGGCTATCTTCACGTCCAGGTCGTTCTGTGCCAACTGGTTCTGATAGACCTTCATCTCGGGACGACGGTCGAGAGCAGCCGTGTAAACACTTTGCAGGGCAGGAATCTCAGCCAGCGCCATCGCCTCGGTCGTGTTGGGCATCACCACGTCGAAAGCCTCTTCGTCGGTTATCTGCAACAGTTCCTTGAGTTGTCGCTTGTAGTTTCTCACATTGTTCTTTGCCTCCACAATGTTGTATTCATCCTGTGCTCTCTGAGCGGTGAGCTGAGCCAAGTCGGCTTTCGACATCTTGCCGATCTTTACCATCTCCTTGCCACGGTTCTCGTTCTCCAAGCTCGACTGATAGCTCTCCTGGTTCACGTTGATGGCCTCGGTGGAGTAGAGTATCTGGACGTAGAGCTGGGCTATCTGCTCCTGCAGTTTGGCAGCCTGTGTGGCAGAATCGAGTTGTGCAGCCTCGCCCGCCAGTTTGTTGAGCTTCACCTGCGCCTGTCGCTTGCCGCCGTCGTAAAGGGTGTAGTTGCCCATCACGCTGTACGTGCCGTTGTAGTACACCTTGTCGATGGAAGCCTTGGAGTATCCGTCACCAGAGATGCCGTTGGCTACCCATGGCGTGTAGTTGACATTCTGGTTGGTAGAAGCGCTGAGCGATGGCAACAAGGCTGCCTTCGACTGCAGATAGTCTTCGTGGGCACTCTGTGCCTGCAGACGTGTTTTCTGCAACGAGATGTTGTTGGCCAGGGCGTAGTCGATGCAGTCTTTCAGACTCCATTGACGTGCCTCTGCCGAGAAGGGCATTGAGGCTATCATCAAGCCTACGATTGCCTTTGTGATTGTTTTTACTTTTCTCATCCTTTATATATTATTTGTTGATATCTGTTTTTTGAGAAGTTATCTTCTTGTCCCCTCGCAACTTACACTAAAAAAGATGACATTTCGGGTAAATGGTTTATTATGTTTGAAAGTTTTTAACAAAAATAAACAAGAAACCTTGGCGGGTTCATATTTTTTATTTACCTTTGCACCCGCAATTGGTTCGCAACTATCTTCGTTCCGCTGAGGCAATAGGAGGTGTTGCGATGAAAAGGGAATCAGGTGAGAAGCCTGAGCAGTCCCGCTGCTGTATGCGTCTTATTGGGCAAGCATGATGGTCACTGACATTTTTTCGGGAAGACCGCTTGAACGAGTTTGACGACGCGAGCCAGAAGACCTGCCGTTGCCATAGAGAGACAATGTGTGTGCTCACTGTATGTATCAATCAGCATACTATAAGTATTTACGCTTTCTGTCTATGATTCTATCCCGCCTCGTGGGTTAGGTTTTGGGATGGAGAACCATTAAGTTTTTTAGGATAAGATGAAGAAAATCTGCAAAGGATTATTGTGCCTCTGTGTGATGCCCTGTCATGCGCAGAATGTAGGTACGATTCATCGCGACACGCTCTCGCTCGACGAGGTGGTGTGTGTGGGCGAGCGCCCTCATTACCTTACACCCAGTCAGACCCTCCAGGGTGAGATGCTGCAGAACCTGTCTACCACCTCCGTGGCCGATGCCCTGAAGTATTTCTCGGGCGTGCAGATCAAAGACTATGGTGGACTGGGCGGACTGAAGACCGTCAACGTGCGGTCGCTCGGATCGCAGCATGTGGGCGTGTATCTCGACGGCATTCGTATCACCAACGCACAGAACGGACAGGTGGATTTGGGCAAGTATTCTTTGTCCAACATGGAGTCTGTGTCGCTATACAACGCCAACAGGAACGAGCGTCTGCAGTCGGCTTCCGAGTACGCCTCGGCTGCTACGGTCTATATGCAGACCCGTCGTCCAGACCGTACCACGCTGACGGGCGAGTACGGACTGGGATCGTTTGGACTGCAGAAAGCCAAGCTCTATTTCGCCTTGAAGAACTGGCTCTTTGTAGATGGCGAATATCAGCACAGCGACGGCGACTATAAGTTCCGGTTCCTGTCGGCTTCGGAAGACACGATAGGGCACCGTCACAATTCCGACATCTCCTTCTACCGGCTTGAGGCAGCAGGCTTCTATCGGGGACTGTCGGTCCACACCTATTATTATAACTCCGAAAGGGGCTTGCCAGGTCCTGTCGTCAGGCGACTCTCCGACCAATGGGACTCCACCGACCGGCAATGGGATCAGAACTTCTTCGCACAGGCTTCGTACAAGAAACTGTGGAGCCGTTTCGGTCTGAAGGCCAACATGAAGTATGCGTTCGACTATCTGCATTATCTGCAGGACCCATCGACCAATGCTGCCGCTATGTACTGCAACAATCACTACACCCAACAGGACTTATACGCCTCTGTGGCTGGTTCTTACAACAGTACCTATCTCTCGCTGACAGCGAGTACAGACCTGCGATGGTCCGACCTCGATTGCGATGTCTATCGCTTCAACTACGTTTATCGTATCGACTCCAAGTCGCTCCTCTCGCTCATCGGTTCGTACAAGGGATGGGAGGCCAATGTGGCGCTGCTCTACACCCATGTGCAGGATCATACCGTGGCACAGGCTGACGCCATGCAGAAGCTCACGCCCATGTTCCTGCTCTCGTATAAAAAGGGCGGCTGGATCCTCAGGGCTTTTCATAAGCGCATCTTCCGTGTGCCCACGCTCAACGACTTGTACTATACCCTGGTGGGCAACACCCAGCTGCAGCCCGAATACACCTCGCAATGGGATGCGGGAGCCGACTATCGCGGCAAACATCTGCACCTGGCCCTCGATGCCTATTACAACGAGATAAGCGACAAGATTGTAGCCATCCCGATGAAATGCCAGTTCCGCTGGTCGATGGTCAACTTTGGCAAGGTGAAGTCGTATGGCGTGTCGCTCTCTGGCGGCTACAACCAGGAGTGGGGCAGGTTCTCGCTCTCTGCCAACGCCAACTACACATGTCAGATAGACCGCGACTACACCATGCCCGACGATCCGGAATACAAGAACTACATTCCCTATTCGCCCATGCACTCGGGCTCTGCCATCATCGATCTGGGGTATCGGTCGTACAGCCTCTGCACCTCGTTTCTCTATACAGGAGAACGCTTCGCCCTGATTTCCAATAATTCCGATGACCTCCTGGGCGACTGGTACACGGTGGACGTGAAGCTGAACAAACGTTTCCACTTGGGCAAATACGTGCTGCAGGCCACCTTGGAGTGTAACAACCTTACCGACTCGCATCACGAGGTGGTGAAGCTTTATCCCATGCCTGGAAGAAACTACAAGATGACCCTGAAATTTGAAATGTAGGGTTTTGATTTGCTCAGAAGTTAAGAAGTTAAGGAGTTAAGACAATACTAAAGAAATATGAACATTCGTAAACACATCATAGGCCTCTATGCCATCGCCATCGTACTGACGATGATGCTTTCGGGCTGTCGCATGGAAGTGAACGACGAGGTGGCTGTCAGTCATCCCACGGCTTCCGACGACCGCCTGCTCGTGCTCTGCGAGGGATTGTGGGGAATGGACAACTCCACCATCTCGCTCATCGACCATGGTGTGCTTACCAACAAATGGTTCCGACAGCAGAATCCACAGAAGCGCTTAGGCGATACAGGCAACGACCTGCTGATGGTGAACGACACGCTCATCGCCATCTCCGTCAACTGGTCGAACATCATCCAGTACATCCGTCCCGACGGAACCGCCATAGCTGCCACAGAGGATATTCCCAACAACCGCAAGTTGGCTACCGATGGCGAATACCTCTACTGCACCTCGTATGCCAACGACGGCTATGTGGCGAAGATAGACCTGCGTACGAAGAAGATTGTCGATACCTGTCCCGTAGGTTACGAGCCCGAGGGAATAGCCTGTTACCGCGGCCGCCTCTTTGTGGCGAATACAGGAGGCTATTCTTCGCAAGCAAGCCACGACTACGAGTCGACCATCTCGGTCATCGATGCGCAGACGATGAAGGAACTGAAACGTATCGACACGGGCTGTATCAACCTCTTCGGAAACATGTCGCAGGAAGGGCAGTTTCTTTGCATCAACTCCGTGGGCGACTACTATGAGGTTCCGGGACGCTGCGTTGTGTTCAACATGGAGAGCGAGGAGTTCCGCGTGTTCGATTTCCCTGTGACCTATAATTGCAGCTACGGCGGAAAGTTCTACGCCATAGGCTCTGCCTTCTCTTACCTCTCGGGCACCTACGATTTCTCGGTTCACACCATCCAGTTGCCCTCACTTCGCGTGGAGGAAGGACTTGGGGAATACGATGCTGCCATGCCCACCATCAAGCAGATGCAGTCGCCCTACGGCATTTACATCTCGCCCCGCTCGGGACATCTCTATGTGTCGGATTCTCGCGGTTACGCCACCAACGGCTACGTCTACGAGTTTGACCGCGACGGCTCCCTGCTCAACAAGTACAGTCTCAAGGGCATCAATCCTGCCCATTTCTTGGCGTTGCCGTGAAGCACAGGGGAAGTTGAGTCAGGGCGTGAGGAACTTACTTGTGATAAATTCTGTAATGTAATAGACAATGAATAAGATCATACAACACAATATTTATTAATTTTTTAAGTTTAACTAAAAGAAAATGAAGAAGTATTTTTATTTGCTGGCGCTCGTATGCGCTACTGGTTTTTTGGCATCATGTAGTGAAGATGATGGTCCTGAGGAGCCCAATTACGAAACTGTAGATTTCGAGGGGGATTACTGGAACGCTCTGATTGACCCTAACCAGGGCACGGGCAAGTTGCTCTATGGTGAATCAGGAATGGGATTCACCGAGGACAATGGCGTGTACGAGTGGACCGACGCAACTACAAAGTTGCACTCCAAGCTCAACGAGTCTTACGGTTCATGGGCTTACTGGAACGGTGGAGTGGCTGTATCCAACTATCATTGCGATATCGTCAACGGAAGTCCTACGACACAACTCTCTTTGCCTACAGGCACGGCAGCACACTCGGGCAAAAACTTCGTAGTGGCTTACGGTTATAACGACGGTGGATGGGACTCTTGTCCTGTCATCGACTTCAAGGACGGCGTGGCACGCAAAATCAAGGGACTTTGGGTTACTAACAACTCTTATTTCCTCAACTCGCTTAGCAATGGAGATAGCTACAACTCGGCAGCCACAGAAGCCACCTTCATCGACGTAACCTTCGAGGGTTTCGATGCAGCAGGCCTCTCTCAGGGCAAGGTGAAATGTCGCCTGCAGGACGGCAAGACCTCAGTTACCGACTGGAAGTATGTAGACCTCAGTTCGTTAGGAGCTGTCAACAGTTTGAAGGTGAACTACGAGTTCTCTGACGACCAGAAGAACAGCCATGGTTTTTCTGCACCTGCTTATGTTGCTATCGACGACGTGCAGATTTATAAGTAAACAAACTCAAGTTTCGCAAGTTTTTCCCCACACGCCCTGAAGGGGCAGAAGCTCTTAGCCCAGGGCAGCGCCCTGGGTACAATGACAATCAGCAAGGCGCCCTGTAAGGGCAAAAGCTTTGTATATTGTCGGTATTTTAAAGCTTTTGCCCTTACAGGGCGACAGGTTTGCTGCCGTAATACCCAGGGCGCTGCCCTGGGCTAAGGGCTTCTGCCCCTTCAGGGCGTGCTGCTTCTGGAGCTTTTGGGCCTTCAGACCGTACTTAAAACACTTGCAAAATTTGAGTAAACAAACAATAAAACATGTACAAAACTTCTACGAGAAAAAAGATTTTATCCCTCTGCCTGCTGACTCTGTCGCAGGCAGGATGGGCGCAGACACAAACGGTTCAGGTGCTGGAGTTTCATCCGGCACCAGGACAGTTTGTCAACGATTTGCCTAAGGCTGATGCCAACTCCACCCAGGACGACGTGAACAGGCGATGTGAGGATCTGCTGAAAGACGAAGGCAATGTTATCAGTTTGGGAACCTATGGCGGCTACATCACCATGAAGTTCGACCATCCGATAGTGAACAAGTATGGGTCGGATTTTCTGATCAAAGGCAACGGAATGTATGCAATCAACGACCCCAAATATGGTAAGGAGACCATCGGAGGTTCCATTGAGCCGGGAATCGTCTACGTGGGAGTGGGCGACAACCTCAAAACAGCCAAATGGTATGAGTTGGCAGGCTCGGAATTCTACACCAATGAGATTCACGACTTCGAGATTACTTACTTCAAGCCAACCACCGAAGCCTGTGAGCATCAGCTATTTGGATCTGTCTGCGACAACTATATCAAGTGGAATTGTACATGGACCGACGCCAAGGGAGAGCGACGCGATTCCACTGGCTACCACATGAAGAATCAATTTCATCTTCAGACCTACTGGCCCCAATGGGAGGACAAGGACCAGCTCACCTTCAAGGGAGGCTGTCTGCCCAATAATGCTGTGATGTACGACCCCAAGTACTGGGTGCAATATCGCTACGCAAAGGACGCCTATGGCTATGCCGACGCTTGTCCAGCCAAAGACTTGCTCTATTCGTCGTTCGATATTAACTGGGCTGTCGACGAGAAAGGCGACCCCGTGGCTCTCGACCATATCGACTACATACGGGTGATGACAGGTATCTTCCAGTATTGCGGATGGTTAGGAGAGACCTCCACAGAGGTCAGTTCCGTGGTAGACCTTCATCTCGTGGAGGGCTACGACGACAATCCCTACATCATCACGCCTCGCAAACGTCCTTCTTCAGGCATCCAGCTCCCCACGGTTTCTGATCACCAGGTGCAGGGCGATGCTGCCTACTATACTCTTACAGGACAAAGAGTGGAACGTGTGGAACGCGGCAAAATCTACATCCACAAGGGCAAGAAAGTGGTATTCTGATTTTTCAAGTAGTTGTTGATTAACTGAAGTTTCGCAAGTTTTGCCCCACACGCCCTGAAGGGGCAGAAGCTCTTAGCCCAGGGCATCGCCCTGGGTACAATGACAATCAGCAAGGCGCCCTGTAAGGGCAAAAGCTTTGTATATTGTCGGTATTTTAAAGCTTTTGCCCTTACAGGGCGACAGGTTTGCTGCCGTAATTACCCAGGGCGATGCCCTGGGCTAAGAGCTTCTGCCCTTTCAGGGCGTGCTGCTTCTGGAACTTCTGGAACTTCTGGGCCTTCAGCCCGTACTTGAACCATATGTGAAACTTGAGTTTGATTAACTTCATGAACTTCCATTATTTAAAAAATCATGTCAATAACAAAAAGGTATTATCAACATTATAATATACTGGCACTCTGTGTGCTGGTATGGCTCTCTGGCTTTATGCTGTTGTTCAACTCGTGCGGAAACCGAACTGCTACAGCTCAGGCTTCGGGCGACACCATCCAACTCGACTATGCCAAGTACTTACAACTCATTCGCCACAAGGGTTATACTGAGGCTGTGGTGCTCAATCCCTGGAAACAGGGTGGGGAGCTTCATCGCTATCTACTCGTTCCCAAGGGATCAGAAGGCGACGAGGTGGCTAAGAAACTGGCCGACCAGAAGACAGCAAATACAGGAACAACACCCTGCGACATCCTGCGCACACCCCTGACGAAGAGCATCATCACCACTTCAGCCCATTGTCAGCTGCTCTACGAGCTGGGCCGTCAGCAAGCCATCGCGGGTGTCTGCGACCTCGAGTACATCCTTATTCCCGATGTTCAGAGGCGTACTTCACACAAGTCTCGTCCCTACATATCCAACTGCGGTTCCAGCATGCAGCCAGATATCGAGCGCATCATGTCGCTCCGTCCCGATGCCCTGCTTCTCTCGCCCTTCGAGAACAGCGGCGGTTATGGCAAACTCTCGGCCTTGCAAATACCTATCATCGAGGCTGCCGACTACATGGAGACATCGCCCTTGGGCCGTTCTGAGTGGATTAAGTTTTACGGCTTGCTCTACGGTTCCGAAAAGGCTACCAGTCTTTTTAGCGGCATAGAGAAATCTTATCTCCATTTGAAAGCCTTTGCAGCCAAATTGCCCTTAGGCTATTCCATCCTTACCGAGCGCAAGACGGGAAGCGTGTGGTATGTTTCAGGCGGACGCAGCACCATAGGCACCTTGCTGCAGGATGCTCATGCCCGTTATCTCTTTGCCGACGACACCCATAGCGGCAGTCTTCCCATGAGTCCTGAGCAGATCTTGGCTAAGGCTGACGAGGTGGATGTCTGGGCGACAAAGTATTGGGGTGACCATCCTCTCTCGCGTGCCGAGTTGCTGCAGGAATATCCCGGCTACAGCCAGCTGAAGGCGATGAAGACGGGGCGAGTCTTTCAGGCAAGCACCAGTTCGCAGCCTTATTTCGAGCAGACCAGTTTTCATCCCGAGCGCCTGCTTCGAGAGTTTATCATCCTCTCGCATCCCGAGACCACCCGTTCGTTGGGAGCATTGAGGTATTATTTGCGACTATAGACATAAGTAGTCAACTGTAAAGATGACTAAAAATTAAGTAAGTCAATGTGAATTATAAATAAGGCATAACCGAGTCTACTCGTATTGTCAATAATACTTAGAGTGGTCAACTAAAATCGTTAAACCACAAACAAAAATCATTAAATCACATTGAAATCTCCGTAAAAAGGCTTTGAACGGACATTCAAAGGCTCTGAACGGACAT
>OIXW01000326.1_pt1 | contig 14078 bp, 7 predicted proteins | sample 1587951 | NCBI WGS metagenome assembly OIXW01 (sample SAMN03283239) | human gut metagenome | biome: human-associated habitat; material: feces | host: Homo sapiens | place: Peru | collected 2012
TTTAAATAAAAAAAGAGAGGAGCCTCAGCACCTCCCGCGATTGCAGGCTTCACAAGTATCTGCAATCTAATCACTGAAAAACCATAAAGAGAGGAGCCTCGGCACCTCCCCCGATTGCAGGCTTCACAAGTATCTGCAATCTAATCACTAAAGTAATATAACCCATATGGCACAGTAAGTCAATTGTTGATAAGAAAAAGATGAAAAATTTCTGATAAGAAAAAGATGAAAAATTCTAGAAAAAAATCTAGAAACAAATCAGAAAGATACAAGAATAATTTTTGAGTTTTACGCAAGTCATGGAGGAATAAGTAAAAAGAATATATAATTAAAAAGAGGTGATACTATGAGAAAAAGTTCAATGTTATTTGAGGGAGGTAATGATATGGCAAGTAAAGACGGGTGGGATAAAAAATATAATCCTCACAAACAGTTTGATATTAATGTAGATGTGTATGACATGGTAGATGACTATTTAGACGCATTACGTGAAAGATGGAAGGCTAGAGTAGACCCGCTTGGTGAATGTGATGAGTACATTGATATCTCAAAGTATAACGATTTTGAAGCATATGAAAAAGCAGTTAATATTTGTCTAGAAAATCTTGAATGGCTGAAAGTTGCATCAGAATACGAAGAGTTTGATGTTCAAATGAATAATTATAAGACGGAAGATGACTATTTAGATGCTCTGACTAAGAAGATTACAGAAAAGTATGATCCCGATGATGAGTTTTACGGTCTTGATCCTCTAGACTATGAATCACCAGATGAGTATCAATGTGAAATGAATAAAAGAAAACATTGGAGACAGCAATATGATCCTTCCCATCAATATCCTGTGGATCCGTGTCATTATTATTATGAAGGAGACTATGTAGAAGCTATTAATGAATGGAAGAATGTATCAGGTTTAGATGCAGAAAAAGTATCAGAGTCTGATAATGAGTCAGTATCTCAAGATTAAGGTGATACTATGGGAAGAATATCAACATTACTTCAAACAATTAAAGATATAAACAAAGAAAGATGGGTTAGAAAATATAATCCTCACCAAAGATTTTTTGTAGATGTAGATTGGTATCATACTGAAGAAGAGTATTTAAATGCATTGCGTGATGATTGGAAATCTGAAGCAGATCCATTTGATGAATGTGATCATTATGTTGATGTATCACAATATGATAATTTTGAGGACTATGAAAAAGCAGTTAATATGTGCTTAGAACATCTTGAATGGATTGAAGAAGTATCTAGATATGACGGCTTTGATGTTAATCCTAGAAATTATAAAAATGAGGATGCTTATCTAGATGCTCTCACAAATATAATAAAAGAAAAGTATGATCCAGAAGATGAATTCTATTCCCTTGATCCTCTGGACTATGATTCACCTGATAAATATATCTATGAAGTAAGTGAAAGAATACATTGGTTGGAACTATATGATCCAGACTATCAATATCCTGTTAATCCAAGCGATTTCAGCGATGAAGAAGATTATGTAGAAGCTGTCAATGAGTGGAAGGACTATGTCGCAAGTCTTGATGCAGAATTAGATGAAGAAGAATCATTAGAGTCTCATGATATGAATGATTATCGTGATAAAGCAATAAAACAAATGTCTAGGAGACGTCCAAACTTTGTTGAGCATCATTCGGATAATAAAGAAGAAGTTATTCAAGAAGAAAATGTATCTGAAGAAGATAAACAATCTTGGAAAGATAAACATAATTCCTTTAATACATTCAGTTCAGTAGATCCTACAAAGTATGATCATGAAAGTGATTATTTAGATGATTTAAGATTAAAATGGAAAGAATACTATGATCCAACTGAAATGTATGATGTAGATCCAAAGGATTATGATAATGAAGAAGACTATATGGAAGCTATAAAGATGTATATTAAATCAAAGTATAGATGATATTCTACTATGCATATTTAGAATACTCCGACATATAATATACGCTTACATTTGTGATAAACATAAAACATGTAAATAAATTTGCTTTTTTCGCAATAAACTGTTGACAAATGTTAATATCGGATTATTATATAGGCATACATATGAAACAGAGCGTTGAACAAGATACGATTTCTAATCCGCTTCCTATAGAGAGCATCCAGTTGGTGGAAAGGATGCAGGTAATGATTATGGGACCATCCCTTGTGAGCTGTTTTCTTGAAAGATAATAGTAAAGAAAGCCGTAATTTCTGCGTTAAAGAAATAGCATTCATGGGATGTGAAGTGGTGATGTAAATCACAATCTAAGTGGTACCGCGGAAACAAAGGTTTTCGTCTTAGGCAGGTCATTCTAAGACGAAAGCCTTTTTTATATCTGTTTTATATGTATAAAGTAATTCTGGGGGGAATTTAATTATGAATGGTTTACTTTTACTTGGATTAGCAGCCCTTATCCTAGTAGTAGCCTATCTATGTTATGGTCGCTATTTAGTAAAAACTTGGGGTATTGATCCTAATGCAACAACACCTGCTGTTGCAAAAGAAGATGGTGTAGACTATGTACCAACTAATAAATGGACAGTCTTCGCTCATCAGTTCTCATCTATCGCTGGTGCTGGACCAGTTACTGGACCAGTTATGGCTATGATGTTTGGTTGGTTACCTGCATTCTTATGGGTAGTCATCGGTGGTGTATTCTTCGGTGCTGTACAGGATTTCGGTGCACTTTATGCTTCAGTTAAATCTGAAGGTAAGTCAATGGGTCAGATCATCGAAAAGTACATTGGTAGAACTGGTAAGAAATTATTCTTCTTATTCTGCTGGGTCTTCACATTAATCGTTATTGCTGCTTTCGCAGATATGGTTGCTGGAACATTCAATGGTTTCAGTGCTGAAGGAGCTAAGCTTGCACCTAATGCCAGTGCTGCTTCTATCTCTATTCTTTATGTATTTGTTGCTATGGCATTTGGTTTATTCTTACGTAAGGTTGATCTTGAAGGTTGGCCAAAAGTAGTACTTGGAATTGTATTGATCGTTGCAATGCTTGCAGTTGGTATCAAGTTCCCAGTATATGCAACTAAAACAACTTGGATCTATTTAGTATTTGTTTATATTTTCTTTGCATCTGTTACACCAATGTGGTTATTAAAAGGTCCACGTGACTACTTAACTACATTCCTATTCATCGGTATGATTGCTGCTGCAGTTGTAGGTGTATTTATGAGTAACCCAACTGTTACTGTACCAGCATTCACTGGATTCAAATCAGCTACAGGAAGTTACTTATTCCCAACATTATTCGTAACTATCGCTTGTGGTGCCGTATCTGGTTTCCATTCTCTAGTATCTTCAGAAACATCTTCTAAGATGGTTAAGAATGAAAAAGATATGCTTCAGGTTGGTTATGGTTCAATGTTATTGGAATCATTACTTGCAGTATTAGTTATCGTAATCGTTGGTTCATTACCAAACTTAAAACAGACTGGTGTCTTAGATTCAGCTCTTGCGAATATGGCTTTAGCTGATACAGCTACACCTTTCACTAAGTTCTCTGCTGGTGTTACTGGCTTAGTAGCACAGCTTGGTTTACCACAGTCTTGGGGACTTTGTATCATGACAATGTTCGTTTCAGCTCTTGCATTAACATCACTTGATGCAGTAGCTAGAATCTCACGTATGTCATTCCAGGAATTCTTCGAAGTAGAAGAAGGAGAAACTCCATCACAGCTTGTATCTGTCTTAACTAATAAATACGTTTCTACACTCATTTCACTCTTCTTTGGTTATTTATTAAGCTTAGGCGGATATGTTAACATCTGGCCATTATTCGGTTCAGCCAACCAGTTATTAGCTGCAATGGTATTAATCTCTCTTGCTGTGTTCTTAAAAGTGACTGGAAGAAAAGGTTTCATGTTATATGTACCAATGGTATTAATGTTCATCGTTACTATGACAGCTTTAGTACAGGCTATCTATGCAATTGTAATGAAGTTATTTGTCACTGGTGGATTTGTATTAATGACAGATGGTTTACAGTTAGTCGTTGCCGTATTATTAGTTGCTCTTGGTCTTATGATTACTTTCCATTCAACTGGTAAGTTAGTTAAGTCAAAAGCTGAATAATATACATTAAAGTCCCTACATCTAGGGGCTTTTTTTCATACCCTGAAAACAGGTGAAAATTAGTAAAATTAACTAATAGAATAACTTTACACGCATTAATATATTTATAAAATGTTATTAAATTAACATATTTATTACACTTAGGAATATCACAAAAATAGAAGCTATTCACTCATGAATATGTGAAATAATGCCAGTTTTGTAATTGTTAAAATCATAAATAACTATAATAGTGTTACATATTAAAAGAAATTTACAAAAGGGTATTGACGAGTAAAAAAATGTTTCTTAAAATAGACTTGTGTCTAGAGAGCGGACACAGCAAACTGCCCTGAAGCATGTTCTATAACTAGTCATGTAGAGCATGCTGGTTCCTAGAACCGGGGCACTTTGTTTTGTACAATCAGGCATGATTCTTAGGAGTCATGTCTTTTAATTTCTTTTTGTGAAAAAACTTGTAACCCTTTTAACTTCTCCGATATAATACTTAAGGTTATCGAGGGAGGAAACTATGAAACGCTTACAGATGAAATACAATTGTATCCAGTTCTTATATTGGATTACTAACTGTACGATTTTTGGTTATGTAGCCATTTTCTTACAATATAAAGGCTTATCAAATACAGAGATAGGGATCGTTACTGCAATGGGAAGTATTATGATGCTTATACTTTCAGCTAATATCTCTAATTTACCAAACAAGTATGAAAAGCTTACACCACATATTGTCATATTAGGTATCTATGCCATACTATTCGCATCATTTAGTGCCCTTTACTTTATCACATTACCTAAAGTAGTAGTGATGGTGCTTTATATCGCATTATTATTCCTAGTCACTTGTGTTGTCCCATTCCTATCACAATTCGCAATGGATTATGTCAAGATGGGTCATGACATCAACTTTGGACTTGCAAGAGGTTTAGGGTCTTTCTCTTATGCATCAAGTGCCTTTTTAATGGGATACTTAGTAGAATGGTTAGAACCATCTGTTATCTATATCGTCTTTGTTATTTCAAGTATTCTATTTATCATTAATTTGTTGATCCTACCACATTCTACTATTAAGAATGTATCAACAGAAAAGCCAGCCAATCCATTTAGCCTCATTACTAAATATAAGAAGTTCTTCTTCTTTTTACTAGGATTTGGTTTTGCGATTGCGGGTGCGACATCTTTATCTACTTACTTAATTAATATCGTTAAGAAGCTAGGAGGAGATTCTTCTTTCTATGGTATCGCGATCTTCTTTATGGCAGCCAGTGAAACACCAATTATGTCAATGGCTTATCTTTTAAAGAAGAGATTTGGTGCTGAGAAGTTGATTGTCTTTGGCTTACTCATGTATATCTTTAGAAACTTCTTAATTGCCTTAGCACCAAATCTTATTGTCTTATTAGTAGGTATGGTATTCCAGGGAGTGTCTTATGGATTACTCTTTGCGACTTATACATATTATTGTAATGACGTCTTATCTGAATCAGATCAGATGGCAGGACAGACTCTTATCACAATGATGGCTAATGGTTTTGGATTCTGTTTAGGTAATTACTTAGGTGGTGTCTTACAGGATACATTAGGACTACAAAGTATGTTGATTTTCGCAATGGTTGTTACTTTACTAGGTGCAGCTATTGGCTTATATACATATAAGTGTATGAAGGAAGATTAGTCTTCCTTTTTTTTATTCGTAAAAAATGAGTGTATGGGGTTACATAATGGTATTAAAATGGTATAATTACCACGTTATGAAAATATTACTGTTTTAGGTATTTAGTAATCTATTTTCAAACAATTAATATTTAGTGGTACAGAAAAGGGAATTAATATGAGCTTTCTACAAAAATTAGGTAAATCCCTGATGCTTCCAGTCACTATTATGCCTCTGGCTGCATTATTAAAGGGTATTGGCTATTGGATTGATCCTATCGGATGGGGTGTCAATAATCCATTTGCGGCATTTCTTATATTATCAGGTGGTGTAGTGATTGATAATCTTCCTATCCTTTTTGCGATTGCAGTCGCAATCGGTATGACGGATAAGAAGAATGGGTCATTGGCTTTATCAGCTGTGATCAATTATCTCATGGTTACTGAAATACTCTCACCAGAGGGTATTTCATTGATTTCAGGTTTACATATCACCAAAGTCTCTATTGCCTTCACAGAAACAGATAATGCGTTTATAGGGATTGTGGTAGGCTTGATTGTCGCTTTCTGTTATAAGAAATTCAATCATATAGAAATACCAGGACCTTTATCCTTTTTTAGTGGTGAAAGATTCGTTCCTATTGTTTCTGGTATAGTGACTCTTTTATTTGCAGGAGTCTTTATGTATGTCTGGCCAATGCTTTATGAATCATTTATTCACTTTGGTACATGGATGGCAGGCTTAGGACCTATTAGTGCTGGTTTATATGGATTCTTTAATAGACTTCTTATACCAACAGGTTTGCATCATGCCCTTAATTCTGTCTTCTGGTTTAATATAGCGGGTATTAATGATATCGGACGCTTCTGGGGGACTGTATCAGGAGGTATTAAAGGTATCACAGGTATGTATCAGGCAGGTTTCTATCCTGTTATGATGTTTGGCTTACCTAGTGGTGCACTCGCAATCTATCAATGTGCATCACCTGATAAGAAAAAGAAAGTAGGCGCATTGATGTTCTCTGCAGCACTTGCATCATTCTTAACAGGTATTACAGAACCATTAGAATTTTCTTTTATGTTTCTAGCACCTAGTTTATATATTGCCCATGCAGTGATGACAGGAATCATGATGTTTATCGCTGCATCATTTCATTGGCTGGCTGGATTTAGCTTCTCAGCAGGTCTTATTGACTATATATTAAGTTTCAAGGCACCTTTCTCCTATCAGGCAAACTATTTGATCTTTTTAGGAGTTATCTGTGGTGTGCTCTATTATATTGTATTTAGAACTATGATTCTTCATTTTAATCTCATGACACCAGGACGTATGAAAGAAGAAGTGGTCACACAACAATCATTTGATTATGATGATCTGGCTATCTGCTTTGTGGAAGCTCTTGGTGGTAGAAGTAATTGTATATCTGCAGATGCCTGTATTACACGTTTAAGAGTAGAAGTAAATGATATACATTCTATTAATAAAGATGAAATATTAACGCTAGGATATGAGAATGTGGTAGAAGCAGGCAATCATAATGTACAGATATTAGTAGGCACCAATGCCCAGTTCATTGCGGATGCAATGAATGATATTTTGATGTAAAGGGGACTATTATGAGAATTATTAAGATCTTCAACAACAATTCCATTGCGGCTATTTCACCAGAACTAGGAGATATTATTTTAACTGGTTCAGGAATAGGATTTCAAAAGAAAGTAGGGGATAGTGTTGATTCCACTAAAATAGAAAAGACATATATGTTTAAAGAAGACCCTCATAAAAGATTAGAAAGAGAAGATGATATCTCTCCTGATTGTTATGAGATTACGGATAAGATTGTCTCTCGCGCTATCAAGAAGCTTAAATCACGCTACTATGGGGAAATATTTCTCACTATGACAGATCATATCTCTTTCGCCTTAAAACGTAAGCAGGAGAATATTAGAATCCCTTATGTAGTACTTGGAGATGTAAGTATTCTTTATAAGAATGAGTATGAAATAGGTTTATGGGCATTAAGTTATATTAAGAAGAAAACAGGTATTACATTAAATCTAGAAGAAGCCAACTATATAGCTTTACATCTCGTGAACTTCTCAATGGACAATAATACCCATAATGCGACTAAGATATTAAGCTTTGTGACAGATATTATCGGTATTATTGAAAATAGTATGAAGGTCACTATTTCACCACAATCACTCAGTTATGCAAGACTTTCTACTCATCTAAAATACTTAGCTGAACGTATCTTTACAGGACAGGAAATAAACCTTAAAGATACAACAGAAGATATTAGACAATTATTAAAAGAGAACTTAAGACTCTCTATGTGTATCAACCGTATTGTGAAACATATAAAAGAGAAATATAAATATGATTTATCACCGGATGAACAGACATTCTTATGTATACATATTAAACGTATCATGGGATAAGTCATTCATATAAGTATAAAAAGATGCATGCTGACTTTGATTTTAGCGTAAACTATAATGAATATGAAAGAAGGAACAACCAGTAAGAGGTTGCCCTTGGATTTTATTTGAGAAAAGTAGTTACCTCAAACTTTTGCGAGGTAGCTATTTTTTTGCGCTCTTATCAATGATAATAAGAAGCATTTTGACAACAAGTGTTAGTAAAGAAACAATCAATGTTAAGAATGCTAACATGGTCAGAATTGCATCATCTATGTCTATACGATCAATGATAACCGCCTACCGTATACAGTTCTCCACATATGAGTTATATCAATTGATTATCAGAAAATGGTAATGGAATATAATGTATTGGCATGATTAAATTATCAATTTCATGTTATGCTGACTTCAAATGTCTAAAAATACCATAAAATAAGATATGAAAACGCTTGCGCAATATAAAAGATGCTGTTATACTGATTAAGTCAATGTGGATTGTTACTCTAAGCAGGCAAGACCAAATAAAGATTATGACACACATTTTTTTGTCATACTTTATTTGGTCTTTATTTTTTGTAAAAATCCATGTTTGAATACTCATTTCACTTATTAGGAGCATGAAATGAGACAAAATATAAAAAGAAAGGAGAACATGATGAAAGGAAAGAAAGTCATTACTTATGCAGTAAGTTTTCTTGTTGCATTAGGCTGTGTATCAGCTTTTCCAGTGACTGTAAAAGCTGATACAGGGTATGAAGTCTATCCTAATCCACATTCTATGAACTATAGTGATGGGGATTATGAAATGACAAGTCAGGTCAATGTTGTCTATGAGGATGGGATTGACGAAGACACAAAAGCAAGACTTAATGAAGTTCTTGCATTAAAAGGCATGAATGCAAGTGTTTCTAGTGAAAAGAAAGCTGGAAAGACAAACATTCTTGTTGGTGTGAAGGGTTCTAAACAATATGTAGATTCACAGTTTGGAACAACTTCAGATGGCTTATTTGATAAGCTAGATTCTTATGCTTTAAAGTCTGATAAAGGTACTATTTCTATCTTAGGTAAAGATACAGATGCTGCCTTCTATGGACTAACAAGCTTATATCACATTTTTAAACAGGTAGAGGGGAAAACAATCAAGAACTTCTCTATCGAGGATTATGCGGATGTTGCAAGCCGTGGATTTATTGAAGGTTATTATGGTAATCCATGGTCAACAGAAGATCGTTGTAAATTGATGGAATGGGGAGGCTATTATAAGCTTAACTCTTATTTCTATGCTCCTAAGGATGATCCTAAACATAATTCTAAGTGGCGTGAACTTTATACAGAAGATGAAATCAATACAAAGATCAAACCACTTGCAGAGGCTGGAAACAAGTCTAAATGTCGTTTCGTATTTGCCTTACATCCTTATATGTATAACGCAATTAGTTATAGCTCTGAAGAAAGATATCAGGCTGACTTAAAGGTTATGCAGGCTAAGTTTAAACAGGTGATTGATGCTGGTGTACGTCAGATTGCGATTCTTGCAGATGATGCACCTAACGTTGGTGGGGCAAACTATACTAGAACACTCACAGATATGTCTAACTGGCTTAAAGAATTACAGCCTGAATACCCTGGCTTAAAGCTGACATTACCATTCTGTACTCAGGAATATATGGGATGGGGACAGTCTTATTATGGTAACTTCCCTGAAAACGTACAGGTTATTATGACTGGTGGACGTGTATGGGGTGAAGTTACAAACGACTTTACATCTTCATTTACTAATACAGTAGGTCGTGGTCCTTATATGTGGATCAACTGGCCATGTACTGATAACTCTAAGAAGCACTTAATCATGGGTGGTTATACAACATTCCTTCATCCAGGTGTTGATCCTTCTAAGATACAGGGTATTGTATTAAACCCAATGCAGCAGTCAGAACCTAGTAAAGTTGCCATCTTTGGTAATGCATGTTATTCATGGAATATCTGGGAAACTGAAGAAGAAGCAAATAAGTGCTATAATGCATCATTCAAATATGTAGATCATAATGGTTATGAAGAAACTGAAGCATCAGCTGCTTTAAGAGAATTATCTAAACATATGATCAACCAGAATATGGATAGCAGAGTCACTCGTCTAGAAGAATCTGTAGAACTCAAAGAGAAACTCAATGCCTTCAAGACTAAGTTATCTAAGGGTGAAAAGATCACTGATGATCAATTTGATGAAATGATCAATGAATTCACAGTATTACAGAATGCATCTAAAACTTATCGTGAAAGCGGTAATGAAAGAATCAAGTCTCAGATTGTTTATTGGTTAAACTGCTGGGATGATACAACTAATGCTGCTTTAAACTATATTAAAGGTATCAAAGCTGCACAGAATGAAGAAGACAACTCTACTATCTGGGACTATTTTGCAAGTGCACAGGCTGCTTTTGAAAAGAGTAAGTCTTATGGTTTCCACTACGTAGATCATCTAGAATATGCTGAAGTAGGTGTACAGCATATCGTACCATTTATTAAGTCATTAGATTCTTATTTATCTGAAGTCGTATCTACAATCGTTAATCCAGATAAACAGATTGCGAAATATATCACTAACCGTGAAGATACACCAGCTGGTAAAGAAGACAACATCTTTGATGGTAATGCTTCTACAGAATTAGTTTATAAGAGCCCTAATACTATTTCTGCAGGTACTTATGTAGGTATCAAGTATTCTAAGGCAATTGATGTAAACCATGTCATCTTTAGAATGGGTGCAAACTCTAACCCTAGAGATACATTCTCAAAAGCGAAAGTACAGTATACAACTGATGGTAAGAACTGGGTTGATATCAATGATACAATCTATGAATTACCTAGTAATGTGGAATTAACAGACCTTAACCTTAAAGGTGTTAAGGGTATCCGTATGATTGCGACTGAAGATAAGAGTAATACTTGGTTAGGTGTAAGAGATATCTTAGTTAACCCAGCTGCTACTCCTTCTACAAGCACTGATAAGGGTACATTATCTATGACTAAGATTGATGTAAAGGGTGGTTCATTAGATAACTTATTAGATGATAATGAATCTACATATGCGCATTTTGCTGAATCTCCATATAAAGCAGGAGAAATCAAGGATTATATTCCAGTTGATGCTGCAGTAACTCTTACATTCAATAATCCTAAGAAGTTAGGTACTATCAACTTTGTACAGGATAGTGGTACTGATAAGATCACTCGCTATGCATTAGAATATACAGAAGATGGTACAACTTGGAAGACATTAAAAGAATATGCTGGTAATGATACAGTTCATTTAAATGTAGAAGATCAGGATATTACTGCAAAAGCTATTAGAGTAAGAAACCTTGAATTACATCTTTCAAGTAATACAGCAGGTTACTGGTGGAAGGTAAAGACATTCAACCATACTGATGTGGTCAATGAATATGATGACAAGGCTGTTTATACAAATACAGACTATAAGTTACATTCAAAGAGTACATTAGATCGTACTGATTTAGTGTATACAAAAGAAATGACTTTAGCACCTAAGCAGTATGTTGGTGTGAAGTTATCAAGAGTAAAAGATTTAAAACAGTTAGAACTTGATTATACAGGTGATGTTGTATTAGAAGCATCAGTGAATGCACATGACTGGGTAGAAGTCACTGATTTAAACAAGAACCTTCCAGATGCACGTTATGTACGTTTAATCAATAAGAAGAGTTCTGATGTAAAACTATCTATGAATAAGTTTGTGGTACATAGTGCAGAAGTCACTGCACCATACTTATATAAGACAACTATGACTGTGAACCCTTCTTGGGGTGTTGCAGAAGATTCTAGAAACAATGGGGCTGCATTTGATGGCAACATTGATTCTACAACTGAATTCGGTGACCTTCCTCAAAAAGGTCAGTATATTATCTATGACTTAGGTCAGATGAGAAATATTGATAAGCTTGCTATGTATTGTCAGGATAGTGCAAAGAACTATATTAGAGATGGTATTATTAGTGTTTCTAGTGATTTAGAAAACTGGACAGATGTTGTGACAATTGGTGATGGTGTTGAAAACGTGAACGATGCACAAGTGCAGTGTATCGATTCTGATGCAGGATACAGAGCATCTAGTACATATCCAAATAAAGTATATGTATCAGGTACTGCAGATCATGTACCAGCACGTTACCTAAGAATCTTATTTACAGCCTCTAACAACAATAGAGCTGTTGTATTCAATGAAATCATGATCAATGATGGAGAATATGTACCTGAAGATAATGACCCTACATTTGATTCTAATGTCGCAGAAGCAAAAGGCTATAAACCTCAGTATATGATTGATGGTGACCTTCTAACAGCATATAAACCAGGATCAAATAAAGCAGGTTATATCACTTATACTCTTTCTGATAAGCTTGATGTAAAGAAATTCAATATTATCCAGAAGGGTGAAATCAGTCAAGCAAAGGTATATGCACTTATTGATAAAGAAGTTACAACTAGAAATGTACCTGAAGAAGATAAAGAATGGGTACAGTTAGGTACTTTAAGAAAATCACTTAATGAATTCTATATCCCTCATGGTAATGTATATAAGTTGAAGTTTGAATGGGAAGAAGATCATATTCCTACTATTTCTGAAATTATTACATTAACTGGTGATGAATATAAGAGTGAATGTGCTAAGGACTTAAAGAACTACATTGACTCTTTACATGTAGATGAAGATCAGTATACTTCAACTAGTTATAAAGCATATAAGAATGCAAAAGATGTAGCACTTAATACTTATAACACTCAGATGGGTGAAAAGGATGCTTTAGAAGCAGCAAAAGCTAACCTTAAAGCCTCTTATGATGCATTAGTATTACGTGTTGATGTAACAGCTCTCGAAAAAGAAATTGAAGACATTGAAAAGCTTTCTAAAGATGACTATACAGAAGAAAGCTATAACGCATTAGAAAAAGTATTAGTAGAAGCAAAGAAACTAGCAGCTAATAGAGATGCAACTGAAGATGAAGTCAATGCAATGATTGAATCATTACGCTTAGCTAAAGCTGGACTAGTAACTAAAGCATCTATGAGTAAACAGGAACTTAGAAACTATATTGATTCTAATAACTTAAAGACTCTAGATACTTCTATTTACTTAACTTCTACAGTAAAACCATTTAATGAAGCATTAAATAATGCAGAAGACATCTTAAATAAAGAAGATGCAACATATGCTGAAGTAGAAGAAGCTTATAAGAACTTACAGGAAGCAAGAAAGAACTTAACTCTTAAAGCAACTGATACAGAAGTAAAAGCATTAGAAAACAAGATGGCTTCTTATAAAGAAGAAGACTATACAGTATCTAGCTGGAAAGACTTTGCACTCGTATTAGATGAAATCAAAGAAGAATTAAAGGCTGAACACTCAAGCGCTGAAATTGAAGCTTTCACTAAGAAGTTAGAAGAAGCTTCTAAGAAGCTTGTTGTAAAAGGTAATACAGCTGAACTTGAACTATTACTTGATCAGGCTAAAAAGACTGATAGTAAGTTGTATACAGAAAAGAGCTATAAGAACTTACTAGACGCGATTGAAGCAACTGATAAAGCATTAGAAAACAAGGATGAATTATCTCAGGAAGAAGTAGATGCATTAACTAAGAGCCTAAGAGATGCAATGGAAGCATTAGAAAAGAATGTAGAAATTACTCCTACTGAACCTTCAAAACCTTCAACTCCTTCTAAACCAGAAGAAACAACTAAACCAGAAGTAAAACCAAGTACTAAACCAGCAACTGGTGATACTACTATGGTAGGATTGTTCGCATTGTTCTCAATGATCTCATTATTAGGTTATGTATTATTAAAGAAGAAAGAAGCTTAATACTTCTAGAAGAACCTCATTGAGGTTCTTCTTTTT
>OIXW01000331.1_pt1 | contig 13997 bp, 6 predicted proteins | sample 1587951 | NCBI WGS metagenome assembly OIXW01 (sample SAMN03283239) | human gut metagenome | biome: human-associated habitat; material: feces | host: Homo sapiens | place: Peru | collected 2012
TATAAGGCTTTTGCCCTTACAGGGCGCCTTGCCGATTGCCATTATACCCAGGGCGTTGCCCTGGGCTAAGAGCTTCTGCCCCTTCAGGGCGTGGTCTTAACTCCTTTAATTCCTTTAAAAGTCCACGACCGTGATTCCTGCTCCGCCAAACTGCACATGCTCATCGGCAAAGTGGGTGACATTGGGCACACTGCTCAGATACTGACGGATGAGCTGTCGCAAGATGCCGTTGCCCTTGCCATGGAGGATGCGCACACGGGGCATTCCCACAAGGATGGCATCGTCGATGAAATATTGCACGGCATTGAGCGCCTCATCGCCACGCATACCTCTGATGTCGAGGTCTTGGTGGAAATTGGTCTTGTGCTTGTCTATCGTGTTGCGTGTCTCGGTACTGATGCCATACGAGCCTAAGTTCTCCTTGCGTTGTTCTGTCTTGTCTGTCTCGGTGGTGGCGACAGCATGTTCCAGACGGTTGAGGCGCATCTTGGTACGCATACCTCCAAAGACAGCAGTAGCCATATCGCCCGCTATGCTCTCTATGGTTCCTATGCTGGAGAGTCCCTTGATGCGTACGGTGTCGCCTACTGAGATTGGATGGTTTTCCTGTTGTGTCTTGTTGACAGCCTCGCGCAGGGCTGCCGCAGCCTTCTCCTGGTTTTGTGCCTTCTCGGCCTTTCGCTTGGCGTGGCGTTCCTTGCGTTGCTGTATCTGCGCTATCTTGCGGGCTATCTTGTCGTCGTTCTCCTTGGTGTCGATGTCCTGCATCTCTTCCTTGAAGGCGTCCAGCTCCTGACGTATGCGCTTGGTCTCCTCCTTCTCAGCCTGCTTCTCGCGTATCTCGCGTATGGCGTTCTCTATCTTTTTGTTGCTCTCCTTCAGCAGTTCCTCTGCCTGTTGTTTGGCTTTGGCGAGTATCTGTTTGCGGCTTCGTTCTATGTCCTCTATGTCGCTCTCGTATCGCGAGATGGTCTTTTCCATGTCTTTCTCGCGCTGGTGTATGCTCTGTCGCTTGTTCTCCCAGTAGCGCTTATCGCGAACGATGTCCTGCAGATACTTGTCGCTCTGTATGTATTCGGAGCCTACGATGTCGCTGGCCTCCTTGATCACCTCTTCGGGAAGACCTATCTTGCGGGCTATCTCGATGGCGAAGGAAGAGCCCGGTCTGCCTATAGCCAACTGGAAGAGAGCTTTCATCTCGTGGCGGTCGTAGAGCATGGCACCGTTGGCCACGCCCTCATGACTGTCGGCAAAATGCTTCAGGTTCTGATAGTGTGTGGTGATGACTCCATAAGCACCTTGCTGGCAGAAGCGGTCGAGCACAGCCTCGGCGATAGCTCCGCCGATGCCAGGTTCGGTGCCTGTACCAAACTCATCGATGAGGATGATGGTGTCGCCATTGGCTGCCTTCATCATATTCTTCATGTTGAGCAGATGCGAGGAGTAAGTACTTAGGTCGTTCTCCAGACTCTGTTCGTCGCCTATGTCAATCATGATGTTTTGGAACACGCCCGTCTTCGAACGCTCGCTCACGGGGATGCTCAGTCCGCACTGCAGCATGTATTGCAGCAGTCCCACGGTCTTCAGACAGACCGACTTTCCTCCGGCGTTAGGACCCGAGATGATGAGGATGCGCTTCTCTTGCGTCAGCATGATGTCGAGTGGCACCACCTTCTCGCCTTTCTTCTCCAGCGAGAGTCGGAGCAGGGGGTGAATGGCTCTGGTCCAGTCTACGTGTGGGTGGGCTTCCACCTCAGGCTCTATGGCTTGCTGGGTCTCTGCAAGCTTTGCCTTGGCCTGTATCAGGTCGATGATGGCAAGGAATCGGTAGCTGTCCAATATCTCGCGCGAGAAGGGTCGCACCTTGTTGGTGAAGTCGGTGAGGATGCGTATGATTTCCTTGCGTTCCTCTCCCTCGAGCTCTCTCACGCGGTTGTTGGCTTCCACCACCTCGGTAGGCTCAATGAATACCGTTCTTCCCGTGGCACTCTCGTCGTGCACGATACCTTTTATCTTACGTTTCAGGGTAGGGATGACGGGGATGACGAGTCGTCCGTCGCGCAGGGTAGGGGTGACATCTTTCTCTACCACTCCCTCGCTCTGTGCTGCTCGCAGTATGCCATACAGCGTGCGGGAGATGCTGCCCTCGGTCTTAGCTAACTCTCGGCGTATCTGCAGCAACTCGGGGGTAGCGTTGTCGCGTATCTTGCCAAACTTGTCGAGTATCTGGTCAATGCGTTGTACCAGCTGGGGGAAAGACATGACGTCAGCCGACAGGCGATGCAGTGCAGGGTAGGGATATTTCTTCTCTCTGCGCCAACCGTCTTCCTGCTCTGCCTCATCGTCATCGCTGTGGTTGAGTATCTTTACGATACCGTCGATGGTGCTCAGCGAGCGGCGAAGGTCGAAAAGTTCGTCTTCCTCTAAGTGGGTGTTCTCCACGCGGATGCGTACAATCGACTCTCTCACATCGTAGAAGTATTGCAGGGGGAAGTCTTCCACTTCCTCCATGAGTCTGCGAAACTCTCGGGTCTGCAACAGCCATTCGTTCACCTCGTCGGCATCAGAGCTGAAGTGCATCTTCTCCACCTGTTCCTTGCCCAGGGTGGAGAGGCATCGCTCACGCAACAGGTTACGAATCTCGTTGAAGCCTATCTTTTGTTCGAAATTATCTGGATATATCATGTTGTTCTTATTTTCAGGCGGCAAAGTTACGAATTTTTTGAATGTTACCCAAATTTCAACTGCAAAAAACAAGGGAGCGAACCCTGTTAGGTTGCTCCCTCGTTGTTCTTGTTTCTATTATTGATAGTTCTTAATCCCAGGAATCCCAGGAGTCAAAGTCGTTAAAGTGCTCCTTAGCTGTGTCTGTTCCTGGAGTTCCGTCTTCAAGAGAAGGTTTATTGCCAGTATTGCCAGTATTGTCAGTAACTTCAGGACGCGATAAACTTGCCAGCAAGTTTTCCATCAGTAACGGAGCACATTTTATCTGTGGCTGTAAATATTCTTTTTTATTCATGATTATAATCATTCTTACTTAATATATTTCTTACCATTAATGATATAAATACCACTTGGCAATGACTGGAAGTTGCTTGCATCCTCACTTACCAACTGACCATTGATATTATATACTCTGCTATTAGCAGGCATCAATTCACCATCAGCAGTAATAATCAAATCTTCGATACCTGTAGTTTCGCCATCATTACCATCAGTAATACTACTTGTACTGATGCTCAGCATCGTTGGTTTAGCTCCTGCAGAATGATCAGCTTTCAGGAAACCACGGAAACCTTTAACAGTTCCAGAATTTGCAGAATAAGCCTTGAATTTACCATCAGAAGCACCGATGAAGTAATCGTTCTTAGCGATATTCATGGTGTTGTAACTTGATGTCCAAACATATCCATTACTCTTGCACCAGTCATTTGGTTCAGTATTTTCAATGGTAACGTATTTATAGTCAGTTACATCTGCAGTATTGATGCTCTCAACATTCTTAGTTGGCTTGATAAGGAATGGTTTACCAGCAACGATTGTATTGTAAGCATGACGTACGAAGTATGCCTTGCTGCCCTCAATATGGTCGAAGTAGAGAATCTGGGTTCCCTGAGGATATGCTGCACTATAAGCAGGACCGAAGATCGCATCCACCTGCTGTCTGTTGAGACTGAAAGGAAGAACGCAAGTTGTCCAACGATTAGCTACCATTTTACGTGCAATCTTCACCTGTGCCACATGTCCCTCTGCCGTTTTTACAACTTCATTGTTCGCAGTCGCGTCGTCAGCATTATAATCTACATTATCAACTTCAGGCTTTGTGTCACCCTCATCGAATGAGAAGCCATAGAAGCCAATCTTCGAACCGAAGTTGTAGAGATAGTAGGTCTTACCAGCCTTTACATTAAAGGTATAGGTAACAGGGGAGTCAGCGAGAACAGACCAGCCCAAAGAACCATTTCCCTTACCAGCAGCTGCATTTGGAACAATTTTTGTACTGAGGAGACTCTCATAAACATTATTCTTGAAACCTTCGGGTGTCATGTCAAATGTTGTAGGTATGCCATTGAAGTGACTTCTTACATCCCCTATAGTTAGAGTTTTACTATCCAAATCCCATGTGTATTTGTCTATAGTCTGAATGCCGCCTGTAGGCTTACCATTTGTAGATTCGATATGAGCTGTAGATTCAACAAAGTTACCTGCTTCATCCATTACAAATACACGACGCTGAGGTCTGTACTGATATTCCTTTTTTGTAGTACCATCGGCTTCCTTTGTCGTCTTAGCATCGAATACTCCATTCTGGAAAATGTGTACTGTTACCTTTCCGTTTGTGACAGGATTGAACTCAAGATATGAACCTGAACATGGAACATTAAACATCTTGTCCTTGATGGTTCCTGTATATGACTTGAAGTCTGCGCTATAGATATTCGTTGTCTCAGGAAGAGCATTGGATCCATTTTCCTGACGTGCATTCTTGTTATTGCCACCTGCGACATAGTAATCGAAACCTGTAAGTTTCCATTTTGCCTTAGATGCTCCTGGACCCCAATAATATTTTGCAGACAGACCTTCAGTCGAAGTATTAGGAGTATCTACTTTTTTCGTCACATCATCAGAGAACAACCATCCACCAAGAACAACAGACATATTTTTGTCCTGGTTCCACATTCTTGTATGGTTATTATAAGTTTCACCGCTTCCCTTTACACGATACATAGCTTTGTCATCAACTTCTACAGTTATTAAAGCTGTGGTGCTTTCTAAGTTATCACCAGTGACAACGACTCTGATTTTAGCTGTACCTTCGCTGACTGCTTCTATCTTTCCTGTTTTTGCATCTACCTTTACGACACCAGGAGATGTAGAGAACCATAAGGTGTTGTATTCTGTATAGGCAAGAGTAGCATTTCCATTTTTAACCGTCAAGTCTGGTGCTACTTGTGTAGTACCTGCATACATTTGAATGTTTTTAGGGTCAGAATCAACACTGATAGTCTGATACTTGCTGTCCACATTCAAAGTGAATGTAATAGACTCAGGATTGTCATAGACATCACTATAGTCATTTGTACCATTAGGATCTGGTTTTGCACTTACTTTAACAGAATATGTACCTGCAGTTTTTGGAGTGAAATTGAGTGTACTGCCTGTTACACTTGAGGTGTCGTCTGTAGGTGTAATAGTGTAAGTGTATATGAAATAACTGCTTACATCTTCACCATCGTGAATCAGAGGAACAATAATCTTTCTGCTTGTGTCATCTTGATGCAGATTAATGGTGATGTCCTTGAATGAATCCAAGAAAACAGGCTTAATTTTACCTTCCACAACAGAGTAAGAGAACTGAAGAGTACCTACAGTATAATTGCTTCCAAGTGATGTTGTTGGAGCCGCAGTAACGGTAATGAGAGATGTTCCCTTAATAAATGCTGTTTTTTCAGCATTTTTCTTAACTGAGAATTTTCCAGTCTCATCAACAGTCACATTATTGTCTCCACTAACCTCAAAAGACAAGGTGTAGTCTTGACCCAACTTCAGCAACTTGTCATTATCTCCATAAACCTTGATGACAGGCTGCTCTTCTTCCGCATCTGTGGTGTTGATAGTAACATCCATTACGGAAACGTTGAGTGGAGAAGGAGCCTTTACGCTCAACTGATAAGTGGCTGTAGTTCCTTCATAAGTGTTTGCATCTTTTGGAGTAACAGTTGCTGTGATGGTTGCGATACCTAAGCTCTTAATAGTAATGGTATTATCACTCAGAGTAGCTACATTCTCTGCATTCGACTTGTAAACTACATCATATTGATTTGCAGCAAGAATGTTCTTTCCTGCCTTAACAGTAAGAGTTGGCAAAGTCACAGTTTTTGTAGTGTTGACCACCACATCAGCATTGCGCTCGAAAGAAGCTGTCAGTCGAGTCTTGTTTGAAGATGAAGCAGGGCGCTCTACCTGAAGACTTGTCAAGCAAGTAGTACCACCACCGTAGCGACCCAAATAGAGTGCATCGCAATCTTTTTCAATGGTATAAGTAAATTCAGAACCACCAGCAGCAGATTTAGCCAAGATGTTTGACTTAAAGATGCTGCTACCATTTACATCAGAATAAATAATCACACCAGAAAGATTCTTGCTATCGCAATAGCCTTTCAGCGTAATCACATCACCTGCTTTGAAGCCACCGGTCTCAGGCTTAATGGTGATATACTTTCCTTCATTTGCACTGAAGTTGCTGCTAAACGTTATGACATTATTAGCAGTTGTGCAGTTTGTTCCATTAGTAGTTGTACCAATAGAGCCTGTGAAGTCGTAAATGACCTCGCCTTCTGTTGGGGTAACTGGAGTTTTAGCCTTGAAATTGGCTGTAAGAGAAATCGCTGTCGATACTGTTGTGGTATAAGTCGCATCTGTACTAACTTCAGCATTGCTTGCATTTGTCCAGTTTATAAAATCATATCCCTCGCTTGGTGTTGCGGTGAATGTAAGAGAAGTGTTTGCTTCTACTTCTGAACCTGAGTTGACAGTTGTACCTGAAGCATTTGCAATGGATACAGAACCACCAGTTCCTGCTGTAGCAGAAACTTTGTATTTCTTAACTGTAGAAATAGTTCCATAAACAACTTTTATAGATGTAACCTGAATTGCGCCTTTACCGGCACTATTTGTTGCAGTTATAGTACAGAGTTTATTGTCCGAATAGTTGTATGTATAGGTAAGTTTATCAGAACTTATGACTTTATTGTCATTTGTTGGATCAAAAGTCAGTTCGCCTTTACTGCTATTCTTTATTGTATAGGTAATACTCTTGATGTACTTTCCTTCAGCAACAGAAATTGTAAATGCAGCGTTCTTTGGAACTTTGATGTCGCCACCAGATTCTCCTTGAATAGTACCTGCTAAGGTAGTAATTGTAACTACTTTTGATGCATCTGTCATAGATGATGAAGAATAGTTTTTCAGTTGATCACCAGAAAAAGTTACAGTTCCTTCACTTGCAGATCCATTCTCACTACCACCATTATCTGTGCTGCCATTATCTGTATTTGAGTTACTTTTGGCAGCTACTTTTGTTGCGCTTGTCTTAATAGTTTTACCATTAGCAGTAGCTTCACAGTAATAACTTCCACTTTCTGTTGGAGTATAAGTAGCAGATGTGGCATCTACAATTTCTTTACCATCCTTGTACCACTGATAAGTAACGGTACCATTGCCATAAGCAGTAGCATCAAGGGTACCTGCATTAGTAGTAGTGAAGTTATAGCTTGGAGCCAAGTCCTTGGCAAACAGAATCTGCTTGCTGTCTTGGTTCTGGTAAGCACGCTCGTACTCTGTAGCAGCCATGATGAAGCCACCGAGAACCTTGCCCTCGGTCTTACCCTCAGACTGTTTAACCATAGGAACATCATAGCCCAACAAGTAGTACTCATTGGAGCCATTACGATATTTCTCAGCGCCCTTTAAAGCAGTATCTTTATCACCACCTAAACCAGCAGAACGGCAACTGCCCCAGATTTGCATGTCGCCATTAGCATCCAGATAGGTGTAGTTGTTTACCAAACCCTCGAAAGCATTCTTGGCAATTGTTTTATAATCATAAGGAGAAGTAGAGAGCAATCCTAAGCGAACAGCCTTGAAATAAGCTGCTGCAAAAATAGCTGTAGCTGATGTTTCAATATAGTTTGTTACGCTGGCAGGTTTGCCAGTCCAGTTGCTATTGTAATATGATGCAGTGAAGGAAGCATCTTTGTCCATCACCTGATACCAACCACCAGTCTTTGAATCCTGATGTTTAGCGATACCAGCAGCAAGGTCTGCGAGATGCTGCTTCAAAGTATTGTAATTGTCAGAATTCTCTTGACCAGCATTCTTCATGGCTTCCAATACATCTACCAAAGCCATGAGATACCATGCATTGGCTCTGCCCCAGTAGGCTGCAGAGTGGAATGTATAAGGCTTAGTTGTACCATTCAAGCCAGCCCAAGTGTCTGCATGAGATTTTGATGTGCCTGTTCCGGCATTCGCCTCGAAAGCATGATACATCAACTTGTCGTTAGCGTTCCAGCACATATTCCAAACAATGTTAAGCTGTTTGAATACCATATCCCAGTTTTCTATTGTGCTTCCGGATACATGAGTTCCTGTGCCATTGTTGAAGTTGATAATCTGTGCCAAGAGTGCGCTACCCATATAGGCACCATCTAACCACATCTGATTGTTGTAAGCTTCTTTGTGGAACCAGCCACCTACGACATTCTCTCCAGCGAGAGTTCTGCTCTTGATGGCGTATTTTGTGTTATGAGTTTCGAGTCCTTTCTGTGCTAAGCTAATAGCAGTCTTGTAGTTGCTCTTGTCTGTTTCTATTGCATTTGCATTGTTATACAGACCAATATAGAGCTTTACGGCATTGAGGTCATCAAGGCTGCCACCTCCAGTAGGGACAGAATTGGAGTATGTATCTCCATACTCCTTAACACTCAAGAACCAAGGCTTTGACCAATCGAAGCCTTGATAATAATTTGCTGCTTCAATCATAGATTTGGCAACAAGACCAGGAACATAGTCGAGTTTGTTCTTGGTATCTTTTCTTTGCTTGTTTGGTGTTCCGTCTGCATTGTAGGTTGCTAAGCCAAAAGAAGTAGTATTGGCATAGAAATCATTTGCGCGTGAATTAATCGCCCACTGCGAATAGCGGACACCGGAATTGAATTTTACCCCCCCATTGCTATCAGCCTTCACTCCAATGACGCTGAGGCATGGGAGTAAAAGAAGAAGAAACAGGCGAGCGAAACCACCTCGGCTCATGTCGAGGAAGCGGAATGTAAGTGTTTTGTGTTTCATTTCACTTTTATTTTTATTGTTTTTGTGCTTATTTAGCTGTTTAAAATATCTCATACTTTACGGTAAGTCTATGCACCGCTGATTGTTTTCTTTAGTTATTTTTGATGGTAGTCTGTTTTAAACATCCCCGTATAGCGGTCGCTGTTGAGAACTTATACGATGAAATTTTTTGTGCAATCGATTGCACCTTCTTTTCGGCTGCAAAGATACGAAAAATATGTTAAAAAGAAATGAATCCTTTTTGTCTAAAATGAGATTTTCTACGTAATCGTTTGCGTGTGATTTGCTTTTGTCTCTTGCGATATGCCTTTTTTCTTATTGTCATGCTTTCAGGTATTTATACGCCTATTTATTGGTTTTTAAAGTTTAGCAAGTATAGAAGTTACTCAAGTTTCGCAAGTTCAGAAGTTATAGAAGTTACTCGAGTTTCGCAAGTAGTTTAAGTACGGGCTGAAGGCCCAAAAGCTCAGTCAATAAGTTACAAGGCCTATAACTACGATTTCAACCTGTACTGTTGGCACGCCCTGAAGAGGCAGAAGTATCAGTCAAAAAGTAACCAGGACTATAACAACGATTTCAACCTGTACGGTTGGCACGCCCTGAAGGGGCAGAAGCTCTTAGCCCAGGGCAGCGCTCTGGGTATAATGGCAATCAGCAAGGCGCCCTGTAAGGGCAAAAGCTTTGTTAATAGCCTGAGTTTTAAGGCTTTTGCCCTTACAGGGCGACAACCTTGCGTCCATAATAACCCAGGGCGCTGCCCTGGGCTAAGAGCTTCTGCCCCTTCAGGCGTGTGGGCCGAATATGGCTTTAACTTCTCTAACTTCTTTAACTTCCATACAAACGAAACCTCAGTATAATAGTTAGCATGTCCCGGTAAGTCACTGAGATGTCCCAATGACTTACCGGGAAATCTCTGTAAGTCATTGGCAGGCCTGAATAACTTATCGGGCTTGAGACCATTTTGTGAAGTTGTGAACGTCTATTATAATATATATATATTCTTTTATATGTTTTTAAGGCATTACCCATACTGCTGTTTTCTTTCTTTATTTATTTTCTTTCGCGTATGCGTGTGAAAGCAAGAAACGAGGGTTCACCCTTCACATCAGCGTCGGAAGCCCGATAAACAGAGGGGATTCAGGGCGTGAACCCTCCCTTCACAGGTGTTCACAAAAACGTCACAAATGGCGTAAAACGGTGAACCCTTGGTGCAGCAAAAGTCCGAAATGTGAACGCTTTTTTATAGTTTTTTGCCAACAGAATGAACACTTTGAATTAGTTAACACCCATATTGTCATGAGTTGTTACGTTAATACTGTGAGTCAACGTGTATTATTAATAAAGTGGTCAACTATATTTTTTTATAGTTTCTATCAGAATAATACAATAGGCTTCAACTGCTTACGAAGCCGCTTTAATTGCTCTACGCAATAGGCTTCATTGACTATCGAAGCCACTTTCATATTTCAAGGCCTTTCTATTTTCAATAGGGGTGCTGAGTAGTTATTTTTAGCCTCTTATGCGTTAAATCGGCATTAAAATTAGTAACTTTTTGGTGCAAAAGCATTGTTTTGTCCCGAATTTGTTATAATTTTGTGACAAATTACAAATTAGTATGGTTGATAGTACAGGTTTATACGATTCTATCGGGTGATAATAAAAAAAGCCTTCTGAAATTTCTTTCAGAAGGCTTTTGCGGAGAGAGAGGGATTCGAACCCCCGGTACCTCTCGGTACGACGGTTTTCAAGACCGTTGTAATCGACCACTCTACCATCTCTCCTTGCAAGATGACCAGCTTGGTTTTCTTAAGCGGTTGCAAAGGTACGACTATTTTTTCTTTCTGCCAAATATTTATGAAACTTTTTTTGATTTTTCTTTAAAAAAGTGGTTATACGTATGCTTGTAGGGCTGTTTATAGGGCTGTTTATACAAAAACGGGGCTACCGCCGTAGCCCCCAACCTTGATAACCTTAAATCTAATACTATGAAAAACACACTGCAAAGATAAGTATTTCTTTGATACATGATGTCAGATATTCCGAAAATCTTATCTTTTATGCAGTTGTTTTGTTTATTTTTCATCTAAATATCCCTTTTCTTGAAACTCCAGCATGAGAGGATAGGCCAAAAGTTTGGCATCAGGGTGGGGGGCTCCTGTGGTGCCAAGAGCACGAAGATCGAAGAAATGACGCCAGTCGCTGATGAAAGCTGTATGCACGAGTTCGGTGTTGCAGTCGAGTGGCAGGATGGCTCGTGCCTCCTGTGGCTTGCAACCGGCATTGATCATATTCATATATGAATACTCTGCGGCGAGGTTGGCAAAGAGCCAATACTGCAGTTTACTCCATTGCTGTGACTTGCCTTCGGCTACTTCCTGACAGAGTGAAGAGAATGTTTCGGGCGATATTTCAGCAGTTGCGTCATCGAAGTCGGCTTGATTGGAAACCCACTCTGGCAGGTTGATGGTTATCTCGTTGCCAAACTTGTTCTTGGTGTAGTTGCAGTAGCGTGTGCTCTGCTCGGCCATGGAGTTGGCACGATGGCGATTGTATTCGCGGGTGATGGAAATCTGGGTGGTGAAATGCACGGTGATGCGCAGCTCATGTCTGCCAGCCACGTAGTTGCTGAGATACTTCAGGTCGGAGAGTGACTTGTTCTCGGCAAGAACGCGCATGTTGGTTGTGATGTAATCCTTGCCCTCTATGGTGTGGCAACGGGAGAACTTGTTGGTGAGATAAAGTGGCAGCTCGCCATGATTGCACACGAGATAGACGGTGCCATGTTCGAGCATGGCGAAGTGCTCGCTCTGAATCATTCGCTCGACGAATGGTCTGGCAGAATCGTCTGTTGTATGGTCTTCACTCTTGTAGCAAACTCTTCCGGCACGCTCTATCTGCTTATAGATGCCTGCTTCTCCTGCGATTTGTTCCCAAATCTCATATTGGGGTTTCTGGATTTTCATTTCTTGATGGATTTGATTGTTTTGCATGCAAAGGTACATTAAAAAGCATGGAATACCAAATTTTTTCTTTTTAATTCTTTTCCAAATGGATTTAATTGTGTAATTTTGGCGCAAATTAGAAAATATGGAAATAAAACCAATAGCACATTTTCGCTCACCTTTCAAGAGTAAGTTTGGTGTTCCCAAGCAGGCTGGACTGGTGGCAGAGTTGGAGGGAGAGATCGTCTTTGAGCCCGAATACCGCAACGCAGATGCGCTTCGTGGCATAGAGGGTTTTGACTATCTGTGGCTGATATGGGAGTTTTCTGCCAACAGGCATGCAGCCAAGAGTCCGGTGGTTCGTCCTCCGGTATTGGGCGGCAACGAGAAGGTGGGTGTCTTTGCCACCCGCAGTCCGTTTCGTCCCAACAACATCGGATTGTCTTCTGTGCGTCTGTCGCATGTGGAGTGGGAGAGTAGCCGCGGTCCTGTAATTCATGTGAAGGGTGCCGACCTGATGGACGGTACTCCTATTTATGACATCAAGCCCTATGTGGTGTATGCCGACTGTCATCCTGAGGCCCGCTGTGGCTTTGTGGATGAACGCAAGTGGAATAAGTTGCAGGTAGAAATTTCTGATACAGTAAAAACCTTTCTGCTGTCTCAGGGAATGACAGAAGAAAAGATTGGGATTTTGAAAGAGGTGCTGGCGCAAGACCCTCGCCCGCATTATCAAAAAGACCCTCATAAGGTATATGGAATGCCTTATGAGGGTATGGATATTCATTTTACGGTATGCAATCAGATACTTACCGTAGTGAAGTAGTCGTTTGCTTTACTTGGCGAAGGTACTGAAGTTGACATTCTCTACCTGAATCTTGCAAGCCTTGTCGATGTCTTGTGCCTGCTTATTGTAGAAGATGTTGCAGTCTTTGATGGTGATGTCGTGGATCATACCTTCCTGTCCATGTGCCACGATTCCGTTTTTACAACCTCTTACATAAACGTTGCTGATATGGATGTCCTGGAAGTTGGGTACGAACTCAGCTTTCTGGACAGCCTCCTTAGGCTGCTTGGCACCTACGTGGTTGTCCCAGTAAGTGGTCTCGAAAGTGATGGCGTCGCCTGTGATGTCGGTCATATAGATATGGTCGATGAAGATGTTCTCTGTCTTTCCGCCTCGCTTGACAGCACTCTTGAAACGAAGTCCTGCGTCTGTGCCCTGGAAGGTGTTGTTGCGTACCAGGATGTTCTTCATGCCACCAGAGAACTCGCTTCCAATGACGAAACCGCCATGAGCGTGATATACGGTGTTGTCCTGAATGTTGATATTCTCGCAAGGACCTGCCTTGACACCACTTTCGCCAGCTCCTCCCTTCATGCAGATACCGTCGTCGCCCGCATCAATGACGTTGTTGACGATGAGTACATCCTTACAGCTTGAGATGTCAATGGCATCGCCGTTCTGGGCATTCCAAGGACATTTCACGGTGATGCCGTCGATGATGACATTCTGGCAACGGGTAGGGATGATGTGGAATTTAGGACTATTCAGAAGTGTAACACCCTGTACGAGTACATTCTCGCAATCGGTGAAGCGGATCATGTGGTTGCGGTATTTCTCCTGCTCCTCCATCGTGGAAGCCACATTGGGCTGGTGTTTCAGATTGAAAGGATACCAGAGGTCGCCCTTGGCAGAAACACTACCTCCCATTTCCTGGAACTGTTTCCACTCCACGTCGCTAACCTTGCTGCGTTTTACAGCTCGCCACCATTCTCCGTTTCCGTCGATGGTGCCTTCACCTGTGATAGATATGTTCTTGCGCTTGCTGGCTGTGATGGCTGTTGCGGCTCTCAGCTCCTTGGCACCTGTCGTCTTGTCGATCTTGATCAGGTCGTTCTTATCCTCGGAGAACACGATGATGGCGTTCTTCTCGAGGTGCAGGTCGATGTTGTCCTTGAGTGAGATGAGTCCTGTAAGATAGATTCCTGCAGGTACATTCAGATGACCGCCGCCCTGTTTGTTGAGCTGGCTGATGGCTTTGGCGAAAGCCTCTGTGTTGAGAGTCAGTCCGTCGCCCTTTCCACCGCAGTCGAGGATGCTCACCTGATTATCCGGTATGGTGGGCAGGGTGGGTTGTGGCATCTGTACAGGCAGGTTTTGGTAATACTTGCTGTAGTCTCTGGCACTTGAAGCAAATGAGG
>OIXW01000333.1_pt1 | contig 13858 bp, 9 predicted proteins | sample 1587951 | NCBI WGS metagenome assembly OIXW01 (sample SAMN03283239) | human gut metagenome | biome: human-associated habitat; material: feces | host: Homo sapiens | place: Peru | collected 2012
AAAGAAAAAGAAAAGACAGCTTATCATTATGTAAGTGAATATTTAAAAAAACAAAACAAAAATCAAAAAGTATTTATCGTTCATCGACTTGATCGAGAAACATCAGGAGTATTAATGTTTTGTAAAAATGAAAAAGTAAGGGATCTTCTACAAAAAGATTGGAATAAAATTGTATATTTAAGAGGCTATATGGCTTTAGTAGAAGGAAAAGGACTAAAAAAACAAGGGACTTTAAAAAATTATCTTGCTGAAAGCAAAACACAACAAGTCTATATTTCTAACAAAGAAAAAGGGAAACTGGCGATTACACACTATAAAGTCATTAAAGAAATGAAGAATCAAACACTTTTGGAAATTAATTTAGATACAGGTAGAAAAAATCAAATTAGAGTTCAACTTTCTAATATTAATCATCCAATTGTTGGCGATAAAAAATATGGAGCAACATCGAATCCAATAAGACGTTTAGGTTTACATGCTCATGCTTTTGGTTTTGTTCATCCTAAAACAAAGAAAAAATATGAATTTAAAACAAATTGTCCAAAAGAATTTTATGGAAGATAAATGTTAGACAGTACAAGAAAATATGCTGTATTTATGGTAATGAAAAAAATATTTATTCTTATTTATTAATAGAGTTATTTTTTATTTAAAAGAACAACACCTTGTGGAAGATTTTCGTTAATTGCACCAATAATTGGATGAGGAACATACAATTCTTCAAGATAAGTATATCATCATTTGAAAGTTTAATATTGAAAGCATCTATGCAACATCAATATATTTCATTTTAATAGCAACGAAATTGGTGAAGAAACACCTTTTGTTCATAGCCAAGCAAGTGACATTTGTGCCATTTTACAATTATATTTTTTAGCTAATTCATCTACACGTTTTATAATTTCTATATCTTGTTTTCCATTTGATCATATTTGTTTTTATTTTGGTTTGTTTTTTATATAGCATAGACAAGGGCTAACCATATTGTAACTTTTAGATATTTTTTATATCTTCTTTCCAAACTCTATGAAAGTTAAAGGCCTTTCATAGAGTTTTTGCTTTTTCATCTTTTTTTTGATATATTTGTATCGGAAAAGAGATGAAACCAAATGAAAGCGGAACAAAGAAAACATAGAAATAGAACGATTGAAAGATTCATTCAAGGGCTCTTGATGATTGTTTTAATCGTTTTAACGACTTTTATGATGATTGATGTTAATAAAATACAAGGAAATGCAAGAGTTATTAATTATGCAGGGATTATACGTGGAGCAACACAGCGTGAAATAAAATTAGAAATATCGGGAAATGCGAATAATAGCTTAATTCGTTATTTAGATGATATTTTTGATGGGTTGATGCATGGCGGTGGGAAGTATCAACTTACAAAAATAGATGATCAAAAATATCAAAATAAATTAGCAAAACTTAATAAGGCATGGATTTCATTAAAAGAAGAAATTCAAAAAGTAAGAGAAAATGGTTATGAAAATACCAATATTATTAATATGAGTGAAGACTATTTTTATCTTGCTGATGAAACAGTAACAGCAGCTGAAAATTATTCTCAACATTGTGCTTCACAACTTAATTCCATTGAAAAAGGTCTTATTGTCACAAGTACTCTTATTGTTTGTGTCATTATTAGAGAAACGATTTTAGCTATTGTCTTGATGAAAAGGAATAAAGAATTAAATAAACTTGCTTATATTGATTTACATACAGGACTTCCAAATAGAAGCCGTGTTGAAGAATTAGTTGGTGAATACAATCATTTTGATCAACCATCTGCAATGATTGTATTTGATTTAAATGATTTAAAAGAAGTCAATGATTCGTTAGGGCATGTTGCAGGAGATACGCTCATTATGAACTTTGCTGATATTATTAGAACTTCTATACCAGATAAGCATTTTGTAGGAAGATATGGTGGTGATGAATTCATTGCTTTACTTACAAATGTAACAAAGGATGAGGTAGAAGAAATTATTGCTAGTGTTCAAAATGAAGCAAAACGTTATAATGAATTCAGCAAACAAATACACCTTGATTTTGCTTATGGTTATGATCTTTCTACAAGCTATCAAGAAGCAAATTTAAAAGTATTATTAAATCAAGCAGATAAAAATATGTATGACTGTAAAACACGTATGAAACAAGCAAGAAAAGGATAAGAAAAACAAGCCAGTTCATTTTAAACTGACTTGTTTTTTATATATGATATTTTGTACCTCGTCCACGGCCTGTTTTTCTTATAATATTTTCTTCTTTTAATTTATTTAAAATATCTTTTACCAAATGTTGCCGTAAAGCTCCCAGCTTCTGCTGTGGAGATCTAAGGCAATTTTTTTAGCTTTTATTAATAATGCATATCATTAGATAGTTTTTAAATATATTCATGAAGTACAAATCGAATAATAATATGACTTATCCTTGCAAATATCATGTTGTTTTTTGAAACAAAACTTGATATTATTGTAGTGGAGAAGTTTATCTTCAACAATCGGGTGATTCTCTACCAAATAGTGAGAGCTAAAAAATCAGGTGATTCCCTACCAAATAGTGGGAGCTAAAAAATCAGGTGATTCTCTACCAAATAGTGAGAGCTAAAAAGGATACGAAGAGTAAAATCTTCGTATTTTTTATTTAAAGGAGAAAATTTATGAAATTGTATGAAATTGATCGAGATTATATGGATTATCTTCATAAGATAGATTCAAAAGTATTAACACATAATGTGGACAAACATCAAAGAAAGTTTATAGCGATAAAAGTTAAACTAAATGGTTATCAGTATTTTGTACCCTTATCATCCCCTGATTTTAGAGATTATTATGATGATCATGGTATCAAGAAAGTACAGTTTACAAGAGTTCCTATTATTAAGAGAATTTTTAATGGAAATCCTACAGTTGAATCTTATTTAGGAAAATTATTATTTAATAATATGATTCCTGTTCCTAAAGGATCTTATTATGAATTTAATATTTTTTTAGAAAAAGATTAAAAGTATAAAGGATTACTTATTGATCAAGTACGTGTTTTAAGAAGTAAGAAGAATCAAGAAGATGTTTTAAAAAGAGCACAAGTTGTTTATAAACTTAAAAGTAGAAATTCTTCTTATAGTTATATCCAATATGCAACCGTAGATTTCTCTTTATTAGAAAAAGCATGTGATAAATACATTGAAAAATATGGATGTTAATGAATTGTTCAAAAAAATATATTATAATAGAGAAAGAGTGAAAGGAGAAGACTATGAAAGAATATTTAGCTTTTGATGTTGGGGGAACATCTGTCAAATATGCATTATGTAATGAAGAAGGGGAAGTTTCTTCAGCAAGTAAATTTAAAACACCAGATACATTGGATCAAATGTATCTTGAAATGGAAAAAGTCGTTCATAATTATCCAAATGTAGAAGGAATTGCTTTATCAATGCCAGGAGCAGTTGATAGTGATGGGGGCATTATTTATGGTTCAAGTGCAATTAATTATATCCATGGACCAAATATCAAAGAAGACTTACAAAATCGTTTTCATAAACCTGTAGAATTGGAAAATGATGCTAACTGTGCAGCCTTAGCAGAAGTGTGGAAAGGGGTCGCTAAAGAAGAAAGTGATTGTTGCTTTATTGTTAGTGGTACAGGAATTGGTGGTGCTGTTATTAAAGATAAACATGTTCATCATGGAAATGCTTTACATGGTGGTGAATTTGGTTATATGATCATGCGCTATGAACCAAGTGAAGGAAAATATTATACATGGTCTGATGATGGTTCTACCGTAGCTGTTACTAAAAGAGTAGCAAAAGAATTAGGAAAAGATTATCATGATCTAGATGGAAAAGAAATCTTTGATCATGCAAATGTTAATGAAGTGTATAAAAAATATGTTGATGAATATTATCGTACACTTGCTATGGGTATTTATAACTTACAATACGCTTATGATCCAAGTATGATCGTTATTGGAGGAGCTATTTCAACAAGAGAAGAACTATTAGATAAAGTCAATGAACAATTAGATATCATCTTTAGTCAACTAACACACGCTCATGTAAGACCAAACATTAAAGTATGTAAATTTGGCAACGATGCAAATCTTATAGGAGCAACCTATCATTATATTCAAAGACATGGATAGGAGGCTATTATGAATAAAGGAATACCTAAAATAAATACACAACTTAGAAGCCATACTATTTTAGTTCCAGAAGTTTATCGTGAAGCGACAGGTGTTTTAATCAATGGAAAACGTATCAAATCACTTGTTTTCTCTACTGATGTGGCAGTTATTGCCAACTGTAATGCCGATGCAGTCATTGCTGTTTATCCTTTTACACCAACTATTCAAATTACTCAAGCAATTATTTCAGTCGCACAAAGACCTGTCTTTGTGGGTGTTGGTGGCGGAACAACAGCAGGTAAACGAGTAGAATCGATTGCTTTAGATGCTGAACTTCATGGCGCTACAGCCGTGGTTTTAAATGCTCCAACGACCACAAAATTCGTTCAAAACCTCGCACAAGATATTGATATTCCAGTTGTTTTAACGATTGTTTCTTTAAATGAAGATTTAGAACAAAGAATGTTACATACAGGAGCCAATATCGTTAACGTTTCTGGAGGAAAAGATACTGTAAAGATTGTTAAAAAATTAAGAGAAATCAGTCCTGATTTCCCAATTATTGCTACAGGTGGACCAACTGAAGAAACAGTAAGAGAAGTGATCCAAGCAGGTGCTAATGCGGTTACCTTTACACCTCCTACCAATGGTGAAATCTTTAAAGGTATGATGGAAGAATATAGACATAGATATGATTAAAAAGTTCCTCGGTTGAGGAACTTTTATAGTAAGGTGTTTATTATAAATAGATGCTTGATTGTGTAGATACAGCATTAAAAAACATAATGTAGTAAATTGGAATATAAATTATTTTGCTTTTTTCTACTTTTTTGTTGGATATAATTATGTTTATTGATTTTTCAATATTTTTTCTTTATAAAATAGAAGATGATAAATCTTAAAATTTATAAATAAAAAGATAATATTTTGTAAAAAATTGAAATGTCATATCAAATGTGCTATTCTTTGAAAGAAGAAATGAGGGAAATAGATATGAAAGTATTAAAAAAGATAATATCATGGCCTGTAGTTTTAACTATTCAAGTTTTATCTTCAGTAGCTTTGTTATTCTTATTATTTAAGTTGGGAGTAGTCCCAACTAAATACATGATTATTTTAGTTGCAGTATTAGCTGTACTTGCATTACTTATGTATTTCTTTATGAAACCATCAAAAGGAAAACATGCAGTAAATGCAAGACAATCTATTGGAAAAATTATTTCATTAGTATTAAGTATTGTTTTATTAATTGGTTCTGTTTATGTAGCTAAAGGAAGTTCTACATTAAATAAAATTTCTGGTGCTGATACAAAAACAGTACATTATGCTATTTTAGTATTAAAAGATAGTAAAATTGATAGTTTATCAGATATCAAAAATGAATCTATTGAATATAACCTACAATATGATGCTAAAAAAGATATGAATCAAATCATTGCTAAAGCAAAACAAGAACAATCAAGTATTTCGTATGATGAAACAAATGATGATTATTCTAAACTTGCTGATGATCTTTATAACAATACCGTACATGCTATCTTAGTCAATACAGCATATAATGGTATGTTTGAAGAAGCACATGAAAACTTTTCAAATGAAACAAAAGAAATTTGGACAGATGAAGTTGATACAGAAGTAAAAAGCTTTGCTAAAGATGTAGATGTAACATCAAAACCATTTACAATCTATATCTCAGGTATTGATACATATGGAAAAGTATCAACGATTTCAAGATCAGATGTTAATATGATCGTAACAGTAAATCCTAAAACAAAACAAATCTTAATGTCATCAATTCCTAGAGATTACTATGTTACATTAGCTAATAAAGGTAAAAAAGATAAATTAACGCACTCAGGATTAGCTGGACCTGAAAATACAGTTAAAACAATGGATAATTTCTTAGGTATTGATATTAACTATTATGCACGTGTTAACTTTACTTCATTAATTACTATGGTAGATGCACTTGGTGGAATTGATTTAGATTCAGATAGTTCATTTACTGCTTTTGATGGAAGTACTTTTAGAAAGGGGACTCAACATGTAAACGGACAAAAAGCATTAGCTTTTGCCAGAGAAAGACATGCTTTTGGTGGAGGAGACAATATGCGTGTTAAACATCAACAAGATGTTTTAATGGCAATGTTGAAAAAAATGATGTCACCAGCAATTATTACAAATTATACAGGTGTTTTAAATTCAATTGCAGGATGTTTTGAAACAAATATGTCTTCGAATGATATTACTGATTTAATTCAAATGCAAGTTAATGATATGGCTTCTTGGACATTTACTCAAAAACAATTTACAGGACACGGAGTAATGCAAACGGGTGGAGCTTATATGCCTAGTACTAAATTATATTATATGATTCCTGATGACAGTAGTGTATCTGAAAATATTGCTGCAATTAAAGCGGTATTAAATGGACAAACAGTAGAATAAATTTAAAAGAGGTATTGACATGAAAGAAAGAGTGGTAGAAAATCATATAGTAAGCAAGTGTAGTTTTCTACACTCTTTTTGATTTACGATATTCTACAAAAAAGCTATGAAATTTATATAAAATCTCATAGCTTTTTTCGTGTAAAAATTTGACATAAAGTGGCAAATATGGTAGATATATGCTATTATTGATGTAAGCTTTATTAGAATGTAAAAAAATAAAAGTATATATAAGTTTGGGAGATGTTATAAAAATGGATAAACAGAAAGCACTGCGTGTCTTTGGATTGTTTATTGCGGATATATTCACTATAGTTTTAAGTGTTTATGGTGCGCTAATTTTAAGATTTAACGGTCCAATTGAAACAATGTATCTTCAACGTGCAAATTCTATTATTATACCAATTGTGGTTGTGTGTTATGGGATTTTGTATGTGTTTGAAATGTATAAAGGAATATGGAAATATGCTTCTATTGCGGAATTGTGGAATATTATTTTTTCATCAATCACTTCAACATTAGCGATAATAATTATAAGTTATGTAACAGGAAATACTTTACCTGCAACATGTTATTTAATGACGTTAGTTATTCTTGTTGCTGGATTATGTGCTTCAAGATATTCATATCGCTTGATAAGAATGTTTAGAAGAGAGTATTTGCATAGTGAAGAAAAGGTAAAAGAAAGAGTTCTTATTTATGGAGCGGGAAGTGCTGGAGAAAAAATTTTAAGAGAGATTACTAGTAGTTCTGGTTTACATAAAGAAGTTGTTTGTTTTATTGATGATGATGACAATAAATGGACAAGAAAAATCCACAATGTAAAAATTAAAGGTGGACGAGATGTTTTGAAATCAGTGTGTAAAGAAGAAAAAATCGATGAAATCATCGTTGCTATGCCTTCTACTGATCGTAAACAACTGGCTAAAGTATTAAATATCTGTAAAGAAACAAAATGCCGTTTAAAAAGAGTCCCAGGGTATTATCAAATTTTAAATGGGGATGTTCATTTATCTGATTTAAAAGATGTTGAAGTTCAAGATTTACTTGGAAGAGATCAAATTGAAGTTAATCTTTCAGAAATCATGGGATATGTTAAAGATAAAGTGGTTATGGTTACTGGTGGTGGTGGATCTATTGGATCTGAATTATGTAGACAAATAGCTGCAAGTAATCCAAAACAATTAATTATTGTAGATATTTATGAAAATAATGCATACGATATTCAATTAGAATTAAAAGATAAGTATCCACATTTAAATTTAGAAACATTAATTGCATCAGTAAGAAATACGGATAAAGTCAATCGTTTATTTGAACAATATCATCCGGATATTGTATATCATGCAGCAGCACATAAACATGTTCCATTAATGGAAGATTCACCATGTGAAGCTGTAAAAAATAATGTGTTTGGAACATTAAATGTTGTACGTGCTGCTGATAAATATGGAACAAAGAGATTTATCTTGATTTCTACAGATAAAGCAGTAAACCCAACAAATGTTATGGGTGCTACAAAACGTATGTGTGAAATGATTGTTCAATCATATAATAAAAAATCAAATACAGAATATGTAGCTGTACGTTTTGGAAACGTACTAGGATCAAATGGATCTGTTATTCCATTATTTAAAAAACAAATCAAAGCAGGTGGACCTGTTACGGTTACTCATCCTGATATCATAAGATACTTTATGACAATACCTGAAGCAGTTTCACTTGTATTACAAGCAGGGGCTTATGCTAAAGGTGGAGAAATCTTTGTCTTAGATATGGGAGAACCTGTTAAGATTGATGATATGGCAAGAAACTTAATTAAACTATCAGGATACGAACCTGGTATCGATATTAAGATTGAATACACAGGCTTAAGACCTGGTGAAAAGCTATATGAAGAATTATTGATGAAAGAAGAAGGAATGCAAGATACTCCTAATAAACTCATTCATATTGGTAAACCAATTGAATTAGATGAAGAAAAATTCTTTAATCAATTAGTTCATTTAAAAGAAGTTGCTTATCAAGATTGTACAGATATTAGAAAAAATATCAAAGAAATTGTTGATACTTATCAACCTCAAAACTTATAAAAAAGATAAATAGCAGTAATCGTCGCAGGGTCGCGTTGTGAAAATTTATCTGTCATACCTTCACTAGTCGAATAACGTTCGTTATTCGATGGGCGAAGCGTATCTAAAAGGAGGTTTATATGTTTGACAATTGGTATGTAGTTCAAGTAAGAACAGGAAAAGAAGAAGAAATTGCGAAGAAATTACAATTTCATATAGATCACGATGTGCTTCTAGAATGCTTTATTCCTTGTTGCAAAAGACAAAAGAAATTTAGAGGGAAATGGCAATTAGTAGAAGAAGTATTATTTAAAGGATATATCTTTGTTATTACTGATAAAATAGATGATTTATATACGCAATTAAAAGAAATACCTGATCTTACAAAACTGTTAGGAAATGATGGAGAAGATATTTATCCAATATATCCTCAAGAGGCACTATTTCTAGCGAGATTTAGTACAGAAGACCATATTGTAGATGTATCAAAAGGTTATATTAAAGGTGATACAATTATGATTATTGAAGGACCACTTATGGGTTTAGAAGGATATATTACGAAGATAGATCGACATAAACGTATTGCCTACGTTGATGTCAATCTACTTGGACAAGTTTCAAGTGTTCAAGTAGGACTAGAAATTATTAGTAAAGACTAACAAAAAAAGCATAACATTGTTATGCCTTTTTTTGCATATAGAAAGGGGAAGGAAAACTATGAAATTTAAACCATTTGAAAAGAAAGTTTGGCTTTCTTCACCAACAATGCATGGAGAAGAAATAAAATATGTTCAAGAAGCATATGATACTAACTGGATGTCTACAGTTGGAGCAAATATTAATGAAGTTGAAAAAATTACTTGTGAAAAAATTGGATGTAAATATTCAGTTGCATTATCTGCAGGAACAGCTGCATTGCATTTAGCGATGAAAGCCGCAGGTGTAAAACCAGGAGATAAAGTATTTTGTAGTGATATGACATTTGATGCAACAGTAAATCCAGTTGTTTATGAAGGAGGAGTTCCTGTTTTTATTGATAGTGAGTATGAAACATGGAATATGGATCCAGTTGCATTAGAAAAAGCTTTTGAACTTTATCCAGATGTTAAAGTAGTTGTCATTGTTCACTTATATGGTGTTCCATGCAAAATGGATGAAATTAAAGCTATTTGTGATAAACATAATGCAATTATTGTAGAAGATGCTGCAGAAGCATTAGGAGCAACTTATAAAGGAAAACCATGTGGGCAATTTGGAAACTACAATGCAATTTCATTTAATGGAAATAAAATTATCACAGGATCATCTGGAGGAATGTTTTTAACTGATGATTTAGAAATGGCTAATAAAGTTAGAAAGTGGTCTACTCAATCAAGAGAAAATGCACCATGGTATCAACATGAAGAACTAGGATATAACTATCGTATGTCTAATGTAATTGCTGGTGTTGTTAGAGGTCAATATAAATATTTAGAAGAACATATTGCTCAAAAGAAAGCTATTTATGAAAGATACAAAGAAGGCTTTAAAGATTTACCAGTTATTATGAATCCATTTGATGAAGAAAATGCAAATCCAAACTATTGGTTATCATGTATTTTAATTGATCCTGAAGCTATGTGTAAACAAGTTAGAGGAGAACAAGAATATTTATATGTATCTGAACCTGGTAAAACATGTCCACATGAAATTTTAGATACTTTATTTAAATATAACGCGGAAGGAAGACCAATCTGGAAACCTATGCATATGCAACCAATCTATAGAAATAATCCATTCATCACTAGAGAAGGGGATGGAAGAGCTAAAACAAATGCTTATATTTCAGGAGGTTCATTAGGAAAAGATGGAAAACCATTAGATGTAGGTATGGATATCTTTCATAGAGGATTATGTTTACCATCAGATAATAAAATGACGGTAGAAGAACAAGATATAATTATTAAGATGATTAGATCTTGTTTTGAATAGGTGATTATATGAAAAGATATTTGAGTTTAATTGTAGCAACTATTACAATAGTGACAGCAATAGTTGTTTTAGGAAAAAAAATTAAGAAAATAAAAATAGATGGTAAATTACCCAAAATATCATTTACTTCATCTCATCTATACGAGAACTATTTTAAAAGAATACTTGATGTTTTTTGTTCATTTATGGCAATTGTTTGCTTTGGTTGGTTATATATTATAATTGTGGTTTTAGTAAGAATAAAATTGGGATCACCGGTTATTTTTAAGCAACCAAGACCAGGAAAAGATGGAAAAATATTTAATATGTACAAGTTTAGATCGATGACAGATGAAACAGACGAAGAAGGTAATTTATTACCAGACGAAGTAAGACTTACTTCATTTGGTAAAAAATTAAGAGCAACTTCATTAGATGAGCTCCCAGAAGCTTTCAATATTTTAAAAGGCGATATGTCTATTATTGGACCAAGACCACAATTAGTAAGAGATATGGTTTTTATGACAGAAGAACAAAAGAAAAGACATATAGTAAGACCTGGTTTATCTGGATTAGCGCAAATAAAAGGAAGAAATGATATTGATTGGGAAGATAAGCTTAGCTGGGATTTAAAATATATTCAAAAAATAACATTTTTTAGAGATATAAAAATCGTATTCAAAACTGTTATCAAAGCGTTTGTAAAACAAGAGGGTATTACAGATGGAAATATGGCAACAGCGGAAGATTATGGAGATTATTTATTACATAATGGTAAAGTTAGTCAAGAAGAATACGATGAAAAACAAAAAGAGGCATTAGAACTATTGGATACTGGGAGAAAAAAAATATTTAATGGGAAAATTGAAGATAAATATACAGTATTAATGTCATTATATTATAAAGAAAATCCAGAGTATTTTAAAGAAGCTTTAAATAGTATGATAAATCAAACACTTTCGCCTGACGAAATAATTATTATCGAGGATGGAGATTTAACCAAGGAACTATATAAAATGTTAGATGACTTTAAAAATACTTATCCTAACTTAATCAAAATAATAAAGAATGAAAAAAATTTAGGTCTAGGACTATCGCTTCAAAAAGGTGTATTAGCTTCAAAAAATGAAATAATTGCTAGAATGGATACGGATGATATTTCTAAATTGGATAGATGTGAAAAACAATTAGAATTTCTAAATAAAAATTTGGATATTTCTATTGTTGGAGGACAAATAGAAGAATTTTCTGGCAATTTAGATAACAAAATTGGTAAGAGAGTAGTACCTATAAATAATGAAGAAATATATCATTATATTAAAAAAAGATGTCCATTTAATCATATGACAGTCATGTTTAGAAAATCAAATATTTTAGAAGCAGGAAACTATATGGATTTATTTTATAATGAAGATTATTATTTATGGATTAGAATGGCTTTAATAAATGAGAAATTTGCAAATTTACCTGTGGTTCTTGTTGATGTTAGAACTAGTGATGAGTTGTATCAAAGGAGAGGCGGTGTCTCTTATTTTAAAAGCGAATTAAAAGTTCAAAATATAATGGTAAAAAATAAAATGATAGGTCATATTAGATATATTATAAATGTAATGGAAAGATTTGTACTTCAAGTTATGATGCCTAATAAATTTAGAGGAATCATATTTAAGTTATTTGCAAGAAAATAAAAAAGGAAAATTTACAGATGAAAATTAGTATTATTATTCCCATATTTAATGCGGAAAATACCATAAAAAGATGTTTGGATTCAATAGTGAATCAATCGTATCATAATTTGGAAATTATTTTAGTTAATGATGGATCCACTGATAACTCTCAGAAAATATGCGATTTGTATAAAGAAAAGGATATTAGAATAAAAGTGATAAATCAAAAAAATCAAGGTGTATCAGTTGCTAGAAATAATGGTATAAAAATTGCAACGGGCGAATATATTCAATTTGTTGATTCGGATGATGAAATAAAGTCTAATATGTGCTTTGATTTTTACAGTATATTAAAAGATAAAAAACCAGATTGTATAATTTGTGGTATGGAAAGACATTTTAATACATATTCAAAAGAGATTGTAAATAGTATAACTATGCCAAATCGGTTCGTTGAAAAACAAGAATATGATAATTATTTCTTGCAATTATATAAAAATAATTATTTTAATGCACCTGTTAACAAATTGTATAGGTTAGATCTAATAAAAAAGTATGAAATTTTATTTAATAAGGATATAAATCTTGGTGAGGATTTATTATTCAATTTAGAATACTTTAGACATACTGATAAGTATTATATTTTAAGCGATGAAAATTATATTATATATGAAGAAACTAATAATTCATTAACAAGAAGCTATAATGAAAAAAAAATAGAATATTTAGGAGTGTTACATTTAGCGGTAGATAATTTTTGCAAAAATTTTGTAAATTATAAAGAATGTGAAGAATTTAATTTATTATATTATATGAGATCTGTGTATATATGTTTGGAACAGATTATTACATGTAATATAGAAAAAAATAAAAAAAGAAATTTAGTTAAACAAATAAAAGAGAATGAGTATTTGTTAAAGATAACAAAAGAGAGAAAAACTAAGCAAATAGAATTGATATATTATTTATTTTTTATAAAAAATAAATATTATTATATAACATATATTGGAATTCAATTTAGAATTTTTTTAAAAAAAGTAATTAGAAGGATTAGGAATAATGAACATAAGAATTGGTTTAAGTAGAAAAAAATATATAGAAATGGTAAATAAGCTAAAAAAAATTGATAAAAAAATATTATATTTGATTGTATTAACTATTGCTTCCAAAATTATCAACAACTTATTTCTCCTCGGATTATTCAATTTTATTTTGTGGATATATATTATTTTGTTTTGTATTGATAGAATGGAAAGGCGAAGCTTTTTATTTGTTTTTATGGTCTTGTTTTTTTTATTTTTATTAGGAAGACCGATAATATCTATATTATTTCCTAAAAAATATCCAAGTTATTTTTCAAATAGCACGCAGTGTTTTATATTGTTTAGTTTATTTATAAGTCAGCTTTTTCTTTATATTGGAACACTATTATTTGAAAATAACTTGATAGAAAAAAAGCAAATTAAGAAAAATAATTTTGTAAAGAAAATTGTATTAGTTATTTTTGTTTTATCATGTATTTCTTTGGCAATACAAAGTATTGAACAGTTTATATTTATATGTAGATATGGTTATTTATCACTGTATACTAAT
>OIXW01000334.1_pt1 | contig 13857 bp, 12 predicted proteins | sample 1587951 | NCBI WGS metagenome assembly OIXW01 (sample SAMN03283239) | human gut metagenome | biome: human-associated habitat; material: feces | host: Homo sapiens | place: Peru | collected 2012
GCGAGGCAGAGCGCATCAAGATAGAGAAGGAATTCTACTCCTGGTTCTGCGACTACATCGTAGAAACCATCAAGCTCTTCACCATGAGCAAGAAGCAAATCAAGAAGCGCATGCAGTTCGTAGGAGCCGAAAAGGTAAGAGAATCCTGCCAGAAAGGCCAGTCGTGCGCCGTCTATTTGGGACATTACTGCAACTGGGAGTGGGTTACTTCCCTACCTCTCTGGGCAGGCGAGGAAATCACATTCGGACAAATTTACCATGTCTTGGAGAATCCTGCCTTCGACAAACTCTTCCTCTACCTCCGCAACCGATTAGGAGCCATCAGTATTCCTATGGCAGAAACTTTAAGAAAGATAGTAAAAATGCGACAGGAAGGCAAACAGATTGTCATCGGCTTTATTGCAGACCAGGTACCTTTTTGGAACAACATTCATTATTGGACAGACTTTCTGCATCACGATACTCCAGTACTTACTGGCACAGAGAAGATAGCCATAAAAGCCAATTTTGCCGTATATTACCTTGACATGCAACGAGTGAAACGCGGCTACTACAAGGGAGAATTCAAACTCCTGACCGACAAACCAAAAGAATGCAAGGAGTTTGAAATCACCGAGATGTACTTCCGTGAATTGGAAAAGACTATCCAGCGTCAGCCTGCCTTCTGGCTCTGGACTCACAACCGCTGGAAACGAACCCGTGAGCAATGGCTGAAGATCGTAGATCCTGTAACGCATAAAATGAGAAGAGACCTACAATAACTTATCAGAATTTACATTAAACCGAATAAGAACGATGATATTTGTAACAGACAAAGGACGTATGTGCAACAATATCTTGCAGTATGGTCATGTTTATGCTTGGGCACGTGAGCATGGCAGAAAGAGCATCTCTATGCGCTTCTGCTATAAATACCAATATTTCAAGATATGCCATACAAAAGGCCACAACTTCCTCAGCTATGTATTCGCAAAATATGCAGCGAAGTGGGGGCTAATACCAACTGTCAAGTTCAACGACATTGCCGAAGAAGCTATACAAAGAGACGCCTCACTCATAGCCAAACATAAGCATGTGCTCGTAAAAGGATGGTGTGTTCGTTTCTATGATCTCTTCATCAAGTACAAAGCCGAAATTATCGACCTTTTTTCCTTCGATGCTCCTATTCTGAAGAAGACGAGAGACTTTATGGGGGAAAAAGCCGATGACGAGTTGAGACTTGGAGTACACATTCGCCGAGGCGACTACAAGACATGGCACAATGGCAAGTACTATTTTGAAGATGCTGACTACCAGAATTATATTCTGCAATTTCAGTCTCTCTTTCCCAACAAAAAGATTACGGCATACATTTGCAGCAATGATCCCATGTTGGACAAGGAATCATACAAGGAGCACTTAAAAGGCATCCGTGTCGTAATTTCACAAGGTGGCCAAGAAGATGATCTCTGCCTTTTATCAGAATGTGAATATTTGATAGGAGCTCCAAGTACATTTACCTTAGTGGCAGCCATGTATCAAGACTTACCCTTATATTGGATAGAGAAGAAAGATGAAGTTCTCTCTCTAAATTCCTTTGAAAAATTCAACCATTTATTTCAAAATATAAGATAATCGCATATCACCTCTCAATATAAGTCGACATGAATTATAAAGTATTAGCAGTAAAAAAGCTATTTTGTACGATTTGCTCGGCTATCATACCTTATAAACCTTTAAGGCATAAGGTAAGATACATACTCAATCCACTCAATGACAAAAGAGTAGAACGATATTTAAGTGAACAATATGTACTTCCTGCATATCAAAGAATATCAAATCTAAAGAACAACATACAAAACGTTGATACTCAAAAAGGAGAAACATGCGAGTATATCTGGCAATGCTGGTTTCAAGGCAAAGAGAAAGCCCCTGCACTAGTAAAGACATGCTTACAATCTGTGGAAAAGTTCAAAAGAGACAATCAAAAGGTTGTCATTATTACTGCTAAGAATTATACCGATTACGTTAGCTTGCCTTCCTTCATCATAGAAAAATGGGAAAAAGGAATTATAAGTCATGCTCAGTTATCGGATATTTTGCGAATAAATTTACTAACAAAGTATGGTGGTTATTGGATTGATGCGACCTGTTTGCTTACCGCCCCAATCCCCAAATGGATAGAAACATGTCCAATATTTATGTATCGAGCTTATGGAAAATTCGACTTTACATTCATTCAAAGTTGCTTCATTCATGCCAATACCAACAATCCTATCATCTTAGCATGGTGTTCTTCAATGGAACAACTTTGGAAGAAAGAAAAGAAACTACTACATTATTTTCAACTTCATTTGATGTTTAAGGCTTTAGTTTACACGAATTCACTTGCCAAAGAAGAATTTCTCAAGATGCCAGCCATTTCCGAAAAAGAAACCCAAACATTAATGGACTTCATCCTGCAAGGAGCACCCTATTCGACAAAAGCATTTGAAACTATCAAGAAGAAATCTTTCATTCATAAACTCACCTATAAGGAAGACATTCCTAACGAGTTTTACTCATTCTATTTGTCACATCAATAAACTATACTATCATGAATAAAATAAAAGTTAGCATTCTCGTATCTACATATAATTGGCCAGAGGCCTTGGAATTCTCTCTCAGAAGTATGTTTGCACAGACTATCTTGCCTGACGAGATAGTCATTGCAGACGATGGCTCTACCCAAGAGACCAAGGAGTTGATAGATAAATTAAGAAAAGAAACAACTATCCCTATCAAGCATGTGTGGCATGAGGACAAGGGATTTCGCAAGACTATTATCCTCAATATGGCTATAGCCCAAATTACTGGCGACTATATCCTGCAAGTAGACGGAGACGTAGTTCTTTCTCCACACTTTGTGAGCGACCACCTGGAACTTGCAGAGAAAAACTACTTTGTATGCGGAAGTAGAGTGAAACTATCACCTGAGACCACAAAAAAGCTGATGGCATCGAAGGATTTCAAACTAAACATTTGGAACATGCCTGCAAGTTTTATGCTCAATAGCTTCCGCTCTAAGTTCTTACGCCATTATATGGCCTTGAGATACGCCAAGAAGATAGACCATCTCCGCGGCTGCAACATGGCTTTCTGGAAAGAAGACCTCATCAAGGTAAATGGCTACAATGAAGACCTTATGCAGTGGGGACACGAGGATGGAGAACTAGCCTTCCGTCTTCATTTTGCCGGTGTCAAGAAAAAAGCCCTAAAGATGGGTGGTGCCGTCTATCATCTATACCATAAAGAGGCTTCCAGAGGTAATGAACAACGCCATTTGGTGGAGCTTGAAAAAGTAAAAAAAGAGCATCTTTCATGGTGTGATAATGGTATTGATAAATACTTAAAGTAATTCATAGTCAACAAACAGCTTCTTCCTTGACAAAAAATAAATATAATAGATATCGAGGCTATACGATTTTTGGTTATAGCCTCGATAAATGACATAGAGCATATCCTTTCAAAGATATTTCCACTTATAAGCAAATGCCTTTGCGTGATAATATAAATAAAAGAAGGGATTACTCTTTTTTGCAATATCTTGTAAAATATGATAAGCCCACTTGTGGCATATTTTTCTTAAAGCCTTTGTCTGCATAAAAGGAATCAATCTTAACAACTCTGGATACTTATGCCTAACTGACAACAACGTATCCGCTTGGTGTACTAAACTTCCTGGGCGCTGACGATAATGATAAATTGGAATTGGGATAATTTTCAGAGAATGGGCACAAAGACAACAAGCCAATGTAAAAAATTCATCTTCTCCAAACTTTACATCTTTCAGAAAAGAAATTTTATTTGTCTTAATTATATCCGCCTTAAAAACCTTATTCCAAATATAACCAAATATATTGTATCCTGTCGCATTAAATTTTAAGCGCAACATACATTCCTCTTTATCGCAGACTTGTCTTGCCTCTAAATCGCCAATCGACACATGCATAGTACTTCCATCTTCATAATCGAAATCAAATCCTATAACAAGTATATCACAATCACCGATTTGCTTATTTATAACATCTAGAAAACTTGCCTCTATCCAATCATCAGGATCAACAAAACAGATATATTTGCCTTGAGCCTTTTCTATCCCCAAATTCCTAGCACAGCTAACTCCGCTATTATCTTGGTGAAACACTCTGACACGACTATCTTTACTCGCAAACTCATCACACACCATTCCTGAATCGTCTGTACTTCCATCATCCACCAATAACAATTCAAAATCAGTAACAGACTGACACAATATGCTTTCTATGCAAGTTGCAATATAGGGCTCTACATTATAAACAGGCACAATGATACTAAACAAAGGATTATTCATTTTCATTTATATTTTTTATGTCGCCAATAGAGGCTATAGCCATAAAATGGCATAGCCTCGATATTATAATAAAACCCCTAACAAAGTTTTTATTTCTTCGACATTTTTACCCATAGCTTGTGCTATAACCTCCAAAGACATACCATTATTTAACATCACTTGAGCCATAGACTTCAACTGGTTGTCTTTCTCGGTCAACTGGTTCTCCTTCTCTGTCAACTGGTTATCCTTCTCTGTCAACTGGTTGTCCTTCTCTGTCAACTGGTTGTCTTTCTCAGTCAATTGGTTGTTCTTCTCAGTCAATTGGTTGTTCTTCTCAGCCAATTGGTTGTTCTTCTCAGCCAATTGGTTGTCCTTCTCGGTCAATTGATTATCCTTCTCAGCCAACTTTTTATCCATTTCTTCTATCTTTTGGGTTTTAACCATCAATTCTGTATCACGATGCTCGATGGCGGAAAAATATTCGTCCTCGACATTCATGTCCATTCTAAGCTCGGCATTAGCTGTCGCAGCAGTAAGACGGCGAAGAAGATATAACATATCATCATCATCATCGTACTTTGTCTCATCCAAAACCATCACCTGACGGTTCGACTTGTCTCGATAACTCTGGTCGAATACACTAAGTACCTTATCCAAATGATTGTTTATTTGTCCATGCAACAAAGGGATCTGCACAATGATACTGTCATGTATCAAACTACCAATGAATGGATCTTGCATGGCATCCTTCACCTCTTCGCCTTCATAATCATAGGCATTATGCTTGACATATACCACAGGTTTATTAACCTTACCAACACGATGTCCCAAAAGATAGATAGCTACCATCGGAACTGCATAACCTTCGTTGTCTCCCTCTTTTGAGATATTCTCAGGAGTGAGATATTGAGCACCTAGATATTGACGGAAACGAAGTGTCTCCGTCTCTAACCAAGTCTTTTGCAATTCTATGAGAATAAGTTTTTCCTTGCCTTTTTCATCCCTCACCTTGGCGGCAAAATCGATGCGAAACATGGAAAGTGTATCGCGTGTTGTATTGGTATGCTCATGGCGACGGATTTCCACACTCAGCACCTCTTCCTTGAGCAATGCTGAGAGTATCGTCTTGGCTATGCGCTCATCTTCCATCAAGAATTTGAACACAGAATCGTAAATAGGATTAGCTACACTTATTATCATAATTCCTTCCTCCTGTTTTTTTGTTGTACTTCTGATGCAAAATTACGATTTTATTTCCTTATCACCAAATCTTTTTTCCTAAAAATGGCGAATAACATCAGTACACTAGCGGTTGCGATATCTATCTTCCAGTATCTTGCTCACAGCAACAAACTGGTAGATACCTTCGTAACAAGCACAGATGAAACCCTCCACGCCATCACGGAAACCACCTTTCTGGATATAAGCTCTAAAGAAACGAACAAATGGACGGTAAAAGAGTGCAGCTACCCCATAGTGGCGATTACGCTTTTTCTCTATCTCATTCTCTGTGTACTGATTAATCTTACCTACTCGACTAGCAATAGAATCATCGGCTAAATGAATAAAAGCCAAATTTTCATCTGTCCTCGGCAACTTATCGATTCTGCCTTGAATGATAGGGTCTGCATGAATAATGGGTGGCCAAACCGTTCCTTCTTTTATAAAGAACCGAAGTTGGTAGTCTGGGTAGAAGCAATGCATAAAACGTCCCATAAACTTACTTTTACGAGGAATATATACTCCTTTCGGAGCATTGTCTTGCTTCGTCAATGCATATAGATAATCTTTTAACTGAGGTGTTACCAACTCATCGGCGTCTACCACCAATATCCATTTATAGGAAGCAGAATCAATGGCAGTTTGTCTTGCGGGCTCACAGATTTGATAGTTGCCATGCGGAAAGACTACTATCTTGCAGCCATATCGCTTTGCGATTTCACAAGTATCATCGGTACTTTCCATATCGCAAATCACTATTTCGTCGAAGTCTTTAACGGTTTCAAGCACTCGTGCCAAATGCTGCGAAGCATTATAGGTATTTATTACTACCGATATTTTATTATTGTTATTATTCATACCTTATCTTATCTTTATTTTTATTCTTCATCTAAGTTCAACTGCCAATAACCATTTCTGTCAGTTCCAACTCTTTCTATACAATCATTTTCTTTAAGCCATTTGATATTATTATCAACAGATGTCGTGCTTACGTCTATTATTTTCGCTAACTCCGAGCCTTTAATTCGTGGGTAATAATACAAAAGAAGCAATAATGAGAGACGAGTTTCTCCCAACTTTCTCCCAACTTTCTCCCAACTTTCTCCCAACTTACACCCTAGTTTACACTGTAGTTTTTGGCACTCTTCTTCAATTATACCCAACTTTTCTCCCAAGTTTTCGTTCAAGAAGGCAATTACACTATACTTTACACCCAACTTTCTCCCCAACCTCTCTTGCAAGACTTTTATGTCAACATTAGAGAATTCGTCGGTCTTTTCCACCGATGCATTGTCAATATTATTTCTCAAGAAGAACGTAACTCGCACTACATTTCTATCACTTTCAAACGAAATATCATGCCCTGTCAGTTCTTTCCAAGAGAAAAGCTTTCCCATACCAAAACCTACATTCTCAGAGATATTGGCAAAACGAAACAACTTTGCTATTGTTGGATTACGCAGACTAGAATAGAACGTGCGCATCATTTGGTCTGCTGGCATCGGAAGAGAACCTGCATTCATAAACTCAACTTTGTCTGTAAAGGCATGGATGCAAGAGCGAACAGGACTGAAATGGTCTGTATGCATACACATATTTGCCAATGCTTCGCGCAAAATATCCCATTGACGCCTATCTTCGACATTGACCCCTCGTTCCGAGTCTAGCTTGAAAGGGGTATCTACCAAAGTACGAAGCCTACGATAGATAATCTTATAAGCCTCCCAAAGATTCTCTTGCTCTGGTATGCGATAAGTGTATCTTGTATAAGCTGCCTCTACCGTTGGACCAGGAATCTCTATATAATCCATACAGAATGTTGGGACATAAGCCGTGACATAAGGTGTCTTGCCAAACATAATCAATCCAGCATAGGTTAAATGTCCATTGTCATCCATGATGTTAAGTTTCTTACAGAACTCCTCATCTGTCATATCTTTGCATTGCAGCAACAACCCATCCGCATTCAGATAAGCACGATAACTGTGCAAGGTATCCATATTGAGCATATCCATACGAGTCTCAGGAATAGCTAGCTCCGAGCGAATGCCAAACGACTGGTCGTGATACATCTGCATCACCTCCATCTCGGTAGCCCTTTGGTCTCCGCTGCCCATTCTTACGAATGTATTGACAGGGCTACCATAATATATAGGTTTCAGAGCTGAGGAAGGTACATAGAAGGCTAGCACCTTCTTGCCGTCAATATCATATCGGAAAGAAGAGGCAGACAGGCGCACGTTAAACTTCTGGCTACGCAACGTTCCCAAGAAATCTTGCTCTAGCTTTTCTTGATTGTCAACACCGCATATCTCGAATTTCTTGCCTACCTCCTTTACCCCAAGAACGATCCAACCTCCCGAGGTATTGGCAAAAGCACTCACTGTCTCCCAAATATTCTTTGGGAGTTCCCCTTTTGCCTCTTTCGCCTCGAAATCTTCCCATTCCAGGTCGTTTATTCGTTTTATCAGTTCTTCCTTTGTCATTTTCTTTTCTTTATTTTTGCGTAAACTTCACGTATTTCGCGGAAAAGTTCACGTAATTGTTTTTAATTTTACGAGAAATTACGCGAATTATATCTACCTATAAATCAGATAATTATATCTATACACCAGGTAAATCCCGAGTAATTCTCGGGTAATTTTCACGTAATTTACGCCAACCTCCATTCGTATTTTTTATTTTTTGTTTACTATGCTTTTATACTTTAGACGTGGATGTTTAGGAACTCCCGGGAACAGCATTTCCAAACTATTATCTGCCAACATCTTAGGGATTATTTTATTTCTCAAATAAGTCCTTTTTCTATGTATCCCATCTGCTAATTCATCTATAGATACCCAATCCGAACAAAAAGTACATATTTCCTCTTTAAGCTTAGTATAAGTCATTCTAAGTTTTATATCTGAACTTGCAACCTTAGAGTCTGAGCTTGTTATATTAGAAGCTGAGCTTGCAATATTACTTGGTATATTTGAGCCTAAGCTTGCAACCTTAGAGCCTGAGCTTGCAACTTTAGAGATAGAACTTGCAACTTTAGAGATAGAACTTGCAATATTACTTGTTATATTAGAGTCTGAACTCGCAACCTTAGTCCCTGAGCTTGCAACCTTAGAATCAATTTTTGGAAGATAATATCTTGTTCCTCTACCATATCCTTCTTGTACCAGCAAGCCTTCCTTGCACATATCTTTCAATAAATCTGCAATTTCTCCCTTATGAATGTCTAGCACAACTCTTAGGCTCTCATTGGTAACATAACCATCAATGCAAGCAGCGTTTAGAGCCAACAAACGCATTTGTCCAACAGATGTTATTTCTGGTCCAAATATCAGAGCAAGCCTTTCCATCGTTGTATTATCCACCAACGACTCCATCATCATCGTAAGCTCTACAATGTCGGGCTGAGTCAACAGCCTCAACATCGGAGTTCTCCAAAGTCCTTGGTATATTTCTCTATTTGTTCGTCTGATAGACTGTCAATATAGAACTTACCTTTTTTCTCCACAACTCCGAGCACAATAACACTACCCTCACTATTAGCGAAGGCAGAATAAGTATCCCAAAAGTTTCCTGGGAAGCCTCCAGATGCGCTTTTAAACTCCAAGTCATCGCTCTCTTCTCTAAGCAACAACGAGTCTATATAGTCGCTAAAGTCTACTATGTTTCGTACTTCTATCATACTTTTAATATTTTGTAGGATTTATTGCCAGACGACACTCTTAGGTTGCAAAGTTACGTAAATCTATCTGTAACTCCAAATTATTCAAATACTTTCTTTCTGCCTCAACCAGTCTAGCACAGACTGCTGCTTGATGCCATCATGGAATATCTGTGGATCGTTGTCAAGCGTCAATAGATACTTGGGATAATTATCCGGTATGGCTTGCAAGGGTTCCAATTCTCGCTTCATGGTATCCTCATCCCTCACACTAAGTGAAACTTGATAATACGATTTTCGCTCACCTTGAACAACAACGAAATCTATCTCGGTATCACCCATTTTCCCGACATAGATTTCTCCACCCCGACGCGCCAATTCCAAATAGACGACATTCTCCAACACATGTCCCAAGTCGCCACCCTTGGTACCATTGATGACACTGCGCAAACCAATATCCACAAGATAATACTTTTGTCCTGTCTTCAGCAATTGTTTCCCCTTGGCATCATATCTCGGAACAGAATAAAAAATATAACTGTTCGTTAAGGCTGAGATATAGTTTTCTACAGTATGCGAAGCGATTTTTCTGCCCAAAGAAGTCATCGTGTCACTGATACGCTTGATGACGGATATATTGCCAATATTATCAGCCAAAAAACGAACAACGCTCTCTAACATCATGACATCCGTTATCTTCCTGCGACTCACCACATCTTTCAGTACTATCGTATTGTACAAACCCGTAAGATATTCACGCACCATCTCACGATCACTTTTGATTTGCAAGACATAAGGGAATGAACTATTCTCGATATATTCACGATAAGCTGCTTCAATATTCGCATCAGAAGGCATCGATTGGAGATATTCATTGAAAGAGAATGGGAACAACTTGATTTCTACATATCTACCAGTAAGTAAGGTTGCTATCTCACCAGACAAGAGATAAGCATTGGAGCCAGTCACATAGAGGTCAACATTATCTAATAAGAACAAGCTGTCTATCGCCTTTTGAAATTCATCCACCATCTGAATCTCATCAAAAAAGAGATAATTCATCTTTCCTGGACAGAGATTCTTCTTGACATGCGAGTACAAAGCCTTATAGTTGAGAAATGGCTCATTGTCCAAGTCTTCGAAGTTAAGTTCCTGCACCTGTTGTTCAGACACGCCTTCAACAAGAAGCTTCTCACGAAACATCCTCAAGAGAGATGACTTGCCACAACGACGAATACCTGTCACCACTTTTATTATTTTCTTATCTCTCCATTTCTCAAGAAGAGACATATACTCTGTACGTTCTATCATAAGCAGAAAAAATGAATTACACTGCAAATATACAAAACTTTCTCAAGAAAAATGAAATGCACTGCATTTTTCTTTCAATAATAGATAAAATTTGCAGTGTACTGCAAATTCGCATTTTCAAACTTTGCAACCATTCTCTTCTTTCTATAGCCATCGTTCTTTCATTTTTATCATCGTTCTGCAAATTTAGTCGCAATTGCGACTAAATTTGCAGTGAGAGGTATAGCTATACGAAAATCACTTCTTTTTCACCACCAGTTCATTCTTGGTCATTCGCTCCATATACGACTGGATGATGGCTTTCACCTCACGTTCCATCGCCTTACGTACCGCAGGTTCCTGGGCTGCCACATTGTGCTCTAAGAGCAAGTCGGTGCGGAAACGATAGAGAGCCTTCGTTTTTTGACCATCCCATTGCAACAAGTAGTCACCCTTCACATACTGATAGAAACCGTTGTTATAGTTTACAGCCCATGTATCCTTAGCTGGAGTATTGAAGAGGTCGATGCCAAATCCGACATACTTTTTATCATAACCCAGATAATCCAATATCGTAGGCATGATATCAATTTGTTGGGCGATGGCATCACACATACCAGGTTTGATGTCGCCACTTGGATCGAAGAAGATGATTGGAGAGCAGAAGCCTCCAAGATCAGTCTGATAATAAGCATGGTCGCTCAGATTAGTATGGTCTGAGGTTATCACGAAGACGGTATTCTTATACCAAGGCATCGTCTTCGCCTTGGCGAAGAACTTGCGCAGGGCATAGTCGGTATATCGAATGCACTTATGGATAACGATTCCCTCCTCTGGGAACACCTTCTTATACTTATCTGGTATCACGTATGGATGATGAGAGGAAGCTGTAAAGAGTGTCGTTACAAACGGCTGCTTAAACTCGCCCATCTTGGTGGCAAAGAACTGCATGAAAGGCTCATCCCAAATAGCCCAAGTACCATCAAAGTCCTTATCACCATTAAAACGCTTGTCGGCATCATACTCCGTTCTGCCGAAATAAGAATCGAAGCCTGTGGTACGGGCAAACGCCTGGAATCCCATCGAACCGTTCTCGGCTCCATGGAAGAAAGCAGAGTAATAACCCTCATGCTTCAATTCACCAGCCAGTCCACTCACATTGTTCATGGAAGCAGGGGTCAGGAAGAAAGGCTCCACGAACATAGGGATGCTCGACAAGATGCTAGGCATGCCATCGATGCTCTTTCTGCCATTGCAGTAGGAATAAAGATAGGTGGCACTATGCTGCATCAGCGAATCGACAAAAGGAGTATAGCCCTTATACTTGCCACCTTCGAGCCACTTATTGAAACCACCGATATACTCTCGGCCAAAACTCTCGATGATAATGACCACCACATTCTTCTTGCGTTTCACGAACGAACCTGAAGGAGTATGAACTGGCGAATAGATGGCATCGAGCTGCTTCTCCGTATAATAATTAGGCACCACAAAGATTGGCTTGTCAATGGTTCGGATGATAGAGAACGGAGTGTTCTGCACAATGGCTGCCTCTTGTGGACGATCTACATACTGGTTGGCATTACTGATGGTGATAGGGCGCACGGCTGTGGTAAAGCCACCACGCATTCCTGCCACACAGAGAGGCACAAACACTGCCAGACATACCAAATGCACAACATAATACTTGAGCATTGGCTTGAACTGATAAGGGCGTGAAGCCTCAGCAGGTTTCTCGCCCCTTGGCATGAAATAAAAATACCACAAGCCTACCATCAAGGCAACACCTATCAATACGAGATACCAATGGTTGAGCACTTCTACACCAAAGATGCTACCCAGGTTGTTCTCGTTCTTAAATTCGGAGAACACGGTAACCGTAGTACGACGAGTGGTGTACTTGAAATAGACGCAATCCACCAGATTGACCACGATACAGATGCTATTGCACACAATAAACACCCACTTGGCTATCTTCTGATACAGATCGGTCTCCTTGTAATGGATAGGGAAAAGCATCAGGAGCGCATACAGCGCATTGGTATAGAGGATGGCTGAGGTATCAAAATACCAACCACCATGCAACATCTCGCCCAATGAACTCCAAGTGATGGAATCGGAGAATACACTCCAGTTGGTCGCCAGGAACACCAAGCGACAAATCTCATAAACGATATACACCAACACCATGTTGAGCACGAAACACAAAGGTGTCGAAAAGATATTTCTCTTCAGTCTCATTTTCTTTTCTTCTATATTTTTATCCTAACCAACTTTCTTATTTTTCTGCTGCTACTGGCTCCACCTCCCTAGGAGCATAATCCTTGGCAGCCATCTCGTATACGAGCTTGAACCATACCAACACACAAGGCAATGCCTTCAAGGCGTATGGCTGCACGTAGTTCTTGCGAATGAACGCAGGGAAAAGGTCGGATGGCGACATACTGGTCAGGATGAAGGCAAACACCATCAAGGCGATGTCCCAGCGATTGTGCTTCCATGGGGCGGTAACATACCAAATGGCAACACCCAAAAGAGCGATGATGTAAGTGCTCGATTCACTGCCTGTGCTGAACAAGACCACAAACATCAACACTGATGCCAGGAAAGCATAGCGGAAGGCGATGTTGCCATACTGCTTGATACGCAAGTATGGGTAACAGAAAGCCAAGATGCCTGGTATGATGAGCCATAAATCGGAATAGGTAGCTACATGCGAAATCTTGCGCACCAATCCCAGAAGCGACTGGTTTTGTCCACCGCTAAACATATTCTCCATATTCTTGTCACTCAAGCTCAAATACCATTCCTTATATTGGTCGATGACATACTCTGGACTGCTGATGAGCATCGGCAAGACAAAGCAAACCAAAGCCCAACCTATCAGCGCCAGCACAAACTTCACCTTATGCTTGGAGAAAAAGAAAAATGCCAGTCCGACGATGCCATATAGTTTGACGAACGTACCAATCATGATGAGGCAAGCTGCCATGATATCTTTTTCCTTCTCGATGCAATAGAAGGAAGCCACAATGATGGCGGCGATGATGATGTTAAACTGGCTCATGAAGAGAGCCGTAAGCAACTCGTGGGCACAGAACCAATAGATGAAGATCTGCTTGCCTTGTTTCATCGGCAACTTGCGGATGGCTACAAACAACGCCAATGCCATCAGTACATGCCAGAAAATCAAACCCAATGGATGCGGAAGCACCGCAAAGGGAGCAATGACCAAACTGAAGAATGGACCATAATGATTTGTATCCCAATACTGATTTGGATAAGGAGCATAGAGGGATGTCTGCTCCCAAGCATGCCAAAACACATACTTGAAAATCAAGAAATTGTTGCA